>Ga0163149_10007393_pt1 | contig 11081 bp, 5 predicted proteins | sample OliLakLV19MP5G1_FD_148604 | JGI IMG/M metagenome (GOLD analysis project Ga0163149, IMG submission 148604) | Freshwater microbial mat bacterial communities from Lake Vanda, McMurdo Dry Valleys, Antarctica - Oligotrophic Lake LV.19.MP5.G1 | ecosystem: Environmental > Aquatic > Freshwater > Lake >...
TTCCACGTCAGAGACCAAAATCAGAGTTAGGGTCGTTCTGTCTGCTTGAATTGTGTTCGATAAGGTAAGGGATGGTTGGCGAAATCTGGTCATTCGAAAAGGTCGCTGGTTCGAGTCCAACTTTGTGAATGTGCGGACGTATGCACACAAGATCAGTCAAGAGCAGAAGTTGCTGGTCATATCGAAAGGTCGCTGGTTCGAGTCCAGCTTTGGAGAGAGTTTTTCTCCCATAGTCCTTTGTCGACCTCTCGACCCATCAACTACTAAGTAGCTAGCTACTAGTACGAAAAAGAAAGTAGACATGGCATCAATCATCACTATCAATTCTGCTACTGGCAGTAGTTGCAAGAAGAAACCCCACTTCTAAAAGTTGTGATGGTCGACTCATCCGAGAGTGGTTGAGCAGGCTGCTGCCAATTCAGTGACCGCGGACGAAGTTCTTGCTGCCTTGCCGAGTAGTCGATGGACGCCCTGGAAACTTCTCGTGGGGTTAAGTCCATACATTGGCTAGTAGAAGGAATACATTTCACCTTAGCATTTTGCCTTGCCGACCCAAAAAAGACAAACTAGAAATATGTTACAGTACAACTTTGCTGAGCCAGTTGATCCCTAGTAGTAGCTCCAGTCGTAGAAAGGACGGAACCAGCATAGGGTCGACGGACCAAGCCTGTGACTAGCTAGCTAGCAGCGGCAATATTCCAGGGCAATCCGAGTTCAAAAACAAACAAAATACATTAGATGTTCGCGTCGGTCCACTGGCATTGTTGACAAGGCGCGCCCCTTACTTATTGCGGCGCGGCGGGCGGCAAAACAAGCCAGGAAGGCGCACTCGTCTGCAGCTGCAACACTTTTAAAACTCTTCCCATTTGTATCCTGAAAGTCATGCTAGCTGCTACTAGCTATAGTTGAAAGGTTTGTACAATCCCTTTTGTCGGCGCACTGCCAGTTCAGTCCACACCACCGGGTTTGCTCACACTGGGAGAACAGTGGGCCGGGAGAACCCATTTGAATTCCATCCTTTGTCCCCCCCGATCGCTGTCCACCTGCGAATCTAGCTAGCTACTAGCTAGGATACCTAGCTAGCTACCTAGATGGCTTTAGCAAGCACAAGGAAGCTGCGACTGGTAGCTAGTAGTAGAGCAGCAATGCTCGAGCTATATTAGGTTAGGGTTCCTGGTCACTGGTTGTCACTCGGTATTCAAAAAAAGAAGGTAGCACAATGACCTAATTCCTCTTTCCAAATTCCGTGACATTGGACTTCGAAAGAGTGAGGAAGCAACGACACTTATTACAGTCGCCGTTCGAATGGGAAGAAGTTGTGTACCACATCAAAGCATGGTAGACTGACGTCGGCCTTTATGTGCCTGTCAAAGGATTCGCTTTCGTTGGCTTTATTATTGAGCCTTTACTGAGTATCTATCGAAGACTGTTGAAAGACATAGATAAAACTTTTGCTTCCGCTTACTCTTACACAGATACACACCTCATTTTACAAGAATAGCCCCATCTTTTTACAGTCATGTCATATCCACGATTGTACTATTGATGATACTCCGCATTTTACTACTAGCTAGCTAGCTAGCTAGCTAATGTTGTTGATCGATAAAACAACAAACAGGGAAGCGATTGAACAACACCTGCATGCTGATAAGTACAGTACGTTAGAACTCAAAGTCGTCGCGACACAATCAAAAAACAACAAAGAAAGTTGATTAGCTAAAGCAATAGATTGTTAGCTTGCCATTCGAAGGACAAGACTGCACAATCCTCCTCATTCCATAACTATATATTGGTAGCAACATGTCGACAACCTCCCTTGCATCCTGCTCCACTATAACGACTACACATTCCCATTATGGTACTAGTACTGGCAGTGTGAGCAGTCGTCCCTGTGCTCCCAGTTTGGATTTTTCAAGGTTGCAATTCTATGGTCGTGAACACGAATTGGCGACCTTGCAAGGCATGGTCGATCGTCTAGCAGCAGCAAGTGGGTCAGCAAGGGAAACTTCACATAGAAGTAATACTCAGGAAGAAGGACAGGAAGAAGAAGGACCGGAAACCATTTTGGTCTATGGCTATTCCGGCAGTGGAAAAACAAGACTCGTACAAGAGGGACTGGGACTTGTGCCTGCTAGTAGTAGTACACAGACTAGTAGGGATAGAAGTGGTCGAAGCGAGGCCAGAAGAAAGCGAACACGAAACCAAAATTGTTTGGTGGGATGTGGGAAATTTGATCAGCTCGGAGGCGGGGCATCCAACACCAACAACAGTTGTCGTGATACCAGTAGTACTGTCACGGCTTGTACCAGTCGGCCATTTTCAGCACTGCTGGATGCCATTACTGACTTGTTGATGCAAGTCTTTTGTGATTTGAATGACATGGATTCCAGCTCGGATTCCAACTCTTCCCACTGCAGCATGATCACGCTGCAAGTCCAAGATCGGATACGAGCTCGAATGGCGGCCATGGATTTGGGGATTTTGAATCACTTGATACCCGTTACCCTCTACGATATTGTGGGTCTTCCGGAACCAAATTGTTCGCCCCCAGAGGAGACACGGAGTGCCGGTCTGGATCCTTCTAGTACCGCTCAGTTGCCACTGTCCTCCACAGCAACCTCGACAAACTCAATACAACGCATTGGAAAGGCTCTGGAACAGATCTTGTCGGCTGTCGCACTGGAACTCAATCACCCAAGAAACAATACAGCAGCAACAGCAACAGCAACAAACTCGGGAACAGCTCTGATACTCTTCATTGATGATTTGCAATTTGGAGATGCGGTCACGATGGATTTGTTGGTTCAACTGACCACATCTTCGACGCTCCAAAAGCAAGGTCATGTTGGATTTGTTCTTTCGTATCGAGACAATGAAATGGAACATGCTTGGGCGGATCGGTTGGCCCGGATTCATACCAACAAGAACAGTCGGCTTCATCTTCAAGGCCTCGACACTCCATCCATTCAAAAACTTTTGCAAGATTTGTTGCGGTTGCCAGAAGATGACGACCAACGACAAGAAGATGCCCGGGCACTGGCCGCATTACTCCACGAAAAAACACTGGGCAATCCCTTTTTTATACTACAAGTATTGGATATGCTCCAACGAAAACTGTTGATCACCTACAATTACACTACCACCTATCAATGGGAATGGAATTTGACAACCCTCGCCGAGGAAATGGAATGGACCCAAAATGTCATTGATTTGGTGGTTTCCAAACTCAACGATTTGGGGGACAATCAACTCTTATACGTACTACAAGTGGCAGCTTGTTTGGGACAACGCTTTGCTTTGGAAACTCTCCATGAAATACTGTTGGTACACAACACGGTTGGAACAGTACTGCAGCAGCCCTCATCATCATTATCGACAGCGCCAACGACGTCAACTTGGTCGTCCAAACATCTAAACTCGATTCTAAAACACCTTTGCCAAGCACACTTGATTGAACCCGTCGTCTCGCATCGGTTGTCGGCCAGCGCGTCAACCTACCAATTTTGCCACGACAAGATCCAAGAAGCGGTGTATTCGACCATTGCTCAACCCGTCCTGATGCATTGGGAAATCGGGCTCAAGCTGAAGCACAAACTCGATGCCATGATGGAACCTCGACCAGATGAACAACCGCAAAGTCTAATCTTCCCAAAACAATCGACCAATGGAATGATAAGCGATGATGATGACCAACAACCGCAAATGCTGTTCTTCTTACAACCAAAACAATCTACCAAATATAGTATAAGCGATGATACCACTATCCTCGACGTTGTCTTTCAATTAAATCAAGGCATGGCCCGTACCTACCAAGACTCCCCCCATGATTTTCGGGAGATGGATCACATGGAATTGGCCTATTGGAATCCTCGAGCGGCTCATATTGCGACGGCGCAATCTGCTTTCTCGTATGCCCTTCAATACATTGACGTCGCCATGAATCTCATGACCAACATGACCCGCCGAAAGCATACAAACACTACCGCCATAACGGAAGCTGCTGCAAACACTACGACTCCTTGGAATAAGAGTGTTTGCCACCACGACAGCGAAAAGACCGGGGACAGATTTCGCAACAGTCGCACAACCATACGCACAGCCAGTACGACCAGCAGCGATACCTTTCGTCACGATGATCCAGAACATCCGCAATGCTACGCTTGGCAACAGTATTACCCAATGATGCTTTCGCTGTCAACACTGGCCATCAAGGCTTATTTTTACGTCGGTCGACTCGAGGATTGTACGCCACAAATTCAACATCATTACCAACACACTCGACGAATGGAGGACAATTTACAGATATACCCGGTGGAGATATTGGCCAGTATGACACAGCAAGGCGTGGGCTGGTCGATTGATAGAGGCATTGCCATTTTGAACATTCTTGCCGAAACATCCAAAGCCGAAAAGAGGAAAACTAAGACAAAGAAGAAGTTTACCAAAGTACAGCGACGACCCGGTCTGGTTCAAATCCTGAAAATGTACTGGCGCATTCGCAAGCGATTGAAAAAAGCGGCCGATCCCACAAATGGTGGCATGCAACGTCTTGTGGAGAAACTGCCCGTCCTTACCAGTCCACGTGAGCGTACCTTTTATGATATTCTTGGCAACCTAACCGCATCCTGCTGGACCGCTGCGGAACACATGCTCATGGCATATCTCGTCTTTCTGGGAGTGGAGCGCCAATTGGACAATGGATTTGTCACGGCCTTTCCCTTTGCCTTGCTCACAAGTGTCATGGGCAGTTTTTTGGAATATGATATGGCATTCGAACTTGCGGAGACTGTATTGGCTGTCATGGTAGATCAGACACCTAAGGAAGATCAAGCACGATCCGAGATTTGTGTCCGAGCCTTTGGCATGTTTCGAGTCCCTATTCGGGAGCACATTGGTCCAACCTTACGAGCTCACAAGCTGGCCTTGGAAGTGGGCGACAATTTGTGGGCCGGAAATGCCGGGACCAACTACATTCAATGCTGCTTGCATTCGGGTCACCTGCCACTTGGAGAATTGTGCAAGGATTCACTTTCTATTATTGAATCCGTGGAGAAGCTCCAGCAAGAAGCATGTCTCGAGTATGTTCGGCCCATTGTACAGTCCCTGTTGAACCTACATTCATCATTGAGGGATCATCGGGCCGTCGTTCGGTTGGATGGACAGGTCGCACATCGATCCTTTTACACCAACTTGCCCAAGGACAAATTGGCCGTCTTCCATGTGTATCAAACGTACCAGCTAATGCTGGCGCTGCACTTTGACGATATGGATGTTTGTCAAGAAGTGACGGACCTGTATTGGAAAAGCTCGAAAGAACCCGATGGCCTGTTGCATAGCAATGTTGCCAAGCGATTCTATTATGGACTAGCATCATATGCCCTTGCTGTAGCTGGAAGCAAACGTCAGAGAAGACAACAATATCAAAGAGGAAAGATCATGGAACGACAGCTCAAGGCACTCGCTAAGAATGGCAGCGTCAATTGCGTCCACCTTCTTCAAGCATTGATTGCCGAACGATTGGCTCAAAGTGGAGGGAGGAGGAAGCAAGTTGAGGTGAAAGGCATGGTGGTGAAGCAAGCATATGACAAAGCGATTTCCATTGCTCTACGAGCGGGGTTTGTTTCCGATGCCGCGCTCATCTACCATCGAGCGGCCATATATTTCCAAAGAGTAGGTGATGCGGAGTTTGCCATGGAGTATACCGAGAAAAGCATTGAGTTGTACGCACGATGGGAGGCATGGTCGATTGTCCACACAATGTGTAGACGGTATGGACTCACTATGAAAAGCTATTCCTCGTCATTTTCTCTCGCTGGTTCGTCTACCATGAAGAGGATTTCTACTGATATTTCCCGGTCTAGTAGCAGGGAGCTCTTCCGATAAACCTAGCTAGCTAGTTACTGTAATAATAATCCTTTTTATTATCCCATGTTATATCATGTATATTTCAGCATAGCCAATTGACTCAATAGGAATTTCTGTGCATCTCGTTGTCGGCATGGGAAAATCAGAAAATTTCTACTTTTATTTCAGTCAAGTAGTAGGGAAGTCTCCCGATAAAGCCACTAGTAAAGTGTTCAGTAATATGTGTATGTAATATCCGCACTGTAGTAGCTGAAGCAACGAAAGCCTGGTCCACTAACTTCGAACTTGGAATGAAGTGAGAAAACATCCCGTTGAAGTGTACTACTTTGGACTGGGTATCGCTCGCACCTGCTAAGAGATTTCTTCCATACGACGGCAAAGCTACGAAGGCTTCTCTATAATGGTACATTGATATTCTGGTACTAGTAGCATAGTATGCTTCAGTGCCACGCGCACTCATAAATTTACACACACCGGCCATCGTTTCAAAGCACAAAGAAATGCTGATGGCGGGTCTTGCTTCCTCCCAAACTCAACTCAATGACTTTGGGGGGCGGCTAGGCTTCGCAGCTCGGGCCTGTCTACCAAGTTGGCGATTTACGAGGGACTGTGTTTGCATTCTCGTAAAGGAAAGGACTGTAGTGGCAACACGTTGGGTGTCGTGGCCGACAGATGTTCCTCTGTTCCATCTTTGATCTTTTTCACTTGTCCCATTTTGTATTTAGTGGAATTCTCACACAGTGGATGAGTCTTCTCTCGTTCGACTTCCAACGACAACCCTAGCTTCATCGGGAAGGCGTCCATGGCCCACGGCACTGATTGTCACGAATGCTGCCCAACCTGTTCGTCCAACATGTCATTGAAGTGCTTCGCAACGGATCTTGGCTTCGCCTTGATTCCCGTAGAAACACCGCGGTCGATCACTGGGGAAAGCAAGTCACCCCGTGCGGCAACGATCTACTAAGCTAGCAGAGTTCAGATGAGCAGAAATCCAATGGCAGAAGAAACATTTTTGTCGGCTGTACATTTCTGCACGACAACGATCGACAAGAAGGACAATCTCAATCATGCCGATCAAATGCTGCGTTCTGCTAGTTAGCTAGTCATCTTCCATGATTAGTATTACCTTCTATACAATATTATGCGGTATTAGGTATGTTAGTAGTAGCTTATAGCCGCTAGCTAGATGTAGATAGTAGTACAAACAACATCATCGTTGTTACTCTTTTCGTTCGTTGTTTTTCACGTTGACAATGTGTAAACGCTTAAAATTGGCTGGACACGAACATTGTTTTTAGGTTCTGCTTTGTTAAATATGGTTTTCCCTACGAAAGGCGCACTCTATGCAGCACTGAAGACAGTGCCAGCACCATCGATCGCGCTGTCAACACCACCGCTGAAGCTTGCGCACCATTGCAGTCGATGCCAGCAACCTTGACCACGCTGTCGTGTTGAGATATTTGTCGAAAATCCGTGTCGAAAATCCGTGTCGAAAATCGGTGTCGAAAATCGGCGTCGAAAATCGGCGTCGAAAATTCGTGTCGAAAATCCGTGACGAAAATCCGTGACCATCCGTGACCAATGTCGTCGTGACAAATATCCGTGACCAATATCCGTGACGAATATTCGTGCACATTTGCGTATCCAACGTAGATAATACGTACAATCCTACTGAGTGAATTGTGTTCAACACAATTCACTGACTCAGGGAATTGTGTAAAACGCACTTCAACGTTGTTATTAATTGAAGTTAGTGGAAAAGAAGCGTTCTTATTTCTATGAAAAGAATTGTTCTTTCGTTCCTCGCAGTAGAAATGTTCTTATGTTCGTTTGTTCGTACGACGAGCCACTCACGATAAACAGCGTAGCTTATTAGTAAGGGTCTGATAATGCGAAAAACGATCAACTGAAATCCAAGAACAAATCCACGGAGTAACCGCTGCGACAGACATCGATTGTTGCAGCTGACGAACACCAAGTCTCTTGACTTACGGATTCGTAGCTAACTGCTTGCGCTTCAGTAGATGACTATCTATCAGGACAGCTAGCTAGCTACTAGAAGCAAGGACGAGAAAATCTCGGCGATGCGAGAAAGCAGTCATCTTTGTCTCTAGCAGTTTCGCAATCCTGCGGAAAAACAAACTCCTTCACACGGGCGTGCGTTTTTGTGGCGTACTAAGAGCTGTCGATTATTTGTTTGATGACTGGTATGTATGAGGATTGCGGTTTCTGGGGATCCGACAACAGAAATTTGAGGAATGAAACAAGTCATCTATTGAAATTGAAAAAAGCGTAATGGAAGGCCAATCGAATTCAACAACTTGTCGTTGCTGAATGCGACGCCAACGATGTAGAATTACTAGTTTAGCATCCAGTAGCAGCAACGACAGCTCCCATAGAGGAATTTGAGTCTGTGATATAATTTACAGTTTATGTTTGCAGAAAGATTTGCGGCGTGGGGTTTACAAAAGAACATTCATAGCACTCACCCATGACGGCAACGTTCCAAGACAAGTTAGTAGGGTCTTAGAAAGGAGATTTATCCCCCAAAAGCAGTCCGTTGTACGTTCGCAGGTAGTGTTTGAAATAAAAATGGGACGATGTCGATACCGTAGTCCCAATCATCATCTTCAACGACGGCCATCTTTCTTCTGCTGAACGCAGTCAAAGCACTGGGTGGACCAGCACCGACCTTGTCCCGACGTCGTTCTAAGCCAATAGCACTGCTCCTTCCAGATCACGAAGCGTGATCACTGTTCGCCATCGCATCCACTGGCTCTAGGCATCGTAGTAAATGTCGACATGAATTTCATCTACTAGCTGGCTACTAGCTAGCATTGGCTCCGATGATCGAAGAGTGCAATTTTCGACCCGGCGTCCACTGCATGCTTGGATAGTCATAACCATCTTCACCGCTGTGGTCATCTTTGCAAGCGCAGCGGTGTTGCAGTCAATTACCTTTTCTTGTCTTCAACTTTCTCACCTACACCTAAAGCAAGTAATCATTTTTAACTCACTCTTCGCTGCTAGTCGGTCCCTCATCTCCTGTGGGTTTGGGCACAGTCTAAAATTTACTGGTAGATCACATGAACTCAGGCCAGCCTCAGGACTGGCAATTGGCTGGGCTAATCATGCTGGAGGGGGGCTCTTCTCTTGTCAAACTGCTCTAATCCAGCAGAAGTGTTTCCTTCCTGTGGAAACACTTCAATTTTCAACGCATTCTCCCTGAAGGTGCAACTTGTTTTCAATCAACAATGTGGTTCCACATGGGATGCAATGCCCATTGAAAATGGCACCAGCTGACAGTCTCATGAGTCTGAACCAAATCCACAACGAAGGGGAACACCTCAGAGGGCTTGACCTCACTGTTTTCATTCTCATTTTGCAGCCGCAACAAAGTTTGGGAATTTTTGTTTGGGGTCAGGCAACACAAAGACTGGAGTCACAATCAAGCTGCTAGCAGTTGTTTCTCATCATTTTCATTGTTTGAAAAACGCTGTGTTCCAGAAGTCACACTCAATTTTTCAGTTCCACAGTTGATTGTTTTCTGGTTTTTGTCTTCCTTCTCTTCACAACAAATGCACAAGTTCAATGTCTTGGGGGGGGATGTTTTGTTTGTTTGTTTGTGTTTTCCAATTTTTGTTTCCTCATCTTCACAAATGCAACTTGCAACAGAAACATTTGCATTGATGCTTGATTCAAAAAGTGCAAAGATTTTGTTGTTCCATTTGCCAATTGTTTTGAAGCATGCTGTTTTGTTTCATTTTGTTCTCAATTGTGTGTTTCTCAAATGCAAAGGTTTTGGAGACAACACAAGTCCACTGTTTGGTCACAATTTCTTCTGGGTTGCAGCAGCCCACAACCCTGTGGCCTTGTGGTCCTTCTCTGGGTTCATGGAACCTGTTTGTGAACTTGGATCCATTCATGCACTGAAATCATGTTCTTACAATTGCTGATCGTTGCACAATGATCACATCAAAAGGGTGATTTTTGGCTCTTTCGGGACTGTTTCATGTCTCAGTCAGCCCCCAGCTCCATGGTGGGGGTGATGACACACTCTGAATTTGACATCGGGGTCCTCTCGTGGGTTGGTTGGATCCATTCATGAACTGAAACCACATTGTTGCCATCGCGGATCGTTGTGCAATGACGACGGCAAAACAGGTGCATTTTGGCTTTTTCGGGACTGCTTCAAGTCCAGGTCAAGCCCCAGCTCCATGGTGGGTTTGATGATCCTCTCTGAATTTGGCATTGGGGTCTTCTCATGGGTTGGTTGGATCCATTCATGCACTGAAACCACACTGTTGCCATCTTGGATCATTGCACAATGATGACGACAAAACAAGTGAATTTTGGCTTTTTGGGGACTGCTTCAAGTCCAGGCCAAGCCCCAGCTCCATGGTGGCGTTGATGATCCACTCTAAATTTGGCTTCGGGGTCATCTCTTGGGTTTGATGGATCCATTCATGCACTGAAACCACATTGTTGCCATCGTGGATCGCTGCACATGCACTGCGCTAAAAGCTGCAGGCCTTTTGAGTTGTTTGCAAATGAAAATTGTAAGCTTTAGAATGAAGCTAAAATGAATGCAACATTTGAGAGAGGTTCAGCTCGAGATCCTCGGCGCAGTCCTCTCTCTGCTGCGTTGAACGATGCTTCTGCGTGAAGAATCGGCGTGCCAGTTGTGTGGTTTGTTGTGACTTTGTTGTGCAACGACAGCTCGTGTTAACAAGGAAACAGAACAAAACGTGTTCTGTCATTGCAACGGTCTAAAAGACATAGCCGTTGCGACATGCAGGCCAGCGTCTGCTGACGATGGTTGCGTGGTCGTGGATTCTGTCCTTAGAGACCTTCTTTGTTGCTTGTGAAGAGTTGGGCTAGCAGCAACTGGTCCGACACGCTGAGAAGCGTCTCTTTCGTGAATGAGTCACGACCCTGTGAGTCCCGCATGAGGATGCTCTGTGCACAGCCAATTGCAGGCAAATTGGGGTGTTGCATTCTCCCCCATGACAACGGTCAACAGGTGAAGTGAGACATGCTTGCAGAAGGCTTGGAACGCAAAACTTGTAGCCGCTCTAGAGCTTTTAAGTCGCGCGGTCGCAGTCTTGCGATGCCACGGACAATTGCACATGGGTGATCAGGCCATGCGCGGTTCAACATTCCGGATGTTCCAGGTCTGAGAGACCACTCCGCGGTTGTTTTCGGCGACCTTGACG
>Ga0163149_10007394_pt1 | contig 11079 bp, 17 predicted proteins | sample OliLakLV19MP5G1_FD_148604 | JGI IMG/M metagenome (GOLD analysis project Ga0163149, IMG submission 148604) | Freshwater microbial mat bacterial communities from Lake Vanda, McMurdo Dry Valleys, Antarctica - Oligotrophic Lake LV.19.MP5.G1 | ecosystem: Environmental > Aquatic > Freshwater > Lake >...
GGCACAGGACATAGCGCAGGGCATGGCGCAGGACCTTGGGAACCTGTCGGATCCTTGCAACAAGCAGGGCATGGCGCAGGACCTTGGAAGACTGGCGCAGGACATGGAACAGGGCATGGCGCAGGACATGGAACAGGGCATGGCACAGGACCCCTCCGCTTTGGCAAGTGCAGAAAGTGCGGATCAACAAACCAGCAGTGCCCACGCAGCGCTCGGATGCCTTGCGCCACTGGGCGAAGCGCACCTATGCCCGGCCACCGTCGCGGCGGGAACACCGCCGCGCCTGGGCCAGCGTGGCCACCAAGACCTTCCGGCTCCGCCGGTGATGCCACCCCCCGCTATGGCAAGTGCGGGGAGATTAGAGAATCCCCCGCGAAGCCCGGCAACGGGCCATGCGCTGTGGCAGCCTTTGACGCCTCCGGCGTCAAAGGCTGCGGCGAATGTACCGCCAGTTCCGACAGTTTGGGACATCCGCCAGCAATTGGCGAGGCTTTGCGAAAGAAAGCGAATCCCGCCATAAATCCGGTGGCTGTGTGAGGTTGGCCGCTCACGCGTAAGAGCATCGCCCCCGTCTGGCAAGTCGACACACCGCCCGTTGCTTATCCCCGATCTGAAGGGGTAAAAGGCAGCCACAGGCGCAATCGATCGACAAGCAGAGACGGAAGCCGTAACCACCATACTCACTCTCAAAAGAACGGGAACCCACCGGGCCAACCCCACCGGTGGCGAAGCCACGACGCAACCCCCAACCCCCGCCCATGCAACGCCCGGTACAGGCGATGCAAAACCCGCCGTGTGCAACGCACGGCTCGAACGAAAGGAACCCTCGTGAGAACACACATAGAAATCGACCGTAGGGAAATGCGCATACGCATCACGCTGGACATGGAAACCGACGAAGGCAGAGCCAGCGCCAGAAAGCTCCTGGAAGCCCTCGGCAAAATCGACGAAGCCGCATTTCAAGACGACCTCGCCAAGATCATCTATGAAGCATGATCGGGCGAAGACAGGATTTGGTCATAATGCCCCCGGAACTAACGATTGAGGCCTTTCACACACTGCGGCCAGCCGCAAACTATGAAGAGGCATTTGGGACCGTGCTGTGGTGGCACCTACCCAAGGTCGGAGCACCAACAGTCGGAGGCTCGTTACGAGGCCGGGGAATGCTGTATGAAATGGCAGACAAGCCGGCATCGTGGTACACGCACTGGTCACCACTGCCGGATAACAGGCACCTAGTCACGTCGGACGGTGCGCAAGTGCAAGTATCCGGGGTCGGTGATGTGCTGGAACCCCTAAACCTGAAGACGGCCGCTACACCGGTTGCGGATGAATAAATGCCACCTAAGAAATCGCCTTAGGTACCTAATAATACGAAAGGAAATCATGACCGCCAACACCACATTAACTAAGGCTCAATTCGAAGTAGCCTACCGTCTGGCCGATAGCCAAGGCCACACTTGGGCAACAGCATCTGGACTGCGATGCACAGGGTCCATATCCATTGCCGACATCAGGAAGAACACAGAACGTAGGAACTATCGGGGCCGTCCATACGGCCTAGTGTCACCATACCTAGACTGCCACGATGTAGTACAGCACACCGATGGGGAGTTGGAATGGTCGGTGTGGCCAGACGGAATGTACATTATCAGCGTGCACGACGCTGAGGGAGCGGTACTCGAGTATCTAACCGAGACAAAGCCGTTTCCATACAGTGGGCAAACGTCTGAACTAATCGTTAGTGAGCATGCACGGGAGCGTCATGCCCAGGTGCTAATCAAGTGTCTCTCGGCTTTGGAAGTGAGTATTCCCGCACGTCTGACAGACATTAAGGATTCAGATCCGTCACCTGGGCGAAGCCTGTCGGATCCCTGCAAGCAAGACATAGCGCAGGACCTGAAGACGGCCGCTACAGAATAGGAACCTCCCCGGTTCGGGACGTGCTGTGGTGGCTAGGAACCTCCGTGATGTGGTGGCTAGGAACCTCCCCGGTTCGGACCGTGCTGTGGTGGCTAGGAACCTCCCCGGTTCGGCACAGTTCGGAACAGTTCGGCACAGTTAGGGACCTTCCCGCACAAATGGGTGGGAAGGTCCATACCCTCACTTAGGGCACTCCATACCCTCACTAGCACATTTATTCGCGTCTGATACTTTTGTGGTCCACCATCTGTCTCGTTCGCGGCGCGGCAGAGTGGGTTGTCATCTTTATCGATTCGAACCAAATAGGAAAGCGCCGTGGGTCCGTCGCGTCTGCGACGCGCCCCCACGTCGCGGCATTTTTTGGATTCGAACAAATAGGAAAGCGCCGTGGGTCCGTCGCGTCTGCGACGCGCCCCCACGTCGCGGCATTTTTTGGTCCATTCCTTCCCTGGTGGGGTGGGCGCAGGCAGAGCGGCACGTTCGAACGTCGCATAACGCCGCAAGGGCAAGCCGCCCTTCGGGCGTTGCGCCGTTCCGGCGCACCCTTGCAGCATTATGCGATAGGTTGACGTCCGCTCCAGCCCCACGCCCCCCCCACCTGGGGGGGGAATGGGGGGGGCGGAAGGCAGAGGCGGAAGCCGAAGCCGAAGCCGACCGGCAGCCACAGAGGCTCACACCGTGTCACGTGAAACGAGAGCATTTATGACCACAACTTCTATCTGCGTCGTGATTACCACCACGCAAAAACTCATGAACGGAGACGTCTGCGTCGACGTCGACAACGTAGAAATGCAGATTCAGGCGCCGGGTTATGAACCCGACACCCAGAGCAGCCATGGATGGCTGCGCCAGTATGTAGCAGATCGATGCAACGAAGTGCTGACTGCAAGGACCAGCGTCGCGGCAGAGCGTGCCGCGAAGCCTGCCATTGCAACCAAAGCACAATGGTTTGCGCACGTGGCAGACATGAAGGGGTTGGGGATCGATGTCTCCACCACCTACTTCGACACGCCTGAAGAAATGCAGGCATACGTCGCAACTCTGAAGGAGGTGGCGGAATGACCGCCACACAAAACCAACACCGGGTATTCCCGGATGAACTCGAACTGAAGCCAGGCATCGCCGTGACATTCACGGCGATCAAAACGCCCGCGCCGTTCCAGACGCAGAAAGGCACCACCAGATGGCGCTACAGCGTCCAGACCGAAACGGGGGAAATGACCCTGTGGGCGAGTGACGAACTACACGCCCAGATCGTTGCATGTGACTCTGCCACAGTCACAGTAACCAAACGCTTTGCTGGTCGAAGCGTTGTGTTCGACGTGGTCGAAACAAACGCCAAACCCCGAAACAACAGTGCCGCGGCTGGCGCCGCGGCACCAGCTCCAACACCAGCACCACCAGCACCAGCACCAACGCTCACGCTCACGAAAGAGCAGGAATGGAAACTCATCGCTCACCGGGCGGTAGACATTCTGATGAATGCCGCCGATCGAGCGTTTCACGAGTACAACGTGGTAGTCACGTTCGAAGGAAAAGACTTCCAAGCCATGATCGCAACCGTCCTCAGAGACACGCGAGAGAGAGGGGTCCGGTAATGGCAAAACACTACATCCGCACAGCCCCATACGGCACCTCCAACGAGGTGCGGTATTACTACGAAACGTCGCGGCCGCCAAACGCCACGTATACGTGCGAAATCGACGTTTACGACAGCAGCGCCAGGGGCGAAGTTCGCACTCTGACAGGAGCAGGCTGGAACCAGGAAGGCGCGTTCGCGTGTCTGCGCGCCGTGATCGCAATACACCGAAGCGGCCAGGCGAAGAAAGAAGGCGCGGCATGACCGGCGAAAGCCGCGCCGCCGCGCTCATGATCATCGAAGGCGCCGACCCTGAAGAAAAGCGAAACATAGACGACTTTAGGTCAATCAGGAGCACATACACATTCGGCCAATGCCGCGACGCATGGATCGCAACACGTGATGGAAAATCCACTGGCCAGTTTCAGGAGGGACTGGCCTGCTGGGCGAGAGAATTCCAGGACAACACCGAGACGCAAATATTCAACGTACTGCTGGTGGTCGAAGCAGCATACGGAGAATCCCTAGCCGGCAACTGTCACACCTGCGGCGACATTGCAAGCGAACTTGCCAACCAGTGCCAAGAGTGCATCGACGAGCTCGTCAAAGCGATCAACGATCACGGCATAGAAAACGGCTGGGGCATGAGAACGTGCATCGCTTGCCATGCACCGCTCCCCGACACCAACAATTCGGTGCTCTGCGAGAATTGCGAGGTTCGACGATGATGCAAGACAATGACCAGCAACAAGCGCGGAACGAGCGCGCCGACCGAAACAGTGCCGCGTCTGACGACGCGGCACTCTCACCACCAAGCGCCCGGACCAGGCTGTTTGTCGCGGCATTGCAAAACCCCGACACAACAGACGCCAGAATCGCAACAATCCGGACACAAGCAATCGCAGATCGCGGTCTGCGAATCGCAGCAGGACACGAGCGACGCCGGCAAAGACAATACGCAAAAATCGCCGCGATCGAAGAAGTAAGAAAAAACGAACGGGAAATAGTTCTAGATGAGATCCGGATAATAACCGGAAGGAGAATTAAATCATGACACGCAGAAGGACGTATATCGTCCATTTCAAGCACGCAAGCGAAGGCAATCTCGCACCAGGCCTCGAGCTCGAGATGGACTGCGTCGAGATCGGCGAAGAAGCAGACATCTACGAAGTGATCGTCTCTGTCAAAGTAGCCGATTTCTTCGAAAGACAACTAGACCACGCTGAGAACGTGATCTACTACTACCCCGCACCAGTTCAAAGCGAAGAGGAGTTTGCAGAATGATAGTCTTCACATTCGACGAGGAGGGCCCGCACCTGATCGGTGAGGGCCCGGCCGCCGCCGACCGCACACTGCGCGAAGCGCTGGGCGAACCAGGCGAACCAGGACCAGACGAACGTGACACTGACATGCCAGTATGGCAGAAAGTGTGCCGCTAAACCAGGCGAACAAAAGGGCAAACGCGCACGAGCGTTTGCCCCAGGTTTGTCTATCATCACTTGATAGACTTCCGGTTTTCCTCCCGGTATAGGGGATTCACCTACGCCAAGGCAGGCGACGGTGATACTCCGTGTAAATTTTTCCCGGAACCACTCACGCGCACGCCCACGCCCTGAGATCGCTCACGGCGCATAACCTCAAAACGTAAGATCACTCGCGCTGTGTGTGTCGTCACGACACCCGCAGTCAACATCGGCTCAATGCGCACCACGCACCACCGCCGCGTTGCCGGACGATCCGCCAATTCCACCGCCGCTACCAGACGCCCCGAAGACGTCCCCCAAAATCCCGCCACGTCCGCACGGATCGCCGGAATTTTTACAAGATTCAGACTAACCAAACGGCCCAGCTTTGCAAGACGGCGAGCTTCGTGACGCTCCCGCTCCGGAACCAAGCCCACCAAAGCACCCGCCTTGTCCGCTGCAGCACAGGCACGGGCCGCTCCAGCATCGCCACACGATAACTTCATCGGCTCGACCTCCATCAATTCCACCACCGGCACGGCACGACCGCGCCGACCGAAAGACAGCCGCTTGTCGGTGCCTTCGATTATCACCTGTCCAAAGCCTCGCGCACTTCACTTAACGCCATACCAACGCCAGCAACGCCGCGAGTCCCGAGCAGAAACGCCACACTCTGTAAAGCAGAACGCGCCCCCGCCAACCGTTCCCTCGTTTGAATGTGATCAGCATTCTCTATCGGATCCACTTTCAACGCATTCGCCACGGCTCGGAGATCCGCCGCAATAAACGCCGCCGCCCCCTTATCCTTGAGCTCAACCATAACGAACGCCCTCGCGCCGTCAATCGAAGACGCCAGACGTTCCAAACCCGCAGCCATATCAGCCTTACCCTGTACTGGATTCAACATCCCACCAGTTTCTCATTGTCTGACATGATAAACTCGCCATCGAAAGGAGCAACAACAACTATGGATCCCATCGTTATCTTCCCGCCTCCGTTCTGGCCGTAAAAGGGCCTGTTTCCGAGCCTTCCAACGTGGGGCATCATGCCCCACGTTGCGAAACGATCAGACCAGACGGACATCACCGCGAAACCCAAACGGTGGTGGTTCGTAGGACCCAAAATAATTTGCCAACGCTAGAGACATCACCGCATCGTCATGCTCGCCGGTATCCGCCGCAACGCTCACACGACCAGCAGCACTAGTCTTCTGACGCAACTCTGCGAGCTCGTTACCGAGTAACTCAGCACCAGGACAACCAGGAGCAATCGACAACGAGCCGCCTTGCAGATCCGCAGTCAGGCGAGACACTAAACCCACCTTGCTAATACTAGCCGCCGCAGAATTCCCACCACCCGAAATCTTGCTGGACTCGCCGCCCGTCAACGTCACCCCGATAAACGGAATGTCCCGTTCATCGGCAATCGCATCAACAATCGGCGCACCCACGCCCGTCGCATCCAGGACCAACCGACTCCGGCCCAGAAGCGCCTTACTTCTCATCACAGAGCAAACGCGCTCGACAACCGCGGGATAGGTTGTACCTAGCTGTATCCGCTCGATCCGGACCACACCGAGACGCCGCCACAGGTGCCTCTCGAAACACAGTTTGCAAATGTCCACGGACTCCCACAACTGCGATTCGACAATCGATAACACCGTGAAATCCCGCGCTTTACCAAGGTCAAGACCAAGCGTGTATTTCTTGTTGTCCCGAAGCTCGCCAACCGGATCCACGAGAGGATCCAGATATTCGCCCTTGCACATCGCCCCGCGTGCGCTCCGGACCTGCATCATACTTCCAACCCCTTAAACCGCGTGTCCACCGCTTCGGACACCACGTCCCGGCTAACCACAGAAAACTCTGAATCCAGGAACTCGCATTCGTACTCTTGCCGATACTTCCAATCCCCGTTATTCGACCGGAAACGGGCCACAACACCCGCAACAATGCGAGATCCAGGAGTCCACTTCACCAAAAACCGCGTTACTACCGGATCCTGCATAGTGCGGTAGAAATGACCACGTTTCCCGTTCGCAGTGGACAACTTGACCAGCTGGCCCAGACGGGAACTCAAATACGGTTCAGCAGCGGTCATAAGCTCATCGCTCACAAACGCCGCCTCTTCAACGATCAGCATCGTCACGCCCGAGAACCCTCGCGTTGCATCCGGATTGTCCGGAACCACCAACAACCGCGAACCGTTAGCGAAAAACGTGCCCTTATCATCGCTCTGTTTCCGGACCCCAGACACCCGCTCCGGAAGGTTCCGTAAAAGCATCACGATTTTATCTCGCAACTCATCACTCTGCCGACGCGCCAAGCTCACCACGACCACAAACGCACCAGGATGATAGACCAGATGGTGAGCCGCTTTCACTGCCGTAACGTGGCTCTTGCCACACTGCCGGTAGCAGAGCAAAGCGACCTCGCGATCTTCACACCGCACCACGTCTTTTTGCCAATCGTCCAGATCAACGCCGCAAATCTCCTTAGCCCATCGCACAGGATCCAAGGCAAATTTCAAATCAGAAGCCAAAGCAACACCAGCCATCAGAAACCCCCTTTCTCAATCGCCTCGCAAAGAGCCAGACGCGCCGACACATCCGGAACAGCCTGCAAAATGATCGCTCTCAACCGTAGCCAATCATCAGACTGCGACAGGTTCACCGTCACCGCCACATTCACCACGTCGCCGGCGCCGCCATCCTCCAGACGGGCCCGTATCGCCAGCTGCTGCTCAAGACGGGCAACGCACCGCAAAGCCAAAGCCCAATCTTTGGACTCACGAGCAACTTCGAGCACCTTTCTGGTCTCCGTCGCCAACAACACAAGCTCAGCATCAATCTTCCCTCCGGAAGCTACCGCGTTCTGAGAACGCGCCGCCGCAAGGAGCTCACCCATACAGCCGTTCGCGTGTCTCTCGACCGCGCTCTTACTCACACCATACGAAACCTCGATCTTCCGAAAACTCACACCCGCCACCAACGCCGCGTTAACCGCATCGAGCGAAACCGAGCAACACACACTACATTTGTTCACCAAAACCTCCACATCACTAAACGAATCCGGCTTCGGAGCACATAAAGCCCCGAAGCCGGAAGTCCAGAAGTCCAAGAATGTAGGCGCACAGCGGCCCCACAATTCGATCATGTCATGTTCACGCTGAGGAAGAAGAGCGTCGCAAGAATGGAAGCACCCGAGCCACAAGACGCGGACCCCACCACGAAAACAACTCCACCGTGAACACTAGCGAAAGCTGAAACCGCATACGACGATTTCACCATGCGCACCAAGGACTGGCCAGGCCAGGCCAGGCCACATAAACCAAAAGCCCGTCTACTCTGTGGAGAGTAGACGGGCAGTTTCATGAGCAAAAGTGGCAAACCATGCGAACCGTTGGTGTACAGAACGATCGCCGGAACTCTGCTCAGCAACCCTATTGTTGCGCACTCACACACTAACCGGCAAGGCGTGTATCACACTAACCGCCAAGGCGTGTGTCACAGCAAACCGGCAAGCGTGTTAATCTTCCAGGCCCCGCCCGTGCGCACGTAACCCTGAAAGCTCTTCATGTCACGATGCCGCGACAATTCCCGCATCACAACAAAAGCATCGGCCCCGCCTTGAATCGCCGCAGTGATCGCCCCCGACCGGAGCGAGTGTCCGGAGTAAAGGGAACCATCCAGACCTATCGCCACGGCGGAACGTTTGATTACGTCCCGGTAACAATCGTCTGAAATCCCGAACAGTGAACCCTCAGCCTTTCCGCGCTGAGTAATCCAGCGTTTCCACGCCTCAACAACATTAGTCGCCCAGTACTTACCCGCAAAAATACGAACCGTCGCCCCTTTGCCCTCCTGATCCGCCTTAGACTGGCGAATCCTCACCGCCAGGCCTTCTTTGCTCAGAGTCACATCTCCAAACTGCAAGCCCACTGCTTCAGAAGCCCGCAAAGCAGCACCAAATCCGATAAGCAGTAAAACCCGATCCCGACCGGACTGCCCGGTCGGATGATCGTCATCCTGTTTACGCAAAAACACACACATCTTACGGAGATTCTCGACAGTCAGCGCCTCAGCCTGACGAGGAGGACGCTCTTTAAATGATCGCGACGCCGAAGTCAAAAGGTTTGACACATCCAGAGTCACAGGATCCACCATCCCGGCATCCACATGATGCCCCCGTATGCTCCACAAGCGACGACGAATCGTCGAAACACGATGCCCCGCCTTGAGCTCAGCCGCACAATACAAACGCACTGTGTCCGTAGACGCAGGCAAAGACGGCATACCGAAACGCCGACAAAACGCCTCAAACGATAACCAATCCGAACTCCAGGCCAAGCAAGTGTTCGCCGGCTTAGCCGATGTCCGGACATCCACAAGATGTTTCCGCAACAACATCACCTCAACCTCCAATTCAGGGAAGAAGCTCAACTGATGAGCTTGATCGACAGATCCACTTGATGATGCACCACGAACGAGAAAAGGTTTTGCCATTTTGCCAAAGGCCATACAGGGTGAACTTCCTGCCCGATTCCGGAAAGGAATAAGCTCACTTTATCACGCTTTCAAAATGTGTTAGGCTCGTTATCTACCGATACCGACCCGCTGAGGCGGGAATTCGGATCCGCCCCGGCAAAGGGCCCTTAAAAGGTGTACTCGTGCTTCAGCTACAGCAACAAACCGCTAACAACTCGCCGTCATCGGCAATCACAACTTCGAACTCCTCATCACTCGGTGCACTAAAAGCCCTCGCCGCACTCGCTGCAACACTCTCAGAAGTGGAACTCAAAATATGTCTCCACCTCGCACCCGAAGCCATCGTCTACGAACAACAACACCCCGGATGGTTTGTTGCCATCGCTTCAGTCCGAAAGCTCGCTGATGCCACTGGCGCCGCTAAATCCTCCATACAATCTGCCGTCGCCTCACTCGTCACACGAGGACACCTCGAAAAGCATCGGGGATCAGCCGAGACATCCAGCAACTTCCTAATCAAATTCATACCCAATTCGCAGGGGCAGGGTGTACCGGAATTCGGTACAGGGGTGTACCGGAATTCGGTACAGGGTATACCGGAATTCGGTACAGGGGTGTGCCGAAATTCGGTACAGGGTGTGCCGGAATTCGGTACAGGGGTGTGCCGAAATTCGGTACAGGGTGTGCCGGAATTCGGTACACCCCCTCACATGTCATTACCGCTCGACCACCCGCACGCACGTGCGCGTCGATCCGATTCCGATTCCGATTCCGATAGATCGATCGAGGCTGCAAAAAATCCACACAAAGACCCCGACCTGTGGAAGACCGACGTTCTCGAACGTGTCGCAATGGCCGCTCCCGAACACTTCGCTCCCCATGAAATGCGCGCCGCATCACAGTGGCTACAGGGGTACGCTACCAAGTTCGGACCCGGTGGATATGGCACCGCTCACGCAAAAGCAGACCACGCCACCCCTCACCCCCCAGACGGCCGCATCGTCGCTCAGTTTCTAAGCATCGCCCCGTGGCACATCTTGCAAAACCTCATACAAAACCTCATGGACGAAAGAATAACGCCCGGTGCAAAGTACGGCGCATGGTTCGTCGCTGTCGCACTTCAGCGGATCCACAACATCGCCCCAGAGTTACAAAGAGCCGCGCGCGCCTCACTGCGCATCATGCCCAACCCAACCGCCCACGCCCACGAACCTCCACAGGATTTCCAACTCACACCGCCTCGCGGCATCGTCCCGGCTCTCCACAACGCCACACAGGACACTCGGGACAACGTCCCGCACCCTCACATGTCATTCACAGGCCTTTCCATGGCAAAAGTACCCGGAAACAGGCCCGCATTGTCCCATGGAGAGGAAGAGCTCGCGGAACGCACCAAGAGCCAAGCACTCAGCGATCCGTCACCTGGGCGAAGCCTTTCGGATCCCTGCAAGCAGGACATGGCGCAGGACCTTGGGCGCCCGGCACAGGACCTCGGAAGCCCGGCACAGGACATAGCGCAGGGCATGGCGCAGGACCTTGGGAACCTGTCGGATCCTTGCAACAAGCAGGGCATGGCGCAGGACCTTGGAAGACTGGCGCAGGACATGGAACAGGGCATGGCGCAGGAC
>Ga0163149_10007396_pt1 | contig 11079 bp, 4 predicted proteins | sample OliLakLV19MP5G1_FD_148604 | JGI IMG/M metagenome (GOLD analysis project Ga0163149, IMG submission 148604) | Freshwater microbial mat bacterial communities from Lake Vanda, McMurdo Dry Valleys, Antarctica - Oligotrophic Lake LV.19.MP5.G1 | ecosystem: Environmental > Aquatic > Freshwater > Lake >...
GACTGTGACCTGTGTAGGATGCAGTACACCTGCTGTACAATTCCTACTGGAATGACTGCAGCGAGTATACTCCAACTTCTATTCTCCAACAGAAACAGGCCCAACGGATGATCCCCGGATCCGGAACCCTGCCGGCGCGCAGGTCTGTATTTGGAGTATGTCAAATACAGGTCTGTATTCGAGGTGTCCATAAGGGATCCATAAGGGATAGCGCGCAAGCCTCTCCTCTACGAATATTAATGTTATGTAGACGTCGGTGCGTGGTAGGTACCTGCATGGTAGAAGAATCAATCAATGAGTGAGAGTATCTCCGGGTGGGGGCCAGATGTGGTGCGTTTAGCCGGGCTGAAAGATCTGCACCCCCTCATCTCTATGCTGCAGCACTAGCTAGTACTAATACTAGATGTTTGTACCATTTCTTGATTGGCTACATCTGAGCATTAAAGCACGGAAGAACATTATTTTTACCTAATGAGCTTCATAATCATCCTTTAGTGGTCTTTATGTTCCCAGTGAAGTTCTGGTTACATTGTCCATGACATCACCAATTCCGATGTTCAAATGCATTGGCACCCCAAGACTAATGATGTAGTGCGTGTGTTGTGCATTCACTTTTTATGGACATCACTGCTACCACATCTTACCTTGCCTCTGAACCTGTAAAAGAAATATTGTTTCTTCTTCTTTGTAACCACATCAGGACCTCTTTCAGATAAGAGAAGAAGGATATTTTGTTGCAAACAAGGGTGAAGGCTGAGCAAATGCACCATAGAGGCCTGACTTTTAGAACACTGAAATGCTATGCATAAAGATGGATTGTCAACCAAAGAATATTATGTTTACCACCACACACAGTGGGAAGCATGGAGCTAGTAAGTTGGGCATGTCACAACCATCCAATGTAGCCAAACAAAAAACAGTAATAACATCATTCAAAAGAAAATGTGAAGTTAATTTTTTTAGGTGAATAATTTGCACTCTGTTGAACATGTTGCATGATAATTTACAGCAGAATGGATACCATGGCGTCATGCTGCCATGATGTGAATGTGACTTGTTCTGGGATGTACCATCTGAATAGGGATGGAAAATATACGTTGAGCAAAACAGAATGAAGGAACACGCCTCTGCCAAGTCGCACATGAAGTGAGATATCTATTGTAGCACCAAAAACCATGTTGGCGTTCAACGACCGGCAGGAATGCTGACATCCTCCATTGGGCGTACACTCATTGAAACATCTGAGCCGAAGTAAAGATAACTTTCGCCTTGGACGCTCTGTGCAACTCCTTCAACGGTGGACGCACCCGAAAACCTCATGTCAATCGCCGTGCTCTCTATTGGGGCATTCTCCCAAGTTGGAAGAATCAATGGGGGCGAGCCTTTCAGTGTCTCTGTAAGATGCTCGTTGATTTTGGGTAAGAAGAACTGGATGATGTGTTCAAGAGTTTCAGTGGTGAAATCAACAAATCTATCACCTGCCAAATTGAAGAACCCTGTTTGTTTAGTAAGCACCGGGACGCCAAGATCAATCGACAATATTTCAAGGCCACTGAACGTCCCATTCGCTGTGTCAAAGGTCGGCATTGAGGCAGTAATGATACATTCAACTTCGAGCTCAGCCACAATATTTACCTCTCGCATAAGGGAATGAGTAACAATTGCGACAGACGGGTGGGCTTTTCCAACGATCATTCCATTCTCAAAAATGAAGCGGGGAGGGGGGAGAACAGCATGCGATTGCGCATTTGTGTTAAAGACACCACCGCCGACCAGCATATTGCAAAGAAACCCTTCCGTAGCACACACGTCGTAAATATAGGCTGGGAACGGACAAGGATCAAGCAACGATCTCGCAAACTGGGTATGACAGGACACCGACGAGAATTTACCCGCAGGGTCTGTGGCTATAGATGCCCAGGTAAGGTACCAGAGGCTGTCAATCAAAGCATTGATACCAGAAGCCCGAATATTGATGTTTGCGACGTGACTGGTACTGGCTTGGGGAAGCTCGCCGGTGACATGGAATGTAGGGGTGTACCCGTATCCAGCCCGCCAATCTGGAGACGTCAAATGCGAGTAAAAACTCACGTGTGTGTCTGTAAGCAAATGCGTGTCCTTTCTCATTTTGCGGATGGCGGGAACAATGGTGAGCTCTCCTTCCTGTGAAAACTTGATTACTGTACTGGTTATGTACGCCTTCGAACTTCGGACAGCACTGCTGAGGGCAGTCTTGGCGTCGTTTTCCATCGAGGCTTTTTGATTGTTGACGATATCTTGCGCATATATATCCAGGATCTTCGTTATGGGGAAGGCGATAACTGAACAGGCGTTGTTGTATCTTGGGTCGATATCAAGTTGCATGTTACCAATCGTTACATCCTCAGCATCCATGCTCAGAACTTTTCCGTCTTCCGAAATTCCAACTCGGAGTTGCAGGGTGAGGCTGGAGAGAATAAAGTCGCCATCCGTATACATGTCAACAGCACAAGCCCCTCCAAGGGACACCTGTATGTTCGGTTGGGCCTTGATAACTCTTGCTTGGATAACGGTGATGAAGCTTGACGAGTCCCCTGATGCTCTGTTCCAAAGACTTACAGTGTCATAGCTCTGCATGTTCATACTCTTGAATTTGATACACCAGGGAATGTTCATCCAGAGCATTCTTTCCGTTCCACATTGTTGTATATTTGAAAACTTGCTATTGACGAGCTTCATCACCTCTTCCATCAATTCTCTACTTATATCTGGCGTTAATTTGCTTATAAACGAATCGTCCATGGCAGCAGAGAGAAAAACTGGGAGTTGTAGGGGGTCCACCAATCGCCTCGCGGTGGACGGCAGGGCCCGCCCATCCCCTTCTACATCTGCAAGGACGGAAGTGCTAATATTTGGCAATGATGGATACTTTTGTTCCCCTCTCTTTTCGTAAGAAGGTGTTTTTTTCCCTTGTCCACCACGAATAGTTTGCCCATGGCTACCCCCAAAAGCAATAAAAACGACCAAAACTCTGGAAAGGCGCATTTTTGTCATAATTATTGTTGTTTATGGCCTTTTCGGAGCAGTTTCTCCATTTTTCTTCTCTCTCAAAAATACGATTTTCAAGCGACTCAGTTAGGCGTCATATCCAAACGTTACAAAAAAGTAAGGAAGAGACAGTTGAGTCCGGTCTCAACTCTTGCGAAATGTTTTAGTTAGCGCACCATGTTCCTTGTTGTTTCAAACAAAAGATTGGATATGTTCCGGGGATGAATGAATTTCAATGAATCAGTGAGTCAGTGAATGGATTTCAATCATGTATGTATTTATCCGTGACAGAATGAATCGTGTTTCAGTACCATTATCCCTATCCTCTTTAACGTACGAAGGGCAGAAAAGGAGTGACAAACAAGTAAAGCGGTAAGAGGGAACTCTCTAATCGACGCATCGACAAAGAGGGATGCCGCGGCCGACCCAACAGCACCTTCGACAACACTTCGTTTGACAACAGTTGCTTGTTGTTGTTGTTGTAGTTACGAAGAGTAGCAGTAGATAGACCATTCAAGATGCCGAAGATCGCAAGAGATTACGTGGAGTGCGACCGTAAGTTGCAATATGTAGTAGAGTTGGTTGCAAAGTACAAGCAATCTAGTCAAGTCTAAAGGAGTGCCATGGTCCCCGTAGTGTTGTTGGTCTAACCTGATTCATTCCCCCATGTGTAAATTTTCACCGTTATTGCAGAGTTCGAAAAGGCATACCAAAAGCAGGATGCCGTTTTCGTGGCGCGAAAGCGTGCCATTGGTAGCCAGGCCCAGAAGCGCCAAAAACCTATGCGTTATGTGAGGAAGGTTGGTTTGGGCATCAAGACTCCAGCGGCTGCCATTGAGGGCAACTATGTGGACAAGAAGTGTCCCTTTGCTGGCCATGTCTCTATTCGAGGACGTATCCTCAAGGGACTTGTTGTCTCCACGAAAATGAAGCGCACTATTATCATCCGAAGGGACTATTTGCATTACATCAAGAAGTACCGTCGTTTCGAAAAGCGTCACAAGAATGTGGCTGCCCATTGCTCCCCAGCCTTCGAAGTCAAGGATGGTGATATTGTGACTGTTGGACAATGCCGACCTCTCTCCAAGACGGTTCGTTTCAATGTGGTCGCCCATGAACCAGGAACTGTTAGTTCCGGAAAGAAGACATTCCGTGTCTTTTAAGCTGGAGAAGATGTGCGGAAAACCTTGAACGAACAAAAACTCAATATTAACAACTACTAAAGAGAACAGGTGCGAAAGTACTGTATGGCTTTACATTCAAGGTCGCTAGTTAGTCTTGTCTAGTTCGTTATGCTTCTGAACAGTAAACAGTTTCAAATATACTTAATGCTAACTAGTTGGTGGGGGGGGTCTTCGGAGGCAGGCTTTGTAGAATCTGCTGCAACACTTCTTCCTGGGATCGTTTGAACTCAAGTAGTAAGTCCAACTTGATACCACCGACTCTTTGATCGACTCCTGCCATTTCCAATTTCAATCGCTGCTCTGTTGCAGCCACTAGTTGCTCCAAGGATTGGAGTTGCTTCGCCGAACGCGTATACGAATCTTTAGTCATCTGTTCCAGTCTGCTCTCAAGATAGTGGACGCGACCTCTCCACTCATTTTGATCACGGCTTGGATCTCGCCCAGATCGGATAAAATTGAAACTCCAATTATCCTGCGAGGATCCCATGATGCGGAGGATTAGATTTCGGAGGAATGCAGGAAGACGAACTGTGGAGCTCTCTGTAGAATCGCTGCTGTTAGTTTGGACAAGCCCTCCATTATTTGAAGCTCGTTTCGAAGCGCTCAGTGTGATGGAATCAGCACCGCGAGAAAGGAAGGCCATGATGGCTGCGAAGACAACAATGTTGATCAATATACTTCCCATGCTGACGGCCACATTACCATAGCGCTCTCCGGAAAAGTAACCGAGCATTTCACCAATAATCCAAAAAAGGATAACCAGTGACGACAGGGCAAAGAAAAGCACGGAACCCCGACTCCAGCCCTTCGCACAGGATCGCCCAGCCCACCATTTGTCAAACACCTTATTCGATTGGCTGGAGTTACCAATCGTAGTTGTGCTGCCATCAGCAAAACTGTCTGTATCGCTTGTTTTGCGCAACAGATTTTGAAAGCACACAAGCTCAGCAACGAGCATTACCCTTGCCCTTCCAAACAACATTTGGGATTTCATCAAACATTTCTCGTAGCTGTCAGAAGCCAGTGCAATCAAAACATTCAGCAAAACGATGATAACCATGAAGGAATAGATCACCAAAAGAAAGAGAGAAAATTTTGTCTGAAAGGTCTCCCGGTCAAACGTCTGAAAGTCCCCAAGCAAAATGGTGTACACTCTGAAGGTGTATTCGTTCCGAACACACAACTCGGGTTCAACAACTGGCTGACTCGCATCTGAGCAGTAGTCAGGAATAAGCACCGTATAGAACATTTGTCCAAATGTTATCACCATGATAAACAAGATGATAGCAAAGGAAAGTGTGTCTTTTGTGATCTGTAGGATAGCTAGAATGTAGGTAGCCATCTGCATGTTGATTCCCTTCAGCATATTCAAGACTCGAAGCCACAAGAAACCTGTGGTCAAGGCAAGTAAATCCCGAAGTCCATGATTATCAATGATGTCGAGCCCTCCCTCTACGCTCCCCGTTGCTCGAATAGAGATGACACTGATGAGTGGCAATATGGTAGCGCACACGTCCGTGATGTTCCAAAAGCTCCGAACATAGTACCGAGCACGTTGAGTGATCATGCAAAGTGATATTGCTTTGGCTATCTCTCGCATGATGAAGTAGAAGATTCCAGTATTTGCTATGTAGATTCCTTGCATCACTTTATTTGGATCCCCCCTGACGAGCAAAGTGTTCACTGCACTTCGAAAACCTCCAATCAGAATTGCCAGAAAGAAGGCATCACAAAAAATCACAGTCACCGCAAAGGGCCGTGAGATGAGCCTATCCATTACTCGACGAACTACCATCGACGTAGCAGCCTCTTCCATGCCTTGTTCACCCAGAGCTAAAAGCGAGGGAACAAAATCTTGCAAATATGATATTTCATCATGCACGTCTTCTCGGCACCCACCTGCCTGACTTAGTACGGAACTGCTACTGTTAGGGCTGGCATTGTTTTTGTTGGGAGATTCATTTGCCGCGGATAAATCAGACACACGCTTGAGGTAACAAACACCGCGCGATGAGACTCGTTTCTCACTATTCTGGAGCATGGCGGTCAACCACCCCCCGACAGAATGCTTACAAAGGAGGACTCTCTGTAGGATCGTCGTGGAAAGGGCAAACTCGCGCTCTTCCTCGTTTTCAATGAGGAGAACCATCTTGACAAAGCCTTCAACGGAAGCAACTGAGTCAACTATCCGGTTTTTAATTTCATCGTAAGCACATGATGTCGTCCCAGAAACGAACGACTCTTCCATGACGCGATCAAACGAGTCGCGCCCTGGCAAGGAGCTAAAGCTGGATGCTTGATTCCTTGAATTCTCATTCTTGCTGTTGCTATTTTGTTGCTGATGTGGCGATCCTCTCGTGGTTAGCGACAACGCTTCTAGCCGCTCAACGATTTTGGACAGCATCTTGAGTGCAAAGGATACTTGGTTTGATAGCTGAACATGAAGTGGAAAGCATCGCGTGACATTCTTGGCAATTGCGTCTTGCTTTCTTTTACTTCTTGCCGTCTGTGCTGCGGTAGGATTCGTCCGAGGGGGTCTTCCGGCTGTCGATGTTGGTGGTTCCGATTGTTGGGGTTCATCGCATTGCTTAGTATAATTCTTCCGATCTGGTGGAGACAGTATGAGCTGCGATGTTCTCTTGGCGGCTTGGCCCAGGGCCTTGACAACGGCTTTGGCTTGCGGTGCCGCCTCGGACAAGTGGACGAAACTATCACGTCGTCGGTTACTTTTCCCACGCAGTCCCATGGAATGCAACATTTCATCATGATAATGCTGAACCCAGTCCGCGAGGGTGGCTTCAAAAGGAATTTGGCCGTTCTTATCACGAGACATGCAAGCGCTTGGGTTAGCCATTACAAGGAAATCCACAGTGAAGCTTTGGACAGCTTTCACGCGGGTTGGATCTGCCGTGTCATCAAATGTCGACGACGGCTTGAGAATCACAGCAGCTACAGAAGTAGCGTTCAGATCAGGGAACAATAACGATGCCCCCTTGTCGTGGGTAGAGCCATCGAGAGCAACCAAGTCGTTGGGAATATCTGAATTTTCTGCTAACAAATGCAACGGTGTCCGTAATTGACCGTCTCGCACCGCGGCAAATCCCAATATTTCCTTGCGTGGCAAATTAAGCTTGAGAAGTGTTGATCTTGCCTGGGACAGATCTTTAACGGTTTGGGCTTCTTGGCAAATTGCATGCAGCTTAGTAGGAGGGCGATAAGGAGCTTGAAAACTGGACCGAATGCCTGGGGATTTGGGCATACTTCCAGTGTTGTTGCTGTTTACATTTGCTAAATCGCCATCAAAAGATGCATTGTTTGAATACCCACTGCGCTCACTTGCAGCAGATGAAGGCGAACTTGCCGGATCCTTGATCCCATCTAAGACATCGGATGCCTGTTGAAGCAATGTCGAAGTATCATTTGAATATGATGTGGTTAGAACAATTTCTGGTTCCCTGTCTTCTTCCCCACTACAGTCATAACCCCGAATAAATTGCGATAAACCAATTTCAGTTATTTCATCTGGCTCCACGTCGTCACTATAGATATAGTCGTGAATGTATTGTGTTAAATCAACTTCAGGTTCCTGTTCTGGCTCTTCTGGAACAAATGGATACAAGGCTTCGTTGGGATTTTGACATGCTCCTCTCAGCTTATACCAATATGAACGATCCCGATCCAATGTTACCGATGATGATGACGATGACGCGCCGATGGTTTGCTGGCTTTGCTCATTCCCTCTTTCTTTCTCGCTCATCTCACTTGTAACCGGAGAGGAAACCAAGTTAAGCAACTGCCCTGGCGCGTCCGAAGGACGAGGTGATCGCCGCCGTAAACTGCAAGATTCCTCCCCTATCAAGCTGACGACATCTTTTGTGAGTGTGGTCTCAATGTACTCTGCTGAGTACTCTGCTGAGTGGCTGCCCACGTTTACATCTATATCTATGTCCTGTCCTTTATGGTTGTTGTTTTTGTTGCTCATGACATTGTATTCATCATCTCTAGACTCCATCATCGTCACAGTGCAGAAAAGGGTTTGACCTCGGTTACCTGCCTGCCAAATTAATACTCGGGGTACAGAACAATGAATGAATGAATGAATGAGACAGAGTCGACTCACTGTTCAATCAATCGATCAATCAATGAATGAATGATGAATCATGATTCTTGAATGAACAATCTAGCAGTAGGTTTTTAAATTTTCATTGATATTTGTACCAAAATGTGAACGGTCCTTTCCGGTTGGCACCTGCATGGCGAAAACGTTAAATAGGCGTTAAATAGGTAGAATTAGACAGTGGCGTGATCTATTATTGCTCTATGGTTGTTATGGAATGGTCTATATGTTATCTCTATGTTGGAGCTTCGTTTTGTTTAGCTTCGGTTCAGACTTGACTTGTCTGGGTATTAGTTTCCCAATCTTCTTTCATTGGGCTGGGTGGTGCACCCCATACAAGATTGCCTGGACACTGTGACACTGCGGTGGTGAATGCACTGATGGATGACCGTTGGACGGTGCAGTGGAGGTGGGGCGCTAAATTTCTACCATGTGTAGCATGCACTAGGGGGATGCTGTGGTGGGGGTTCCGGATGCGTCCGGAGCTCCTGGATAGGAGGATAAACAATCGGAACCCAAGCTTGTCCTTCCTATCCTCCTTCTGGTCCACCACCCGAAGACGCTCTTGATGGTTGCCCATAACCTCCACCTCCATATCCATAACAGGGGTTGGGTGGATAGCAATGCAAATGGTAGGGTGCCGGAGGATAACAATAGGAATATGGTTGTTGTTGTTGTGGATTGCAAGACTCTGATTTGCTGGGTGTGGCCCCTCCTCCCGATGCTCGATCCCAAGTCGTTTGTCCCGTGACCTCTTGGACGCAATAGGGTCTCCCCGAACTGCTATCGCAGCATTGAATCCGTCCCGGAGGCAGTCCTGAGCTTGAATTTTGGGACGGATCGTCGTCACCATCGGCAGCACCTAGACCGGGTGCTAGACTTGCACCACCAGCACGATTAAGATGCGAATAGGGAGCACAATTAGGACATCCAGGACATCCTCCTACCTCATTACCACCACCACCTCCTCCTTGGCCTCCTCCTCCACAGGCAGCACCTAGACTGGGTGCTAGACTTGCACCACCAGCACAAGTGAGATGCGAATAGGGAGCACAATTAGGACATCCAACTGTTCCAGCTGCCACGAAGCCAGTGCTCTTTTCCCCAACCATTCCAGCTGCCACGAGCTTGTCAGCCCGTTCCTTGTTCATCAAACCCGTTGGTTTCCCCCCAGCCAAGTACACCTTGCACATGTGTCGCTGATTTATACACCATTTGCGAAGAGGATCAGGAAGGTATTTTGTCATTCGTTTGACGTTTTTTGGATCTAACTTGCCCTTGAGATCCAAATAATCTGCTAGGTGTTCGTCCCAGGTTTTTCGTTCAGTGCTCTTTTCCCCAACTATTCCAGCTGCCATGAGCTTGTCAGCCCGTTCCTTGGTCATCAAATCCTTTGTTTCCCTCCCAGCCATGTACACCTTGTAGTATTTTCGCTGACGTGCCCACAAATCGTAAATAAGAGCAGGAAGATATTTTCTTTTGGACTTGGTGTTTTTAGGATCCTCCTTGCGCTGGCACTTCAAATAAGCTACGAGATGCTTCTCCCACATGATCTCACGGCGACCGCGGCCTCGGAAGGGACGATAGTTCTTCCAACCGTACGAATTGTGAATCACAGGTGGAAACATTCTCTCCTGGCCAAAGCTGACTGAAACATTGATGCTTGGTTTTAATAGGACTCCCCCCACAGATTCCATGTTGTAACCGAAACGACAGCACGTGTGCCCAACTTGTATCCGGGCCAAACAGACGAAAGAGCCTGCTGGTCCCAACACAACTCGGACTGCAACACAGCCTTACCAAGGTCTTTCTATCAATTTCTCATTCTCTGGCACACGCTCCAAAAATACCTTCAACAAGTTTCCAATCGGGACTAAAGTCAAGAAGGTTTTCAACGGCCAAGTCTATTTGGGATCAGTTCTGCTTAACCCACGCGATAGCACAGAGCGTGACCCGTCCTCGGCAAACTTCAATGAAACTGTCCCCTGTTGGACTGTTGTGTACTCTGATGGAGTAAATGGAGGGTAACCGCATTCGGGAACTGCACTGGGAAACAATTGAAAACAAATGGACCTTGCCTCCTTTCACCATCAACAGTGGAGAAAAACAGAAGGAGCATCTCCGACGAGTGAGGACAGCATGGCAGTCATGGTACAAGAAAAAGCTGTCCACTAAGAACACTAACAATGTCTATGTTGATGCTAGTGTGGTTGGTTCTGTAACGTGGAGCCGCGTTCAAGTTAAGCTCTCACACGCCCTCAAGTTTTTTCGTGATGTGTGGATTCTCAACCCACACCTAAACAAGAATGCTGCACACGAGCTTGCTGAAAAACTGTTACAAACGCATGTCAAGACTGCTAATTCCCGAAAAAGTTTCTTCAAACGGTACATCATGCAAATTCGAGAAAAAATTGCCTTTACCACTCTTGATGAGATGGGAAAAAACCTGGTGTTTGCCCAGTGCAGTGATGGGACAGAGTTTGCCGATCCAAAGAAAGCCTGTGACCAAATTCGAGAGGTTCTTACCCATCTTGAAAAAAAATGCAATAAAGCATCTCCTCGTGACTGCTTTGAAAAACTCATTGACTGGTACGACGGGATGTCACTGAATCAAAAACCATTGATCAAGCGCTTCATTTGGATTGATGATGTTGAGCTAGTGCCCCTGCCTGAGGAGATTAAAAAATTACAGGAAGAGCTCAAGGCTGAACAAAAGAGAATGGCAAAAGAAGCCGCGGATGAGGCAAAGAA
>Ga0163149_10007399_pt1 | contig 11078 bp, 5 predicted proteins | sample OliLakLV19MP5G1_FD_148604 | JGI IMG/M metagenome (GOLD analysis project Ga0163149, IMG submission 148604) | Freshwater microbial mat bacterial communities from Lake Vanda, McMurdo Dry Valleys, Antarctica - Oligotrophic Lake LV.19.MP5.G1 | ecosystem: Environmental > Aquatic > Freshwater > Lake >...
TGGTCACTGTGCTCTGGTGCTACCTCCGCAGCAACGGCTTCAAGATGAAAAACGCTGAAGGCAAGACCGTGGACTTCCACGCCTCCGCTGACCTCACCGGCCAAGGCAACCACCTGGGTGTCACCATTGAAGCGGACATCATCAAGCAGAAACTGCCGACCAATAACGGCGGCTACGCGGCCCTGAACATGGGCAGCTCGTCCTACGGCAAGTTCGACAAGAAAATCTACACCCAGCTCACCGGCTCGGATGAAAACGGCAACGGCGGCCACCCGATCGACCTCTGCCGCTATCAGGTCGCCAACTGCTACATGGGTCGCATGCCGCTGATCAACTCCGGCGGCGAATCCAAGGGTGCCAGCGATATGTCAGAAGCCGTCACCACGGCCGTCATCAACAAACGCGCTGGCGGCATGGGCCTGATCTCCGGCCGCAAAGCGTTCCAACGCCCGATGAAAGAAGGCGTGGAAATCCTCAACGCGATTCAGGATGTGTATCTGGATGAATCTATCACGGTCGCCTGATATTTCGCCGCTTGCGGCGTAGCGACGTCAATGCAGTGAATCAACGAAAGCCCCGCATCAATGCGGGGTTTTTCATTGACCTGAGACTATGATCGATAATGACGTTTTGCTGATGAACCGGAACTCCTAATGACCATCTGCCGATCATCGCCACTGATCCTGTTGCTCGTCGCGCTTCTCGCCTCCTGCGCCGCCGCCGTCGATCCTCTCGTGCATGAAGAAGCGATCACGCCGATCCGCTTGGAACTCGATGCGAAGGATTGGAATGCATACAAGGTTCCGCGTCTGCACGAACGTACACCTGAGACTGCACCCGATGCGACCATCGAGCTGTGTGAACCCGATGCCGGTTGGATTGGTGCTGTTCAAAACAAAAAGACATCAGTTCGTCTGCTCGTAAAGCCGACCGCCAAGGCGAAGGATCATCTGCTCATCGCCACGATCTGGGATTGGGAAAACCGTGCGATACAGCAGGTTGTTTGCAGCAGTGACAAGCCTCATGAAATGAACTTCGCCGTCGAAGGCAAAGGCGTTTATCTGATCACGCTCGATGGCTTTGAGGGTGATGAAGTAAAGAAGCATCTCTATCGCAACGTGCGCAGCTTCGCGGTGTTGCCTGACCAATCGAAGATTCGTGACTGCTGGAAGACGAGCGATTACTGGCTGGGCATCTGCGCATTTCCTGGTCGCTATCACTGGTCAAACGGTGGCAAGCCATCGAAGCCCGAAGCGATAAGCGAAGAAAAGGCACGCGAGATCGAAGTGGATGCAATGGCGAAACTCGGGCTGACAGTAGCGCGGCTCGATGTGTCGATGGTGCTGCCAGAAAAGGAAACAGCGCCGATTGACTGGAAGCGAATGGATGCAGCGGTCAGCGCCTACACCTCGCGCGGCTTCGAACTGGCATTGCAACTGATGCACCCGCCAGACTGGGCGATGGAAGAAAAATACAAAAGCGAAACGAAAGACACCTGGCGGTTTCCGAGGCGCGAAGAACCTTATCGCCGCTATGTGCGTGAGATCGTCAGCCGCTACGGCAAGCACGCGAAGTTCGTGCAGGTTTACAACGAGCCGGACCAAGTGGAATTCTGGGCGGCGACGCCAGCGGAGTATGTGACGGAAGTCAATAGGGCACGCGAAGAGATTCGCAAAGTGCTTCCGGAGATACCAGTCGCCAACGGTGGGTATGCGTTCATCGACCCCAAGAAGACTGAATATTTCACACGAGAACTCAAGGGCAAACTTGAGCTTCAAGCCTACCACTCGCATGGCAACCTGCGCGAACTCATTCGCGACATCGATCAGATGCGCGCACTTCACAAGGATGCGGGCTACGACAAGCCTCGCTTCATCAACACCGAGTCCGGCTTCGCGGCCTGGCGACTCGATCAGGAACGCGCACAAGCAGCCAGCGTCGTGCACAAGATTCTCTACTCCTGGGCACACGGCGATGAAGGCATGCTGCTCTTCGCCTCGCGCATGACCAAAGCGCCAGGTCGCAGTGGCCGCGACTTTGGCTTTCTCGATTACGATTTCTGCCCGCGATTTGTCTATGGCACCGTCAGCGCTTTGGTGGAGCAACTGGCTGGTGCTCGCTTTGAACGTGTGCTGGTGGAATCGAACGACCTCAATGCCTACGTGTTCAGAAAGGGCGAGAAGAGTGTTATCGCCTGCTTCAGCATCGGCGAATTGAAAGTACTCAACATTTCAACAGACGCCCGCAGTGTCAAGTGTTTTGATGCGATGGGGAATGAGCGGGCATCGGTGAATGATCGCGAGGGCAATATCAGTATGAACCTGATCCCCTCTGTGAAATGGCTGGTGCTCGAAGGTGCCACTCGCATCGAGATGGTGAAGTGATGCAATAGCACTGAGCCGCGACTCAACGAGTCGCGGACGTCTACGAACTCCTTGAGCGTTCTTCGCGCGGAGTATTTTCTTGCGCGTATGCATAGCGCGATCAATATCTCAATCAGTCCGTAGGCGTCCGCGACTCGTTGAGTCGCGGCTCCACATATTCACATTCCCGGTGCAAAGCCGTGCCGCAGTGTGTTCTCACACACCGCGCGAGGCTCGACGAAATGCAACAGATAATCTGCGCCGCCCGCTTTCGAACCCACACCTGAAAGACCAAAGCCACCGAACGGCTGTCTTCCAACAAGGGCACCGGTGCAGCCGCGATTGATGTAAAGATTGCCCACTCGAAACGCGCGGCGAGCCTGCGCCAGATGCGATGGCGTTCGTGTAAAAATCGCACCGGTGAGTTTGTAGGGCACATCGTTGGCAATGCGCAGGGCCTCCTCAAAATCACTCGCTTTGATCACCGCCAGAACCGGGCCGAAGATTTCTTCGCGTGCCAGTCGATGTTCGGGCTTGATATTGATAAACAGATGCGGCGCGATGAAACGTGACTGCGCAATACCTGACGCTGCGTTCGCCTTGCGAGCCTGATCATCGCTTGAATCTTCACCGATGAGCAGTTGGCCTTCGCTTTTGCCGATCTCGATGTACTTGCGAATCTTCGCTGCCGATTCTTCGTCAATCACGGGGCCGACATCGGTCGATGGATCCGTTGGATCGCCCAGCTTCAGCGCGCGTGTCGTTTCAGCGAGCCGTTCAACAAACTGATCATGCACATCACTCAACACAATCACCCGGCTGCAAGCTGAGCACTTCTGCCCCGCATAGCCGAAGGCAGAATCGCGCACGCCCACGACCGCTTCATCGAGGTCAGCTGAGCTGTCGATGATGATTGCGTTCTTGCCGCCCATCTCGCTGATGACCTTCTTGACGTGCATCTGTCCATCAGGTGTCTGGCCCGCAGCGGCGACGATATCCAGACCAACCGACTTGGAACCGGTGAACGCAATGATCGCTGTGCGCGGATCGCGCACCAGCATTGCGCCGATTGTCTCGCCTTCACCGGGCAGAAACTGAAGCACATCCAGTGGCGTGCCTGCCTGCCAGAGAATCTCGCAAAGCAGCTTGGCGATGCCCGGCGTCTGTTCTGCGGGTTTGACGATGACCGTGTTGCCAGTGACCAGCGCCGCTACGGTCATGCCAGCGCAGATGGCGAGCGGAAAATTCCACGGGCTGATGACCACCGCGACACCGCGCGGCTGATACCACGTTTCATTGAGTTCGCCGATGTATCTGCCTAGCCTGCGCGGCTCAAACAGATCAATTGAGAACCTCGCGTAGTACTCGCAGAAATCAATCGCTTCACACACATCCGCATCCGCTTCCTGCCAGGGCTTGCCTGCTTCGTGAATGATGATGGCGCTCAGTTCATCGCGGCGCTGCCGCATGATCGTTGCTGCCTTCGTCAGAACTGCGGCGCGCTTGCGCGGGTCAGTGTCGCGCCAACTTTCAAAGGCTTGCTGCGCCTTCGCCATTGCAGCATCGGCCTGTGCGACTGTTGAATCGTTGGCAACGACAGGCACCTTTGATGTGGCGATTGCTTGTGCAAATTGCGAGCGCTGTTTCTCATCGGAGAAGTCGCGTGGTGACTCGGTGAGGAATGGTCTGCCGTCGCCGATGGAGCTGATGGCTGGGCTTAGATTCTCGTGATAGGCCAGTTCATTTCGCCGCGCGACTGACGGGACATAATTCCATTTCACGGTTTCACCTTGCGGCGCAGCAAGGAGTTCATCAGGCGAAGCGTTGTCGAAGAAACTGGATTTGAGCCAGGAGTTGTTGGAAGTATTTTCGAGAAGACGGCGAACGAGGTAGGCCATGCCGGGGATGGTCTGACCGACGGGGACATATTCGCGTAGGCGCAGGTCACGACGGATTGCTGCATCTTTGAGCTGCCCCGCCATGCCGTGGAGCATTTGCAGTTCGAGCGCGGCAGGGGGCAGCCCGCGTGCTTCCAGCGCTGCGAGTGCATAGGAGATGGAGCGAACGTTGTGCGATCCGAGCGCGAGCTTGATGCCGCCTTGGTCTTTGAGCGTGGGAACAGCACTCACGATCGCCGCTGTCATGCGCTCAAAGCACGCATCGGTTTCTTCCTTGGTCGGCCAGACCGGCACCGGCCAACCTTGCTGCTCTGCGTGAATGGTTTCGTAATCCCAGTACGCACCTTTGACGAGGCGAACGGTGACCTGCCTGCCGGTGCGCTGAGTCCAGGCGATGAGCTGCGCGATGTCAGCATCGCCGGTCTTGAGGTACGCCTGCATGGCGATGCCTGCGCGGAAATCGATCTTTTCGCAGCAGCGCATGAAGAGCGCGAGCGTGAGCGGCTTGTAGCGAAACTGCTCCATGTCGAAGTTGACGAAGACGCCTTTGTGCTTCGCGGTTTCGAGAATGGGCGTGAGCGCTGCGGTCAGGCGATCGAGTGTGCGCTCAAAATCAATCGGCTGCGGATGCGCATCAAGTGAAGTGATCTTGATCGAAACATTGGTGCGCGGGATTGCCCCAAGGTGATCTCGCTCAAGTCTGGGTGTGGCTTCAAAACCTGCGACATGCTCGGGCAGCGTGGTGATGAGATCGAGATAGCGCGATGCATACGCATCCGCTTCGGCCGCGCTGATGCACGCTTCGCCAAGCAGATCAACGGAGAAGGCAGCGCCGTTGGCCCAGAGCTTTTTCAGAGTGGGCAGTGCAGAACGGGCATCCTCACCGGCGATGAATCTTCGCGCCATGGTGCGCACCTGGCGCGAGATGATGTCCGCAGTGATGCCTTTGACCAGGCCGCCGGCCGCGAGGGCGACGCCCATGCCGCGCGGGGCGCGAACACCAGGCTGGGCGAGGTATTCCATCAGGTGCTCATAGACCTGACGCGAAGTTTTGAGCATCGGAAAGACATCGACAAAGCGGAAAAGCTGCACCTTGAAATGTTCATCACGCGTAGCCCAGTCGGAAAGTCGATCGGACCAGGAGGTGGCACCGAAGAAAGTCTTGCCCGCATTGCGAGCCTGTTTGAGGAGGTCTTCGCCAATTTGTCGCGTGCGCTGATCGAGGGTGTTCATCGAAGTGATTCCACCAAGATTGAGTCGTGCCGTTGCGGTTCGAGCTTGTGATCGACCAGAGGACATGATTATTGTCGAAGACGAGTGACTAAGCCAACATCGCCGCTTGCGGCGTAGCGACGTCAGCGCTGTGAATCACCAGAACGTCTGTGCGCTTGTACCCCGACGGTTCGCCCCCCGGAACAGCCTCGCCATCGGGCTTGGGGCTCAATGATTGGAAAGTGACGGGCGCACAAAAAAACCTCCGAGCGCTCTCGGAGGTTTCATTGAATGTTGATTGTCGCGGCGAAGTCTTTACTCAGAAAGCTGCCGCATACCCAGGCCGATTTCGTTGAGCTTGGCTTTGATTTCCATGAGGCTGGTCATGCCGAAGTTTTTCACGCCCATGAGTTCCGCTTCGGTTCGCATGCACAGGTCAGCGAGCGAGTGAATGTTGAGGAGTGTCAGAGCCTTGCGGGCACGAACGGAAAGATTCAGTTCGTTGACCGAGCGGTTGAGCGTCGAGTCATCGCCGCCGGTGGAAGCCTTGAGCTGATCGTAAACGGCTTTCTTCGCAGCGGTCTGTTCTTCATCGGCGACTTGACCCAGGCGAAGGCCGCGCTGAGCGAGCATGGATTTAATTTCTTCGATGCTGGCTTCGCCGAAGTTCTTGAAGTTGCGAAGCTCGGCTTCGGTCATGCGCACCAGATCAGCGAGGCTGCGAATGTTCATCTTGCGAAGGGCGTTGCGGGTACGCACAGATAGATCGAAATCAGTCACCGGCGTATCGAGCATCGCGTTCTGCTTGTCGAGTACTGCATCGTTTTCATCATCGATGACCATCGCCTTACTCGCCATCACATCTTTGATGTAGAGGCGGGCACGCGGATGATTCGCATCGGTGACGAGCACCTGACGCAAGCACCTTTCGGCGGCGGCGTATTGGCCGCGATCTTCATACATGATCGCCAGGTTGATCAGGCCGTTGAGCGGCGCAGGCTGCGCTCGCACTGCCTCTTCATAGAGATGCATCGCTTCATCTTCCTCGCCCACCAGATCGAGCTGATATGCAAGGCGGAAGCAGACATCCGCGCTGTCCGGGTCAGCGGCGTATGCGGCTTCATAGGATTCAATGGCTTTCACGCGATCGCCAGCGTCCTCGGCCTTGCGGGCGATGTCGTAATACTTTTTGCTGGTGGCTTCATCACGGATTTCGACGTCTTCGTAGGTCGCGGCTGTCATGGATAGGGGCGCTCCAAATGGCGTTGAGGCAGCAGGTTGGGCAATCAAGTGCAGTCCATTAGAATAAGGCGGATACGAAAAAGTGGCAAATCGAGGGCTGGAGGTGTCAGATGTCGCAGCCCATATGTCAACATGGGTGTTGCCAATGGGCGATGAGAAGTCAATGATCAGCAATGCTTGCGTAATAGTCGCGGCGAGCGTTCCACCACAAAGTCGCGGGTAATAGCGGTGCCCTTCGATTCCAACGAAAGACCGGCATGATGATTCGCCCCTGGTTGATGTCGCTGATGTTTCTTGCAGTGGTGCCCGCTGCGCTGCTGGGTGCAGAGGCTGCGGCTCCGAAGGCGACCGTGGCTGACACGGCGGCAAAAGCCAGCGCGATACGCCACTTCGAGTCATTGGTTCGCCCTCTGCTGGCTGCCAAATGTTTTCAGTGTCACGATGACAAAAAGCAGAAGGGCGATCTTCGCCTCGACTCACGGGCAGCGCTTCTGCTGGGTGGTGCCAGTGGCCCTGCGGTTGTGCCGGGTGATGAGAGCAAGAGTCTGTTCATTAAAGCGATCAGTTATGAAGATGAAGATTTGCAGATGCCGCCCAAGGGCAAGCTGAGCGATGAAGAAATTGCGATCCTCACCCAATGGGTTAAGAGCGGGGCGGTCTGGCCCGGTGAAAAAGCCATCGGCGGCGCGACGGTGCGATCGAAGATGGCTCGCATCACCGATGAAGATCGGCAGTATTGGTTCTTTCAACCTCTCTCCAAACCAGCAGTGCCTGCGGTCAAGCAAAAGGATCGCGTCACCAATCCGGTGGATGCTTTCATCCTGGCACGCCTCGAAGCCAAGGGGCTTTCACTCGCATCGCCATCGAGCAAGGTGACGCTCATTCGCCGTGCGACGTTTGATCTGCATGGCTTGCCGCCTTCGCCGGAAGAGATCGAAAGCTTCATTGCAGACACGTCTGCGGATGCGTATGAGAAGTTGATTGATCGTTTGCTTGCATCGCCGATGAATATCGCCCGTATCTGTGGCGTTATCGTGACTGGGTGGTGGATGCGTTCAATAGCGACATGCCTTACGACCAGTTCGTCACCGCACAGCTTGCTGGCGATCAGGCCAGTCCAGGCGATGCTGATTCACTGGTGGCGACCGGATACCTTCGGCTGTGGCCTTACGAATACAACCAGCGCGATGTGCACAAGCAATGGAACGAGATCCTCGATGATGTCACCGCCAATGCGGGTGAAGTGTTCCTCGGGCTGAGCATGTACTGCGCTCGCTGCCACAATCACAAGTTCGATCCGATTCTTCAGGAAGACTACTTCAAGCTTCGCGCTTTTTTCGAGCCGATCCTGCCTGATGATACGCTGACAATTGCCTCGGCGAAGGATCGTGCTGCGTATGACAAGAAGATGACTGAGTGGGAAGAAAAAACGCGCGACATTCGGGAGAAGATCGAAGCCATCGAAGGGCCTGCCAGAGCCTCAGCGACACGCTCCGCGGTGGCGAAGTTTGGCGATGAAATCAAGGTGCATCTTCTGGCGCAGGTTGATGAACTGGCTCCCGCTGATCGGCAGATTCGCGACCTGGCCTACCGTCAGGTCGAGCATGAGCTGAAAAACATTGCGGGTCGAATCAAGGGTGAGAAAAAAACAGAACTGGATCAGCTTGAAGTCGAACTGAAAAAGTTTGATCACCTGAAACCTGCTCCGCTGACGCCGGTGACGGCTATCCGCGATGTCAGCGCGACGCCGCCGCCTACGATGATTCCCGGCGATCGCCGCGAGCGCCTCATCGAGCCGGGCTATCTGACGGTGCTGTTCAAGGACGATGAAAAAGATAATGGCAAGCCAGCGGCTGATGCTGCTGCGAGCGAACGCGATGCGCACTTTGTTGCCGCAACGAAAGGCAACGATTCGATCAGCAAGGCGGCGAGCCAGACCACCGGTCGCAGGCTCGAACTAGCACACTGGATCAACCGCACTGACAACGCGCTGACCACACGCGTCATCGTCAACCGAATCTGGCAGCAGCATTTTGGCGTGGGCATTGTCGCCACCGCCAACGATTTTGGCCGTCAGGGAGAATTGCCGACGCATCCTGAATTGCTCGATTGGCTCAGCGGCGAGTTTCTTACCGGTGGCCGAACCTTGAAGAAGCTGCACCGCGTCATCATGCTTTCACAGGCTTATCAGCAGTCGAGTCTCGCCGCGGACAATTCCATCGACCCGGGCAACACGCTTCTTTGGAAGCAGCGTTCTCGCCGCCTCGAAGCAGAACAGATTCGCGATGGCATGCTCATGGTCAGCGGTGAACTCGATCTGATAATGCATGGCACCGGATCCTCCGATGGTCAGGGTCGCCGATCGATTTATCTCAAATTCATGCGCAACAATAGACCGGAGCTGATCGAACTGTTCGATGGCCCCGATGGATTTAATTCCACATCACAGCGCAATGTCACCACCATCGCGCCGCAGTCGCTCATGCTCATCAACGGCGAATGGACTTTGCAGCGTGCTCGCAAACTCGCCGAGAGCGCTCGTCGTACCGGCGGCGACAATCAGTCGAAGATGATCGCCGATGCCTACCTGCGAACCTTTGGCCGTTCACCCTCTGCTTTGGAAATTTCCGATGTCTCCGCGTTCATCACCTCGCGCAGTAAGCCGATGGTTGCAAAACCTGTCGATCAGCCGAAGGAGCCGCAGGAGACGATCGACAAACCCAAGCAAGGGATCGTCTTCGAGTTTGGCAAGGGGCAACTCCTGCAACTGGCTGACAATCCTGCACTGAAGTTTGAAGAGTTCACAATCGAAGCTGTCATCCTGCTCAAGTCCAACGACAACAGCGCCAGTGTGCGCACGATCATTTCGCAGTGGGATGGCGCGACGACCAACGCTGGCTGGTCACTCGGGGTCACCGGCAAAAAGAGCAAGCATCTGCCGCAGTCGCTCATCCTTCAACTCGTCGGCAAAAATGAAGATGGTCAGCCGGCGTATGACGTGGTCGCCTCGGGAATCAAAGTGGAATTCAACACGCTCTACCATCTCTCCGTGAGCGTGAAGGTAGGCCAAGCCGATTCCAACGGCATCGCCTTCCATCTGCGCCCTCTGCTCGAAGGCGCAGCCGCGCAGACCGCACAGGTCAATCACACCGTTATCAAAGAGATCGACAACAACCTCGCGCTGACGCTCGGTGGTCGCGATGGCAAGTCGGCGGGCCCGCATGGATGGGATGGCATCCTCGCTAATGTTCGTCTCTATAAAGAAGGCCTCGCCCCGCAGCAACTGCTCGGTGGTCGCAGTCCCAAGAACGATGCGCTGATAGCCGACTGGCGCTTTGCCGCTGATGTCATTGAGAAGGATGTGTCCGGCGCAGGTCATCATCTGACCAGTCGCAAGCTCACCGGGGCAGCAGCTTCGATTTCATCTGAGGGTAGCTCAGACAAGAGCGATCCATCCTTTGATGCGTTCGTTGACTTCTGTCATGTGCTGCTCAATGCCAATGAGTTTTTGTATGTCGATTGAGAATAGGATTGAATCAGCATGTTCAAGCTAAGTCACAATCATATTGAGCGTCCCACTTCTCGCCGCGACTTTCTCGCCAGGGCAGGTGGTGGTTTCGGTGCGCTGGCGCTGACCGACATGCTCTCGCATGACATCGCCCGCGCTGCTGCCATCGGCAAGGCGCCGGTGACCTCGACAGTATCGCCGCTGGCGCCGCGTGCGCCGCATCAGCTTGGCCGCGCTAAGAGTGTGATTTTCATCTTCATCGAAGGCGGCCCAAGTCACATGGATTTGTTCGATCCCAAGCCTGAGCTGGATCGCCTGGCGGGTAAGCCGTTGCCCGCTTCGTTCAAGCCGGTCGTCACTGCGATGGGCGAACTCAACGCGCCGCTCCTGGGCACGAAACGAAAATGGAAACAGCACGGCCAAAGCGGCATCGTCATGTCCGATTGGCTTCCGCACATGGGCTCTATCGCCGATGACATTTCCGTCCTTCGCTCCTGCTGGGCCAACGGCCTCAATCATGTCGGCTCCGTCTGCCAGATGAATACCGGCTCCGTCCTCGCCGGTCGCCCCAGTCTTGGCTCGTGGGTTTCCTATGGACTTGGCAGCGAAAATCAGAATCTGCCTTCGTTTGTGGTGCTGCTCGACAAAGGCAGCAGCGTTGTCGGCGGCCCGCGCAACTGGTCCACCGGTTTCATGCCTGCGACATTTCAGGGCACGCTCCTCAAAAGCGGCAGCGAGCCGATTGCAAATCTCTACGGCCCAAAAGAAATCAGCGATGATCGCCAGCGGGCCAAGCTCGATCTGCTTGCACAGATGAATCGCCGACATCAGGAACCGCGCCAGGAAGAATCGCAA
>Ga0163149_10007402_pt1 | contig 11076 bp, 10 predicted proteins | sample OliLakLV19MP5G1_FD_148604 | JGI IMG/M metagenome (GOLD analysis project Ga0163149, IMG submission 148604) | Freshwater microbial mat bacterial communities from Lake Vanda, McMurdo Dry Valleys, Antarctica - Oligotrophic Lake LV.19.MP5.G1 | ecosystem: Environmental > Aquatic > Freshwater > Lake >...
CACACGACGACCGCAACCGACTGCGGGTCGAGCGCGGCACAAAGGCGGTCGTCGTGTGTGAGGGACTGGTTCATGGGATCGATATCAGCTCCAGCGCGCATCGCGTTTCTCGCGGTAAGCGCGCATGGCTTCGGCAAAGTCCCCCGAAGCGAGCCCCGTGCTTTGAAAATCCATGTACAGCGCAAGCGCCGCTTCGAAATCCGCGGTCGCGACGAGATTCATCGCGCGCTTGGTCGCGCGTGCGCCCTGTGAGGCGTTTGCGACCGTCTTCGCGACATAGGCGTCGAACTCCGTGTCGCGGTTCTCATCCGAAACGAGCCGCGTAATGAGGCCGATGCGCAGGGCTTCGTCGCCGTCGATCGGCTCGCCCCAGAGCGCAAGTTCCTTGGCGCGGCCCATGCCGACAAACTTCGCCAGCCGCCACACCGCCAAGCCGGGCAGCAAACCTTCCTTCGCCGCGGGCAGCCCGAACCTGGAAGAAGGCGTTCCGATGCGCAGGTCGCACGCGAGGCCAAGCTGCGCGCCGCCACCGAGCGAGTAGCCGTGCATCAGTGCGATCACGAGCTTGTCCATGGTCTCGATCAGGCGCAGGCACTCTTCCCAGAGCGAGAAATTGTCCGCGCCGATCTTGCCGGTGGAGAGGTCCTTGAGGTCGATGCCGGTGCAGAACGCGCGGCCTTCGCCGCGAAGCGCGAGCACGCGCACCGTGTCATCGCCCGCCGCAAGCTCGAGCGCGGCCTTGAGGTCGTGCTTGGCCGGATACGACATTGCGTTCAGCCGCTCGGGGCGGTTGAACTTGATCGTCGCGAGCTTGTCCCCGCTCGTGTAGTTCAGGTGCTCGAACTCGCGGCGCATGGTACGGGTCGAATCCGCTCAGTCGGCCTTCGCGCCGGACGCGGTCACCACCTTGCGCCACTTCTGCGATTCGGCGGCGACATACGAGGCGAAGTGCTCGGGCGAGTCGGCGATGATCGAAAGTCCCTGCGCTTCGAGCTTTTGCGCGTTCTGCGCGTCGCGCAACGCCTTCACGAACTCGGCATTCAGGCGGTCGATGACCGGCTTGGGCATGCCCGCCGGGCCGACGACGCCGAACCACGCTGTGGCTTCGTAGCCCGGGACGCCGGATTCGTCCATGGTCGGCACGTCGGGCGCGAGCGGGCTGCGCTTGATGCTGGTGACAGCGAGCCCTTTCAACTGGCCGTTCTTTGCACGCGGCAGCGCGGTGGGCAGGTTGTCGAACATCATCTGCACCTGTCCCGCGAGCAGGTCCTGCAGCGCCGGCGCGCTCCCCTTGTAAGGCACATGCGTGGCCTGCACGTTGACGGCCATCTTGAACATCTCCCCGCACAAGTGGCCGGTGGTGCCGGTGCCCATCGAGGCGAAGTTGATGGCGTTCGGCTTGGCCCTCGCGAGCGCGACCAAGTCCCTCAGGCTCGACACAGGCACGGAAGGGTGGACGAGCAGCATGTTGGGTACCGAGCCGGTATTGACGATCGGCACGATCTCCTTGTCGGCGTCGAACCCCATGTCCTTGTAGATCCACTTGTTGATCGCCAGCACGCCCACGGGGGCCATGAGGATCGTGTGGCCGTCGGGCCTGGACTTGGCGACCAGCGCCGCGCCGAGGTTGCCGCCGGCGCCGGGCTTGTTCTCCACGACCACGGTCTGGCCCAGGCCCTCGCTCAGCTTGGGCGTGAGCGTGCGCGCAATGATGTCGTTGGTGCCGCCGGGCTGGTAGGGCACGACGATGGTGATCTGCCGCGAAGGGAAAGCCTGCGCTTGCGCGAGGCTTGGCAGGGCGACAAGGATGGCTGCGGCGGCTAAACGCAATTTCATTTCGATCCCTCTGTAGAAGTTAGATATGGTTTTCGCGCGCGTGCATCAGCTAGTGCGCGCGTAATTGACTTCCGTGCACACGTTGAGCACGGCCTGGCGCTTCTCGTTCTTCACCGCGTGCAGCGCGCGCTTGAGGGCGGGCAGCATGTCGGCGGGGCTCTCGACGCGCTCGCCGTAGCCGCCGCTCGCGCGCACGATCTCCTCGAAGCGCGGCGAGGGCTCGAGCACCGAGAACGGGGGCTTCTCGGCGGCGGCGGCGTGGCCCTTGGGATACATGCCGAGCGTGGCGCGATGCACTGCGCTCCAGCGCGCGTTGTTGTTGATGACGTAGAGCACCGGCAGGCCGTGGGCCTCGCCGACGAAATGCGTCGGGGTGGGATTGCCGAACATGTACGCGCCGTCGCCGATTGCGCAGATCACCGTGGCATCGGGCCGTCCGAGCTTGGCGCCGAGCGCCGCGCCCATGGCCCATCCCAGGCCGCCCGAGGGCGGGTGCGAGAAGTAGCGTCCGGGCTGGTCGATGGAAAGCTCTTCGAGCACCAGTGGGTACTCGTTGATGATGATGGTGTTTTCATCGGCCACCGCGTTGATGCAGTGGGTCATCCACTTGGTCGAGATCTGCCCGGAGGTGACCGAGGTCCCCGGCGCCATGCGCATGCGCTTGCGGTAGTCCGCGGATTGCTCCGACACGGCTGCGCGGCGCGCGGCGATCTTGGTTGCCGAACCCGCGTAGCGCCCGGTGCGCTCGGCCAGCCGGTCGAGCGTCGGCGCAAGGCTGCCTGCGAGCGCGATATCGGTACGAAAGCCGCGGACCGGATAGCGCGCGAAGAGTGGATCGGTGCCCAGGTGCACGACCATGCAGTCGGGTTTGAGCTTGGCGGTATCCGGGATCCACGGCACGTCGCTGTCGACCACGAGGATCAGGTCGGCATCGGGAATCATGCCGTGCGGATCGAAGCCGCAATTCATCGGGTGCTCGGTAGGCAGCGCGAGGTAGCGCGGCCGGTACTGGATGACGGGCAGCGCAAACGCCTCCGCAAGTCGCGTGAGCGCCTGCGCGGATTCGGCTGTGCGCCCGCCGTTCGAGGTGATGACGAGCGGGCTCTTCGCCGCGCCCAGCAGCTTGGCCACTTCCTCGAGCGTGTCGGGATCGGCCGAGGGCGGGCTCATCGGCGCGATGGTCGTGCGCTTGCCGATCTTCGTCTCGCCCATCGCGGAGGCCAGCACTTCCCGCGGAAGCGTGAGGTACACCGGGCCGCACGGCTCGCTCTTGGCGATCGCGAGCGCGCGGTCGACCACCGACTCGACCTGCGAGTGATGGCGCAGCTCGTAGTCCCACTTGACGAACTCGCGCAGCATGCCGCCCTGGTCGAACTGCTCCTGCGCCCAGTTGATGAAGTTGTTGCGCGAGCCCAGCAGGCCGCTTTCGGTGATCGGCGTGCGGCCGGCGGTGAAGAGGATCGGGATATTCTGGCGGGCGGCGTTGAAGATCCCGTTGATCGAGTTCGCGGTGCCAAGACCCACGTGGACCATCATGGCCTGCGGGCGCCCGGTGACCATGTAGTAGCCGTGCGCCATGGCGACCCCCACGTTTTCGTGCGGGACGATGATCGGCTCGGGCATCTGCCAGCCCAGGGCGCGGCCTTTGGCCAGGGCCTCTACCAGGGGCGGGAAGTCGGTGCCGGAGTTGCCGAACAGGTAGTCGATGTCCCGCGAAGCAAGGAGGGCCAGATACGCTTCTGCGACTGTTTCAGGTTTGAATTCAACGGGCTGGCCTGTTTTCATGATATCTCCGAGGGTCGATAAAGTTCTTTGTAAGAACACATGTTTGACTGATGAACCTATCGTACGCCGCGCACCCAAGGCGTCAAGACGCTGTTCCGCAAATGCGCGCCAACGCAATTTTGTCAAAATTATTTTGTCAGGTAGAATTCCCCGGATGAACTGCGCAGAACGTCTTGTCGAGATTTTCGGCAGCCAGGCGGACGTCGCCCGGGCCTTCCAGCTCGACCGCGCGGTGGTCAACAACTGGGTGAAGACCGGCTATGTGCCCGCGCGCTGGGCCATGGAAGTCGAGCAGCTCACCAATGGCCGCATCCTGGCCATCGACGTGCTGAACGACGCGGCCGCAAGAAAACCCGTTCGAGTGAAATCCAGGCCCGACGATTTCGTCGGCGCCGTCCATGGGAGTGATGCCATGCTCAAGTTTGCCCCGGCGAAACGCATCCAGTCTTTCCATCCCCCGCAGCGCACGCTGATGGGCCCCGGCCCGACGGAGATCCATCCGCGCGTGCTCACGACGATGAGCCAGCCGGCGATCGGCTACCTCGACCCGATCTTCGTCGAGATGATGGAAGAGCTGAAGTCACTCTTGCGCTACGCCTACCAGACAAAGAATCCGCTCACGTTCCCGGTCTCGGGCCCGGGGTCGGTGGGCATGGAGTACTGCTTCGTCAACATGGTGGCGCCCGGCGACAAGGTCGTCGTCTGCCGCAACGGTGTGTTTGGCGGCCGCATGATCGAGAACGTCGAGCGCGCAGGTGGCGTGCCGGTGATCGTCGAGGATAAGTGGGGCGAGCCGGTCGACCCGCAGAAGCTCGAGGACACGCTCAAAGCGAACCGCGACGCCAAGGTCGTCGCGTTCGTGCACGCGGAAACCTCCACGGGCGTGCAGTCCGATGCCAAGACGCTGGTCGCGCTCGCGCACAAGCACGACATGCTCACGATCGTCGATGCGGTGACCTCGCTTGGCGGCACGCCGGTGCTGGTCGACGAATGGGGCATCGACGCGATCTACTCCGCGAGCCAGAAATGCCTGTCGTGCACGCCCGGCCTGTCGCCGGTGTCGTTCTCGGAGCAGGTCGTCGAGCGCGTCAAGGCGCGCAAGGACAAGATCCACAGCTGGTTCATGGACATGAACCTGCTGCTCGGCTACTGGGGCGCGACCAACCGGACGTACCACCACACCGCGCCGACGAATTCGCTCTTCGCCTTGCACGAAGCGCTGCTGCTGATCCGCGAAGAAGGCCTCGAGAACGCCTGGGCGCGCGCGACGCGTCACCACATGGCGCTCAAGGCCGGGCTCGAGGCGATGGGCATGAAATTCCTCGTCGACCCGAAATACCAGTTGCCGCAGATGAACGCGGTGTTCTGCCCGGAGGGCGTCAACGAAGCCGAGGTGCGCAAGCGCCTGCTGAACGAATTCAACCTCGAGATCGGCGCGGGCCTCGGGCCGCTCGCCGGCAAGATCTGGCGCTTCGGCCTCATGGGTTACTCGTGCCGCCCGGAAAACGTGATGGTGTGCCTGTCGGCACTCGGCTCAGTGCTCGACGACATGGGCCTGCCGGTGCATGTCGGCGACGCTGAGTCGGCCGCGCACGGTGCGTACGCGCAGATGCATGTGAAGGACGCGCAGCGGAAGAAGAAAGCCGCATAGCACCGCACCCGCCGGGGTTCTGCGACCGGCGGATGCAGGGGGGAGGCAAATGACGCTCAAGCCGTGGCTGCCCGCGATCGAGCTCGCGCTTCTGTGGCTGTGCCTGTACCTCAGCCTGAGAAACGCGCGGCGGCAGATGCTCGTGGAAATGCTGCCGAGCTCGAAGACCAGCGGGATCTTCATTGGCTTGGTCGAGGTGAAAGGCACCGCGGAATCCGAGCCGCCATTGACCAGCTACCTCGCGGACCTCCCGTGCGTGTATTACACCTTCACCGTTCGCGAGCGGTGGACGCGCCGGGTCACCGAGTCCTATACCGACAGCAATGGCAGCTCCCAGATCCGCACGGTGAACAAGACCGACTGGGATACCGTTGCCAGCGGCGGAGTGACGACTGCGCCCTTCTATCTTCACGACGAGTACGGGGCCGTCCTGGTTCGCCCCGAGGGCGCGGAAGTCGTGACGCCCCACGTCTTCTCGACGGCGTGCGGCCCGACGGATCCGCTTTACTTCGGCAAAGGGCCGGGCGGGGAGGTGAGCGGATCAGACCACATCCGCCAGTTTGTAGAGCATGCGATCGAGGTCCACACGCCGATTTATGTGCTCGGCCGCGCAAGGCAGCGCGAAGACATCGTCGCGGCGGAGATCGCCGCCGCGGAGGACACGCCGATTTTCCTGATCACTACCGAATCCGAGGACAAAGTCAGGCACGGCTTCGGCGAGGGAACCCGGATCTGGGGCCAGATCGGGTTCTTTCTCGTCGTGCTGTACGCCGTCTTTGGCATCGACGAGCACGATGGCAAGCGCGAAATTATCATCGACCCTCGGATCAGCCTCGAGTCCATCGCCTGGTATTGCAGCGCTTACCTCCTTGCATGGACCGCTGGATGGGTGCTGATCACCTACAACACGATGATCGAACTTCGCCATCGGGTACGCCAGGCCTGGGCCAATGTGGATGTCCAGCTCAAACGCCGGGCCGACCTCGTGCCCAACCTCGTCCACGTCGTTACCGCGGGCGGGGACTATGAGGGCGCGTTGCAATCCGGGCTTGCGCTGCTGCGCGAGCAGGCCCGCGCCACGGCCCCGGGGAGGCTCGGGCCTGATCCGGCAGCGCTGTCGGGCACCGTTCGCGCGCTCGCCGAGGCCTATCCGGAATTGAAGGTCAACGGGTCTTTCCTTGGACTGCAGAAGGCGCTTTCAGACACCGAGGACCGGATCGAACTTGCGCGTACTTACTTCAATGAGATCGCGACGTTCTACAACACCCGGCTGCAGCAGTTTCCCGAAGGGTGGATCGGGCGCATCGGTTTTCTGCGCCCGCAGGCGCTGATGGAGGGCGACTTCACGGCGACGCCAGCGTAATCAGGCAGTCTTGACGAGAGTCTTGCCGGGGACGCTGCGACATTGCTTCGCGATTGCCGGGCTCGGGGCGCTTAGGGCGCTACTCGGCGACAATATTCGCGCGCTTCACGATCGCGGCGTACTTCTCGATATCCGTCTTCCACAGCGCGGCAAACTGCTCCAGCGTGAGCGGCACCGCCTCGATGCCGCGTGCGTTGAACTGTTCCTTCACGTCGGGCAGGTTGAGGACTTTGACGAACTCCGCGTTCAATTGCTGCAGGATCGGCCGCGGGGTTGCCGAAGGCGCGAACAGGCCGAACCAGCCCTGGAGCTCGAACCCGGGGAGCCCGGATTCACTCAGGGTGGGCACCTCGGGCAGGATCGGCTGGCGAGTGAGCGAAGTCACCGCGATCGGCCGCAGCTTGCCTGCCTTCACATGTGGCGCGCCGGCCGCGATGTTGTCGATCAGGAGCTGCACTTCGCCCGAAAGCGCCGCTGCGGTCGAGGGTCCCGGACCCTTGTAGGGCACGTGCAGCAGGTCGATGCCCGCGGCTGCCTTGATCATCTCGCCGGTGACGTGCCCGCCGGTGCCGGTGCCTGACGAAGAGAACGCGACCTTGCCCGGATTGGCCTTGACGTAGGCAATCAGTTCCTTGAGGTTGGTAGCCGGGACCGCCGGGTGAACGGCCAGCAGGTTGGGCGAACGCCCGACCAGCGTGATGCCGGTGAAATCGCGCTGCACGTCGTAGCGCATGTTCCGGAACACGCTTGGGTTGATCGCGTGGGTCGAGCTCGGTCCCATGACCAGCGTGTAGCCGTCCGGCGCGGCCTTGGCGACGAACTCGGTGCCGATGTGGCCGCTCGCGCCGGGCTTGTTCTCAACCACCATCCGCCATCCGGCCGTCTCAGAAACCTTCTGCGCCATCATGCGGGCGAGGTAATCCGAGGCGCCGCCTGGGGTGAAGGCGACGATGACGTTGATCGGCTTGCTCGGGAAAGCCTGCCCGATCGCCGGCAGGCAAGGCAGGGCAAGGCTAAGCGCAGCTGCGAGTGCAGCGACGGTGCGAATTTTCATGGCGGTTCCTTTCGTGGCGTTCTGTTGCATTCATTACACGAGAATCGATCGAATCTGTCCTTGACGAGGGGACAAGCCTCACGGGAAGATCATTTCACCCCATGCCCACCCTTCGGAGTGACATTGAAGCTCTTTATCAAAGCGTTTTTCCCGCTATGCCTTTTAATCATGGGTGCAGCAACCGCATCGTCGGTGTTCGCGCAGCCTTATCCGTCGAAGCCGATCACGCTGGTTAATCCGTTTCCGCCTGGCGGCACCGCCGACTTCGTAGGGCGCCTCGTTGCACAGAAGCTCGGCGAAACGGCTGGCTGGAAGGTGATCGTCGACAACAAGCCGGGCGCGACGGGGCAGATAGGTGCGAAATTCGTTGCAAGCGCGCTGCCTGATGGGTACACGGTACTGCTCGGGCCTAGCTCGACGCATGCCACCGGCCCTGCGGTGTTCAAGAATCTGCCCTATGACGTGCTGCGCGATTTCATGGGCGTGACCATGCTCGGCAGCACCGCGAATGTGTTGGCGGTCCATCCCGCAGTGCCCGCAAACACCGTAAAGGACCTCATCGCCTACGCCAAGGCCAATCCGGGCAAGCTGGCTTACGCGTCCACCGGCGATGGCACCGGCCTCCATATCACCGGCGAGATGTTCAAGGACGCCGCCGGCATCGACCTCTTGCATGTCCCGTTCAAGGGCAGCGCGCCGGCGATGCTTGCAGTCATTGGCGGAGACGTGCAGATGGTCTTCGAGAATATTTCCGGCGCGGTGCCCAATATCAAGGGGGGTCGCCTTCGCGCCATTGCAGTGACTTCGGCGAAGCGCGATCCGGTGCTGCCGGAAGTGCCGACCTTGCTCGAATCCGGCATGCCCGGGTTCGAGACGCTGCTGTCGTGGTTCAGCATCTTCGTGCCGGCGGCCACGCCGCGCGACATCGTTCACCGGCAGAACACGGAAATCGTGAAGGTGCTGAACCTGCCCGAGGTGCGCGAATTGATGCTGGCCCGGGGGCTGGAGCCCCGGCCGATGTCGGTGGAGCAGTTCAACGCGCAATGGCGCAGCGACCTGCAGCGCTACGCCGCCATCGCAAAGAAAGCGAAGATCAGCCTTGATTAGGGAAGGGTGGCTGTCATGAGTAATAAAGGAGCCGACGCACACCCCTTTGCGCAGTGGGTCAACCTCGAGCAGCCCCGGCTCGGCACCCGCGTGGTGTATGCGAATGACGAGTTCTTCGCAGCCAAGGAGCGCCTGATCGATCCGGACGAACCGGTGTTCGTCAAGGGCAAGTACGACGACCATGGCAAGTGGATGGACGGCTGGGAAAGCCGGCGCAAGCGCGGCCCCGGACACGACCACTGCATCATCCGGCTCGGCATTCCGGGCGTGGTGCGCGGGGTCGACATCGACACCACCTTCTTCACCGGGAACTATCCGCCGTTCGCCTCCATCGAGGCCTGCACCTCGGACGAGGACCTCCCGGGCGACACCGCCGGCTGGCGGGAAACGCTGCCTAAAGTGGCGCTGAACGGAAATTCGCATCACCTGCTGCCGATCCAGGGGGACGCGCCGGTCACGCACCTTCGCTTCAACATCTACCCGGATGGCGGCGTGGCGCGCCTTCGCATCTACGGTGAAGTGAAGCCCGACTGGCGCCGCCACGATCCGGACAAGGTCATCGACCTGTTCGCGCTCGAGAACGGCGGCCGGGCGCTGATGTGCAACAACCAGCATTTCAGCAGCATGCACCGCATCAACGTTCCGGGCCGCGCGCTGACCATGGGCGACAGCTGGGGGACGCGGCGGCGGCGGGAACCCGGCAACGACTGGGTCATCATTGCACTCGGCCATCCTGGCGTGATCGAGAAGATCGACTTCGACACCAATCACCACAAAGGAAACTTTCCGGACCGCACGTCCATCCAGGCCGCCCTTGTGCCGGACGCGAACCCCGCGACGCTCGAAGCGGCGAGCGAGGCCTGGCCGGTGCTGCTGCCGCCCACCAAGCTCGAAGCCGACCGGCAGCATTTCTTCGTCGAGGAGCTGAACGACCTCGGCGTGGTGTCGCACCTGCGCGTCACAATCTACCCGGATGGCGGTATCAGCCGCCTGCGGATCTACGGACGCATTGCGAAGGGCGCCTGAAGTGGATACGCCCATTTCCGAAACGCTGTTGCTGCGCCCGGTTGCCTTGAGCGCGGAGAGGTTCCGTCCGTATGGCGATGTAATCGAACCCAGGCCGGGCGCGCGCGTGGGGATGAACGACGCGCGGTTCGACCGGTTCAACGACCTCGCCGCGGTCGATATTGGCGCTGATAGCGGAGGCCGGACTTGCATCGGCATTGCGCGTTGCAATCGGGCCACGTCCCTGCCGTACCGGATCACCATGGTGGAGCGGCATGCGCTGGGCAGCCAGGCGTTCGTTCCCATGGGCGAGTTCCGGTTCGTCGTGGTGGTCGGCCCGCCGGGGGAGTCGACAGCCTCCGCGGACCTGCGCGCGTTCATCACCAGTCCCGGCCAGGGCGTGAACTACCGCCCCGGCGTGTGGCACATGCCTCTTATTGCGCTCGAGCCAGGCCAAGCCTTCCTCGTGATCGATCGAGGTGGCGGACAAGCCGCTGACAACTGCGAAGAACGGCTGCTGGACTCGGCCGTCACCTTGCTCGGAGAGTGAAATGGACAAGACCATCCTCGTGATCAATCCAAACTCGCTCGAAGAGATGACGCGCGAGATCGAAGCGGCGGTCGCGCCCCTGCGCATTTCCGGCGGTCCGCGGATCGAATGCGTGACGCTCCATGAGGGCCCGCCCGGCATCAACAGCCAGCAGGACGGCGACAGCATCATTGCGCCCATGCTGAAGCTCATGCGCAACCGCGAGCGCGATTGCGCTGCCTTCGTGATTGCGTGCTACGGCGATCCGGGCATCGACTCGATGCGCGAGGCGAGCCGCCGGCCGGTGTTCGGCATCGCCGAGTCGGGCATTCTGACCGCGCTCACGATCGGCCAGCGCTTCGGCGTCATAGCGTTGTCAGCCAAGGGTGTGTCGCGCCAGCTGCGCAAGATCGGCAGTTTCGGCGTGACCGACCGCCTGGCGAGGATCCTGCCGCTCGAGATGGCGGCGTCCGATACGATGGATGAAAGCAAGACCTACGATCGGATGGTGGCGTGCGGCACGGCATTGCGGGATGTGCACGGCGCCAACGTCGTCATCATGGGCTGCGCGGGCATGGCCGGTTATCGCAAGCCCCTGCAGGACGCGCTCGGCATCCCGGTGGTCGAGCCGACTCAGGCCGCCGTGGGCATGGCGCTCGCGCGCGTGAGCTTGAATTGGGAAGGCGACTAAGGATTCAAACTGCCCTTCACGCACTGCGCGCATCGTCGTTCCCTCCCCCGGGGTC
>Ga0163149_10007419_pt1 | contig 11058 bp, 16 predicted proteins | sample OliLakLV19MP5G1_FD_148604 | JGI IMG/M metagenome (GOLD analysis project Ga0163149, IMG submission 148604) | Freshwater microbial mat bacterial communities from Lake Vanda, McMurdo Dry Valleys, Antarctica - Oligotrophic Lake LV.19.MP5.G1 | ecosystem: Environmental > Aquatic > Freshwater > Lake >...
CTTGGAGCGAAGCACTGCCAATCACGAGTTTCCAAGGACAAAACAAAAGTTCCTCGCCTTCCTTGAGTGGGGTAGTCGCCACAATTCCACGAATGCCATGTTCCATTCCAACGTGGATTCCGGAATGGACGCGACCTCCTTGTTCGATCATCCATGCCACGAGGTTGTCAAACCCAATATCATGATTCTGGTCATCATTGTTCGTAGTCGCAGCCAAGACTCTTGGATCAGAGGATAGTATACAATAGCATACGAGTAGTAGTAGTGGCCGTAATATGGAACGGACTCGACTCTGACAGAAAATATGGGAGGATTGTCGTTGGGAGACCATTGTAGAATACGTACGGTATTCGTTTTCTTCCGTAGCAGTAAAAATGGTCGATAAAATACTGCAAAAGGTTGTTATGTTGTGTGGTCCAAAAGCATGGTAGAGGTACTGAATAATGGTTCGCGACCACATATTCCGATCGATCTGATTGGCTGAGACATAATGTCAACGTGGCGTCATGTTTCTGCCCAAATGCGATCCTTTTCTTGCTGTACCTCAAATTCCGATCCCGACTTTTTGGCTACCCCTAATGCCTACATGTGGTTGAAACCACGGCACACTTGGTGTGATGTGTTTGTTAAATGGCTTCGTGAGCCACATCATTTGGATGATTTAAGTGACAGTGAGGTTGATAGCACTGAAGGTGAGGTTGATGATGTGGAAGATGACCGCTCTGTGGCAAGTGAGGATGCGGAAGAGGAAGAAGAAGAAGACACTGATTCAGAGGAAGAGGACTCTGTAGCGGAGTTGGAGGCCAAATTAGAGGCCAATTAGCCTCTTACAAAAAACACATTGAAGTTCATTTATGAGCTTTTGCACATTTTGCTCGCCAAATGGCACCTAATAAATACTACTTAGAGATTTAGATGCAGAAACTGATGTTTGCATCTGCTTTTTAGGCTCTTTTGTGCAACCTAGTAGCCCACCCATGAGTGTAGGTAGCACATACGTTTTGCCAATTTGAGCTACAAGGGTGACGTCAGTGTGGCAATCATGGACATTTGGACCAATGTGATGGCCCATTGTTCAACAGAAATGGATGCATAGACTGGTGTGCACGTTGTGGCATTACCAACTTATGATTTACTTAGGATCCATCACTGTTGGCATTAATTCAGATAATGAAGCCGTCACATCCACTGCCAAGCCATTTTGGTGCATCGTGTTATGTGCCTTTTGCCCGGCGTTTACATCCTAATTTAAGCAAAAGAAGCCCCTCGTCAGCCCCTGATGTTGTCTCCAATGTGTTACACGCTACAGACAAGCATCCAACGGTTTGTTCACACAAGACAAAATGCAGTCAAGCAAGATAGAAGTTTTCCATTTGCACTGATGTGTGCTCCACCATGGCACCATTTGTAGGTGATAGAAGGGCTAACAAGAAGAAGAAAAGTCAGTCTTATGTTGAACACGGCATGTGCTACATGTGTGCATGATTTGGGATCGTGGAACCCCTCGCTCCCACGCTATGACAGAGGCTAGACGGATCTATCGTGTGCACTCCGACACCAAAATTGTGTAAGGTGTCAAGCTCTAAACTCCAAAATTGCTCACTCTTATCCATTCGAACCTCTCATAATCTCCATTTCTGGTAAGTTTGTATTGCTAATTTGACCTTTGTGTTTGATGTCTTTGTTCCAAATTTGACTTTGCTAACTTTTGAATTAATTGTCTCCCGCCATGGCCAAATTTTAGGTTGTAAGATCATAAAGACACACAAGCAGTAGGCCGGTGTTCTCCATCCCCCCCTCATCACAAGACCCACCACACTCAGGAAAAGCAGCGCCTCTCCCTGGAAAAACAGGCCTCTTGAGCACTCCGAGGGATTAAAAATCAAGTCGACTCTGCCCCTACTTCACCTGGAAATAACTCAAGTTCAGACGAAGAAATGTCCCACACAAAACGAGATTGAGCAGCCAAAAAGCATGCTCAGGAAGCCACAACTTGTGGTGGTCCAGCCCAACGTCCCCGTTGTGGAGGTCAAGGTCGAGCTGAGGCACCCCAAGATGCAGAAAATGGTGGAGCCCCCATGTGAATAACATGAATGTTCAGATGGCATAATTGCTGGCTGCTAGTACTCTGAACCAAAAACCCCAAATGGCAGCCGCGCTTGCTGCTGCCAGAGCCCATAATCATCCTGCATTAGGCCCTCGCTTGCTGGCCACTGTTGGATTAAAACACAAAGTGCCACTACAGCAGAAGACCATGCTGTAGAAAAGTAGTTTGCTAAATAAAGTGACCATTCAACTCTACTTCCTGTGGATCAAACTGATCAAACTGACACCATCTGGTACCCAACTGACACCAGACATGACACCAGTCCCATTTGCCACATTAGATGCACATTTGCTCATACAAATAGCCACATCTTCCAGCAGCCACGTTGCCCCAGCTGCAGGCCAAGTTGCTGCTCGTGAGCCTGAAAGTGATGACAATGCAGAGGGTGCAGAAGCCAGAGACGTCATTTTGCTGGATTCTCTTCTGGCTATCAAGAAGAATCAAGCCAAAAAGGAGATGCTAATCCTGATCAAGGATGGGGTCAAGCATGGCCTATGGAGGCACATCAAAATCATCGAAAATCTAGAAGTCAAACGTCAAGCTGCCATTTGTCTTCTAGACATTCTCAGTTTCAAGTTCATGCAAGGGGATTCCATTGAGGCAGCCCATGCCCAAGAAGGTTGACTTGGCATTCATGAGACCCATGTTTGCCGTGCTGTCAACGAGCAGTGGGGGCACATTCAGCAGCGCCTCAAGACTATTTTGCAGGTCTGGTTCCATAAACACAACAACAGCATGCTCCCCATGGACTTGCTTTTGGCCCTTATCCGGCGTGATTTTGCCATTCAGCCCGGGCCTACCCCGGCCCTTGCTGTGGAGGATTATGAGGCCCTGAAATGGTGGATCACCGAAGTTTTGCCCATTGCTGCTGGCAATCAGGTTGACTGGCAAGCCGAACACTATGGGTTCATGACTGTCCAGAAGGGGCATTACCCCTGTGAGCCCAAAAAGCTGTATGTGACAGACGCTGCAGAGGCCATTGCAGTGTGGATCATCAAGAACAACTGCACTTGTTGCCTGGCACAGTGGGTAGCAAAGGATAAGCATGGGGACTTACCCATCATCCGAAAGGCCAAGAATGAGGATGGGGAGGATGTCACCCTTGCAAAAAGCTCAAAAAGCCATCCTTTTTTGGTTCAATTTGTAATTGTTTTGTTCCATTTGCCATTTCTAATGCATCGTTTGTCCCTTTTCATGTCCATTTAGGCCAATTTGGGCAACTCAGAGGGAAAAAATATCCTCTATGGGCCCCTATGCTCTGGCCAATGGACCCTAGCTCAGGCTGGGCAGGCAGAGTTTTTGGGCATTGAACAGCCCGGCATTGACCGGTTCAACCAGCTTTGTTTGGAGGCCAAGGCTGGACGCACAGTCCAAGGATTGGTGGTGGAGAAGCTCTTTCTTGACAAGTGTCATCTTGACAAGGGCATTCTAGCCCCCACTTTTGAGGGGGAAACAGCTCCTAGGCACCGTCATGGTGGGGGTGGATGTGCTGTTGCTGCCGTGCAGCCCCTGCAATGGATGCTGAGGCTGTTCAGGGAGGATTTGATGACTAAACATTGGGGACCTGGCTTGGCATTTTTGCATGCATTTTTGACATTTGGCCCCTTCCCATGCCCACCGTTTGCACTTGAAAATTTGATTGTGCATCAGATGTCTAGGCAGGTCACCAGCGCTCTCAGAACCCCCCTGCCACAAAATCACCCATAGCCACCTTTTGCCGGGTTTGCCCCTCACAAGTTAGGTTTAACTATAAAATTATGATTTGTTAAATTAAAATCTTTCTTGTGAATGCCCCTAATTTATTGCAACACCTACCAAATGTTTTATGTTTTGACACCTAGTGAAGCTAGTTGTTTGTTGAACAAAAGACCGGGAATGACAGAGCTTGCTTTGGTGACAGTAGCACACCTTGTCTTGCAAATAAATCAATGGGAAAGAGTGGAAAGAGGACAAGAACAGGTTGGCACTAGTAAAACAAATGCTCCGATAGCCTAATGTGGCTAGAGGATCCCAGATTGATGCTTCCCAATCTTCTTCTCCTTGTGTGGTGGCGCCTCCTTCTCTGGGCGTGGTGGCGCCCGCTTATTTTGTCATGAGTCAGAACAAAAGGAGTCATAGTAGCTGTCAAAACTGCTGTGAATGTTGACCTGGAAACCTTTGCATCCTTCTTTTTTCATTTCTCAAAAGTGTTTTGCGACTTTCCTGGCAGCATCCCGTGAACGTACCCAGAGGTTCAATTGGGGGCGCAGAAGATAGGTTGCTTGCTTTGCCGCGTCTTCATTTGGTTTCTGATTTGTAAAACAGAACGACCCATGAATGGCCCATGGCCAATGCGACTGCTGAATAGCTTCCTGCAGAAAATGTTTGTGTGCGGGTGGCTTGCATTCATCAGACCGGTAAAAAGGAAGTGTTATTTTCTGCAACATCTCCATTGGCTTCTGAACAGCTTTGAGTTTCTCCCGTGTCTTTGCATCAACTTGATGGATAGCATTTGTAGGGCGTGCACCTGCGGCTTGAGGAATCCATTTCTTCTCCATCGCCTTCACCTTGGCTTTCTTCGGGGAGGCTGTTTTTTTCTAGCTTGGTCATCATTGAGCTCTCTCTTTTTGGATTCCTTCTTGCGACTGGATGACCTAGTCTCTGGAGGAGAGTTGGTCTCCCATTCGTTGCAGACCTCATCAGTATCATCATCGTCATCATTTTTGCTGGGCTACTTTTCCGTGGGGGGCTTTTACGACATCTCTTAGGTGGTCGTACAGGTTCCTCAGCTTTGTCTTTGCTCTCATCAATCTCAAAGGCTTTGTCATTGGCCGCATCCGTCTTTGAACTGCGCAAAATTCTTGTTGACTTTCCAAAGCTGCGAGGTTTTGCTGCTTTGTTTGATCTTGCTCTCTGTTTTGGTGACGTTGGCTGGGTTTCTTTGCCATCTGAAGCTTGAACTTCAAGACCAGTTGCATTGCTTTCCAAATTGTCAACGCCCAGGTTCAAGTCACAGGCAAAACAAAGCCAAATGCCCTTCGGTTTCTTGCTTTGATTGGCACACCCAACATGACACCAAAACCCACACTAGTGTGACTGCTTCTGTTTTTGTCATAGATGCCACATCAATGATTTGCTTCCACCCTTGATGGCATTCCTGACAAATGTCCCCATCATCCTCACCATTGGACTCGTGAATGGGATCTTGGTCAAACACAACCGCATCATTGAGGCGCACAAATTTTAAACCAGCACAATGAGGACAATTTTGGTTGACACGCGAGCTGATGTCCATGTTTTCAGCAAAATCCTCGGCAGATTGGCTCAAGACTGGAGTGAACTGCAAACATTTCCAAACGGTAGGGCAACAAGCAAGATCTTCGATTGGCTGGGCTGAGTTGACATCCTCCAAGAGGGTTGACATTGGATCTGAACCTGGCTCAGGACGATTGTCAGATTCCTTCTTTGAGTTCAAAGGAAGAGTATGAGCACGCTTCTTAGTCCTTGTCCTGTCAATGTGTGCATGGAGTTCCAATTGACGAGATGTTAACGCTTCTCCCAACTTCATTGTCAAAGATCTTTATTTGCAAAATCGATTTGCGCACCAAAGAAGATACATTTGTGACAATGTCAATTGTTTGTGAGAGCAACTGACACTAGCTGCCCATCTACTTGTTTCCACGTTGCATGTGGGACACGCTAGACATGCTGAACATGCTAAACAGACTAGACACGCTAGTCGCATGTGCTAACAGTGAGCCACTAGACTGATCGTGTAACATATCATGATTAGCTTCATGTGGTGGGAACAAGCTGTTAAATCATCAGAGTTTTCCCATATTCGGATCCATCTAAAATCATTGGAATTTTGAAATCATCGGAATGGCCATCCGATGACTTTTAATCGTCAGAAAAGCATGAGGGTTTTTGAAAATTATCGGATGGCTATTCAGACGATCGCAAAAACCCAATAATTTTGGCGCTTAAGGGAAGGGGATGAAGCGTGCGATTATGTGACAGGCGTTGCGCGACCACCTGGTGGTTAATAACGGATCGAATTTAAAATAATTAAGGGGACACACCACCACCGCATGGTCCAGCAAAGAGTGACTGGTTTACAGTAAATTATTGGAATTGTTTCTAAGGCTAGTGCAAATAAACACAAACTAATTTCTATTGTTGGTTCTCACAGTGCTTCCAGTTAGGCATCAGCTAGGCAAACATTGCACCTAGCAAAACCTGTGGTAACTTAGCATGTTGGGCTGACTCTTTTATCATTGATTGACTCATCAGTGCTGTGGTGGTCTGCTTTGCATGCCTGTGGAAACGGGGCATGTGTCTACAACGAAGCACCCTAGATTTTGCTGTTGGAGTTGATAAGAAGCTGTGGGTTGGATCTGGATTGTTGAAGAATTGCAATTCTCTCTTTTCACACACAGGGCGCAGTTTTTGGTAGCAAATGTTTTGACCACACTGATGGGGTTGCCTTGCCAAATGATGATGTGTGTTATTCCCCCACGTTGGTTGACTGGGGAGGGGTTTGAGTCTGCAAAGCGCCGGACGGCCAATGGCCCTGCATACCGGTAGTCCAGAGTCCAAAAGCCCCTTGGCAAGGGGCAAACTCCACCAAAATGTCCAAAATGAACCTTTCAAATGGCCAAACATCACCGTTCAAAATGTCCCATGCACGCAATAAAAAGGCACACGTTTGCCCTGTGCGCATCTGCAATGTGCAGTAGCCGTTAAAAAAACACATTGGCCACTAAACAAGCTAACTTTTGCCGGTGCGCAAAGGGCAAATTAACCAAACATTTAACACTCTTTGCTGAGAAACAACACTTTGCACGACAACAATGCTAATCAAATTCAAACAATGAGGCCAATTTGGCTACAACTAGTTTGTGAAAACTAAAAAAGTGCTAGCTAGGGGGGGATAAAAATCTATAAATTTGACAATAATTTCGACTTAACAGGTGACTGTCATTGTGGTTAAATTGATGCATTAGGCACTTCAACAACAAAAATAACCCAAAATTGGACATGACAGTGGCTGCTCAGGCAGTAAATTCAAATCTTGTTGGACATAAAAAGTCCCTGAGCAGGAGTCTAACATTCATAAAAAAAACGTCACATTGTGGGAAAACAAACAAAGTTGATGGGCATTCAATGCTCGAAAAAGGGACAAAGCCGAGACACACAATGGCCAACAACACTAGGCAAAATGCCCAATCAATCCAAATCCTTGTCCTCCTTGTCACCATGAAGGCACGCATCAGACCAGGCTAGATCCACCTGTGTGTCTTGCGCGATGCCTTCCGTGGGATCTGCTTGGTTTCTGCGAGCAACCTCATCCCCACAATTGGCACACTGAATGTCCATTTGGGGCTTAAGCCAGGCCAAATGGTCCTTCTTAACTTGCGCTTCACAGGGTCTTTGCGGGCTTCAATCACTGCATTGAGGTGCTCATTGTGCTGCTCTTCTCCATCATCAGTCAACCCAGCAAATGGTTGCTGACCATTTGTAGCCTTGGCGTAGGGGTTCTTGAAGATGTCCTCGAAAGTAGCAGCCCAACAATTGGTCTTCGCAGGGGTTTTCTGCACCTCAGAAAGTGCGACCTGTAAAAATTAATGTAAAAATGGGGTTAACAAAAGGGCAAAAATAGTGAAAACAGGGGCAAAGCAAACAAGTAATCGCACCATGTTGTTGGTGCCAGCTGGCTGCTCCCACATCAATTGCATGGTAGCTAGCCAACCATTAGGCAAATTGGCATCGTCATCGAGGTTGTTTTGCTCCCTGCAGATGTGCTCCTTGATGGCATCAGAGGCCCTGATTGCTTCTGCTGTGGGAGCTTTTTGGATGGGCTTGATCTTGTACTGGGGGAACTTATCCTGTGCTTGGATCTGCGCAGTCCATCTTTGGAAATTGCCTTTGGCGACAGTCAGGCCGTAGGCTTCCGTTTCTGGCATGACATAATAGTCCATCGGCTCAGACATAAGGGGTGGGTGGCCATCACAGAGGCTCACATAGCCCATGTGGTGCTCGTTCTATCGGGTATTGGTTCCGGTAGCCTTGTCCATGATGTTGTTGTAACAGAACAAAAAGTTGGCCCTATCTTGGCCATTGTTCATGTCAAGGTCCCGATTCAAGCATGCCTCCCAGCGCCACAGTGTCAATGTTACAAGTTGGAGAATTGACCCATTTGACCCAAAATTGACCCAAAATTGACCCTTAATTGCAGTTTGGACAACGCTTTGATGCTTGTTGAATTTGCCAACACAGAGGTCACCAAAGTTGAGAACCCACACTGCGCGTTCCTTCTTCTTCAACTTGGTAGAACTGCCACAGTGGAGACAATAAGAGGCCAACTTTTTCTTGGCACCAGGTCCCTTTGCGAACTTGACAGTGGCAAAAACGGGTTCAACAATGGCATTTCTGACCATGTCCTTCATGGGCTTGAGGAGGTCTTCAGATTGATTGCTCTGAGTTGGTGGGTTTTCGGCCTTTCTGGCCGTTCTTGACATGTGCGTGTTTAATGGAAGTGGTCGCAAGGGCCTGTTCCGTAGGACTTAAACCCTGTTTAACAACGCTGTTAGCCCCTTCTAGAAGGGCAATTTTGGCTTCTAAGAGCTTTTCTTCTTCTTCAAGTTCCTTCTGCTTCTTTCGGGCATCGGCGGCTTTCTTCTTGTTTGGGCCGGGCATTTCGTTTTCTGTATCGCCTAATTGGGCAAAAATGATGGAGAATGTCCTGCTTGAGGCAATTGAGAATGGGATTGACTTTGAGAACCTTGAGAGCTTTTGCTTCAAGAATGGCCACTTTGAGATGACTGGCTGCTTCTTCTGAACTTCTTTTGAGGGGCACTTGGGAATTGTTCGAGGGTCGCATCACTTGAGTCGTTGTTGCCACCATTGGAGTCAGATGCATATAATTTGTCAACATTTTTGGTTGAATTGGTGGATAGTTTATTGAAGAGATTAGTCAGTTTGTGGACAAATCAACAATGGTGTTTTGCACAAAGTCAATTTGTAAGAACAAAGCAAACAGAAATGAAAGACAATCGTCGATCTGTTTGGTCCAAAATTGATCATGAATGCTCCAATGTGTTGGATGATTAACATTAAAGAGACCTGCTTGTGATGAAACAGTTCAGTTTATTAGAAATTGTAAGCACTGCTACAGTGCTGCTAGCTATGGTTGTGGAATCTTCTAGAGTCTTCCATGCTGTTGACTAAGCTACACTTCAATGTGCCCACAGGTGCACACATGCCCCTTATGGAATGCTAGCTGTACCAGCTGCACTTCCAACACAATGTTCCCCATGACAGTCCCACGCTAGCTGTCCATTTCTTCTCATATGTAGCAAATCGTGTTGACAATGTTGTTCGTTTGCTGGGCTACATTAGCCAAACACATGCTATGAACAAACACAATGCACTGTCAACTTACCTCCTTTGTCACGCTTGGAACGCCCATTGTGATTTCTTCTGTTGGTTCCTTTCTTCGTGCCTAGGTTGAGTCTTTTGCCGCCCGTGGTTGATGTGTTACTTGCTGATCATCAGTCCAAAATTATGTCTATGAATGTAGTTAAAATGCCAAAGTGGCCATTTGTTTTGTCTGAATAGGCGCGAAAGAAACGCAAAGTTAGCTTTTGTCAGGCAATCACATAGGAAAAAATGACATAATTAACGTTCGTAAGGTTAAGCATTGGAATTAAACCACAATTCATGAAAAAAAAACCAAGGATTGTGTCCGTTGTGAGAGGCCCGGCTTTTGCATGCTAAACGACAAACATATAATAAACAGGTGCAATTTGGGGACAAATGTTTTTGCCACTCATTAGATTTTACATGTTGAAGCAGGAGACAACAAACTGATCTTTCACCGGCTTCTCCCTGTGTTTGGCCTTCTTTTCTGGCCTCACTGGCCTCAATTCTACTCATCATTGGAAGAAGATGTGTCTGTTGCCATTTGTTTGAGTGCAGTTAGGTCTTCTGTGATGTCCTCGCTGTGTGGGGTGCGAAGCCATTAGATAAAAAGTTTGGACCATCTGGCCTTCGGTTCGAGCCAAAAGCAGGCATTGCTAGGGCCACCAACATTGGGGAACAACCACACATGGCTCCTCAAATCTGCCCACGTCAGCCAAATAAAACTTCAATCTTTGTCACTGAGCCATCCTCAAAGTCGCTAACTTCAGTTGACAAAACTTCAAATAATTCGGATGCTGCAACACCTTCACAAATCTCTGCTGTGGCCTCAACAATGGCATGCATGGCAGGCTTGATGTTCATTAAACCACCATGATTGACACGGTCTGATTGTGTCAAATTGTCAGGTAGCAACCTTAAGTCCACGAATCCGTAAATTTGGTTGGGCAATTTGCCATCTCTGTGCCAATCAACCACATCCCAATCACACCAAAGATTCTTACGGTGGCTTAAATCAACCCGAAAAATATTCCCGTCTCTGTTGCAGCAACTGTAAAGTGTGACAACACGAATACAGAGTGTGACCATTACCTGCAGTCCATCAATAAATTCAAGAAGGTCATTTTTGACCATTCGACACTTGGATTTTCCCTTTTCCACACGATCAGAATGCATTAAAAGTTGACCAGTTTGGCCGTTCTTCTCAGTGTGATGCATCGCTCCACCTAACAAACTGCAAGTTTTGTAGGGCAACTTGGCGCATAAGCATAAGCATAAAACGCTGCCCTCCAGTGTCACACTGGTGGAACGTCTAGTTCGTGCTTTTGCTCCACGGAAAGGCCATCAACCAATGGATACACCACCAAGTGGTGCAGGAGATTGGCAGCTTGCCACGCCTGGCAAGCTGGGGTCAACCAGCAGCCCAGCTGCTCCAATTCTCCCACCAGGGCTTACTCCTAAATAATCAATTATTATCTTTCTATTGCTATCTGTTGTTGCTTCTGAAGCCACCAAGACCAATGCCGCCAGCTCAGAAGGAGGGAGAGGAT
>Ga0163149_10007421_pt1 | contig 11054 bp, 8 predicted proteins | sample OliLakLV19MP5G1_FD_148604 | JGI IMG/M metagenome (GOLD analysis project Ga0163149, IMG submission 148604) | Freshwater microbial mat bacterial communities from Lake Vanda, McMurdo Dry Valleys, Antarctica - Oligotrophic Lake LV.19.MP5.G1 | ecosystem: Environmental > Aquatic > Freshwater > Lake >...
CCGTCCATGGTTTTAAAGGTCTTCATAACATTAGAAGTAAGGTCGTTCCAATCGCTCCGCAGTGGTCAACTGTCCTAGGTCCTTTTGCAGAACAATATAGCAAGCTTAATTTCTGGAAGAATCTTACATCATAGGAATTTTTTTATATACTTTTTTTATACTGTATAATAAAAAGCACCCATGAACTCCTTATTTTTAACCTATGTAGGGGTTTTTATAGGCTTACTTTTTGGTGGAGAAACCATATTAGTTCCTGCGGTCTATGTTTCGATTAGTGGAGTTTTTAATATATGGATTCTTTTGATTATTGCTGTTGTTGCGACTCTTGTGTCAGATTCATTTTGGTATTGGCTTGGAAAAAAAATGGAACTTAAAAAAATACAAGAGATACCTTTTTTTGGAAAAAAAGTTGCTGAACATTCAGAATATACAAAGAAGCTTTTTGAAAATCATGGTTTTAAAATGCTTTTTGTATCCAAATTTGTGTACGGCACAAGGATAATTGCTCAAATATTTTCAGGGATGTATAGGATGCCGTACCTTAAATATCTTTTTGTAGACACTCTTGCGGTGATGGTTTGGTTTTTTGCCTTGGTTTTTTTGGCTTTAGGAACACATGTCGGAGCGGAAAAATTAGTAGGTACAGCATTTTCGTTTCAAGTAAGTTTTCTTGTTTTTATTATATTTTCTATAATTATGATGTTTATTTTTAAAAAAATTCGTACAAAATGGTCTCAGCAATAATACCTGTATATAACGAAGGAAAAACAATTGGTGCTGTACTTAAGGTTCTCAAGACCCATCCTAGGATTGATGAAATAATTGTTGTTGATGATGGTTCAACAGATAATACTGCCTCTGTTGTCTCTGCGGAAAAGGTTGTTGTAATTTCTCTTTCTTCAAATACTGGAAAAGCTGAGGCTATGGAGGTTGGTGTTTCTCATGCACAAGGCGACATACTTTTTTTTCTTGATGGAGATATTACAGGTTTTTCTAGTGATGTTGTGGACACACTTCTTAAACCTGTATTTTCAGGAACGCATGATATGTTTGTGGCAGTTCGTGGTAGGCATATAGCTTTATTAAATAAAACTATTCATTTTTTTCCTATTTTAGGTGGTGAAAGGGTTGTTACTAGAAAATTGTGGGAAAGCGTGCCTCGAGAATATAAGACGCGGTTTCAAATTGAAATTGCCCTTAATTATTATGCAAAGAGGCAAGGAAAGGGGATGGGATTTACTGTCATTCCAAACCTTCATCATATTATAAAAGAGAAAAAATATGGATGGAAAAAAGGTTTAATGAGTAGGTTGGAGCTTTATCGGAGTGTTATTGTTATTTCTATTAAACTCTATCTGATAAAAGCAATCGTCTCTTTTTTTAGAAAAAAATAAATCATTTAATAATAAAAACCCGGTTTTGCCGGGTTTTTATTATTAAATGATTCGTGTTTATAAGCCGAATTCTGTATTTATTCTTGCGAATAAACGATAGTTATTTATCTGGGCCATGTATTACTACATGGCTCGAGCGACACCCCGCTGCGTAGCAGCAGAATTTCAAAAACCAAATGTCAATATTTTGATATTGGAAATTTGAAATTCCGATGCTACGCATCGGTACGGTCTTGCATTCAGGTAAGGATTTAGCCGTTTCACTTTCATGTTGCCATGAAATTATTCCTAAAGGAATTCTTAGCCTTTCGGCCTCGACGTCACTGCTCGCACCTCGTATCTCGCGATAGACGGGGGTTACCCGCTACCCTGCTCCCTATAAATAGGGGAATGTTCGGACTTTCCTCCCTCTGTAAACAGAGAGCAACTACCCAACACGAACCTCTTATATTAGAGCACATTTAAACTTTTTTTTCAAACACATTCTTGTTCAGTCTTGTACACTTTTAACAAAAGATTTTTAGAGATATACTTAGTGGTACAAAAGGTTTTTAAAAATTTATATACAAGTACATCATGAATGATTCAACACAACAAGATACGAGTTTACCTACCAAGTACTCACAGTACATACTTACTATTGCTGTATTTCTTGTGCCAGTATTTTTCCTGCCCTTCTTGTCATTTCAGTTCTCAAAAATGATATTTGTTTCACTGGCAGTTCTTGTAACTTTTATTTTGTATCTAGTTTCTATTTTTAAACATAAGACGATAGTTATTCCAAAGACACTTATCATGCTCAGTGTTCTTTTAATACCCCTTACACTTCTTTTATCATCTTTGTTTACTGAGACATCTGACGTTCTTCACTCTTCTCTTATTGGATATGGATTCGAAATAGGTACAACAGCTTTTGTGATACTTTTATTTTTGGCACTATTTACTTCAATAGTTTTGTTTAAAAGTAGAGAAAGTATCTTTTATGTGTATTTAGCATTTTTCGGGGCTTCTTTTGTTGTTATACTTTTTCAAATTACAAAGTTATTTTTCCCAGAGATTCTTGTTTTTCAAACATTTGTTGGGCCAATTGCAAACATGATAGGTAAGTGGAATAGTATGGGAATATTTGTTGGATTAGGTGCAATTCTTTCAGTTGTAACTCTGGAGAGTATTACCTTATCTAAAGTTTTCAAGAACATATTGAGACTACTTCTTGCACTGGCTTTGTTCGTGCTTGTTGTTGTTAACTTTAAGATGTTGTGGGTTGTTATTGGAATTATTGCTCTTTTGTTTGCTTTATATCTTTGGAAACATAAGACTCCTGTGGTTACGGAGGAAGGTGCTGTCCCCGCTTCAAAGAAAATTTCACCATACATTTCTATTCTGGTCGGGGTTGCTCTTATTGCGTTTTTTGCCTTTCCTTTGATCGGCAAATTTACTCTTTCATCTTTTAACATTTCATATATTGAAGCTAAGCCAGATTGGACGGCAACATACAATATTGCTAAGGAAGCTTTCTCAAGTAGTCCGCTTTTAGGTGTTGGTCCAAATAGATTTCTTAATACATGGTATGAACTTAAGCCTCTTTCTGTAAACCTGACTCAGTTTTGGAACACAGATTTTTATTTTGCTGTAGGTTTTGTTCCGACACTTATGATTGAGACGGGTATTATAGGCTCGGTTTTATGGATTGCTTTCTTCGTACTTCTCGGCCTAACAATGGTTAGGGCCTTTAGAATGTCTATTGCTGATAAGTTTTCTCGCTACATACTTGTTTCAACTCTTGTGAGTTCTCTTTTCTTGTGGATTATGGCTATCTTCTACACTCCTGGAATAGTCCTCTTGTTCTTAACATTCATGTTCACTGGTTTATTCTTGGCAACATTCTATATGCTTTCTGAAAAGCAGTTTACTTCTATTTCATGGGGCGTGAATCATCCTAAAGTATTTAAGATAATTGTACTTATTATGATTATAGGAACTGCGCTTTGGGGTGTTCTTATCACATCAAGAGCGCTTTCATCTGTGTATTTTCAAAAGGGAATTCAGGCGTTTAACACAACTGGTAACGCACAAGAAAGTGCACGTCTTATCAATAAAGCAATTACACTTTCTCCAAATGATACATATTATCGAGCACTTGCAGAATTAAATCTTTTCCGCTTGGGGGCTTTAATAAATAGCACTCTCGCGCCTCAAACAACTATTGAAAATGATGTGAGTGTCGCCTTTAAAGACGCAGAGACCTCTGCTGGAAATGCAGTTTTTAGAAATAGAAGAAATTATAACAACTGGCTACTGCTCGGTAATGTCTACGAAGTTGTTGTTGGAGCAAAAGTGGAAGGTGCTTATGAAAATGCCTTAGGATCTTACGGAGAAGCTATTGCTGCAAATCCAACAAATCCAGCATTGTATCTTACTGTTTCTCGATTAGAAGCTTCACAAAACAAACTTGATCGTGCAAAAGATTTTGCACAAAGAGCGCTTCAACTTAAACCAAATTTTACTCAAGCAGCATTTCTCCTTTCTCAGATAGAGGTTGCTCTTGGTAATACGGCAAATGCTATACGTGTGGTAGAAAATGCTCTTATTGAAGATCCAAATAATTCTACAGGTCATTTTCAGCTTGGTTTTCTAAAATATAATACCAATGATTATAGGGGTGCAGTTGAGGCATTCAGCAATGCAATTTTACTTGTTCCAGATTATGCTAATGCTAAATACTTTAGAGGATTAAGTGCTGTTAAGCTTGGAGACCGAACAAAAGCTCTTGTTGATTTTGAAGATATACAAAAATCTAATCCAGATAATGAAGAGATAAAACTTATTATTTCAAATCTAAAGTCAGGAAAAGATCCATTTGCGAATGCTCAACCTCCAGTTGATATCAAGCCAGAGAAACGAGAGGAGCTTCCTCTTGAAGAACAATAATTTGCTGTGGTTAAAAGAATTCTAAGTTTACTTAACAAAGAGATAAGTGGTCTACATCAGGCCGCTTATCTTTTAGCTTTCTTTTCACTGCTCGCTCAATTTCTCGGTCTTATTCGAGACAGGCTTCTGGCTCACATGTTTGGCGCTGGAGAGTTGCTTGACGTATATTACGCATCTTTTAGAATTCCTGACTTTATCTTTGTTACTGTTGCGTCCCTCGCGTCACTCTCAATCCTTGTTCCAATTTTGGTTCAAAAAATTGCAGTTAACAAGAAGGATGCTCAAGTATTCATTCAGAGTATTTTTTCTTTTTTCTTTTTTGTAATTATTTTTGTAAGTGGTATTGCATGGCTTATAATGCCACTTATATTACCTAAGGTTTTTCCAGGTATTACAGGTGAAGCCTTTAATGATTTGTTAAGGTTTTCTCGACTACTACTTGTCTCACCAATACTTCTTGGAATTTCTAATATATATGCAAGTGTAACTCAAGCTCTTGGTCGTTTTGTGATCTATGCAATGAGTCCTATTTTGTATAATGCAGGAATTATAGTTGGTATTATTTTCTTTACTCCAGTGTGGGGGATTGACGGTGTTATATACGGAGTTCTTATAGGTGCGTTATTTCATATGTTAATTCAGATTCCTTTCTTGCTTAAGGAGGGATTTCTGCCACATTTTTCTCGTATTCGTGATATGAAAACTACGCTTTCTGTTTTTACTCTTTCTATACCTCGAACAATTGCTTTGGCAACAACTCATATTTCAATTCTTGTTTTATTGTCTATCGCTTCACTTTTGTCAGAAGGATCAATTACTGTTTTTGCATTCTCGTTTAATTTGCAGTCGGTTCCACTTTCCCTTATTGGTGTTAGTTACTCACTCGCGGTTTTTCCAACCTTGTCTCGACTTTACAATGAGTCAAACATGAAAGAATTTTTATATAATCTTGTAGTCTCTCTCAAGCATATTATTTTTTGGTCTGTACCCTGCGCTGTATTATTTATTGTACTTCGTGCTCAAATCGTTCGTACAATTTTAGGTTCAGGAGAATTTAGTTGGGATGCGACTCGCTTAACTGCTGCACTCCTTGCAATCTTTGTTGTATCAGTAGTTTTTCAAGGAATCATTCTTTTGTTTGTGAGGTCGTATTATGCAATTGGAAAAACAATTAAACCATTGGTTGTTAATATTATCGGTGCCATTGTCACAATATCTTCTTCATATGCATTTCTTTCCTTGTTTAGAAGTCATCAGTTTTTCAGGGATTTTTTGGAGAGTTTACTCCGAGTTTCTGATGTGCCAGGTACAGAAGTCTTGGCCTTAGCTCTCGGTTTTTCTCTAGGTTCTTTAGTTAACGGTCTTGTGTTATGGGTTCTATGTAGGGCTGACTTTGGTTCTTTTACCCGATTGCTCCACAGGACTTTATTTGAAGTTTTTAGTGCGAGTATTGTAATGGGATTTGTTGCCTATATTGGACTTAGTATGTTTGCTGGTGTATTTGAAACGACAACTACTCTTGGTATATTTTTACAAGGTCTGTGCGCTGGGATTTTGGGTATTTTTGCTGGATTAAGTATATTAACACTTCTTAAGAGTCAGGAATTGAAAGAAATGAAAGGGTCACTCAGTAAAAAACTTTTTAAAGCTTCTGTGGTTGGGCCAGATGCGGAGGTTGTATAACTGGTGTTTTAGAGCCTGTTCTATTAGTATGAAAACCCTATGAATAGAAGTCATATAAGAAACTTTAGTATCATTGCTCATATTGATCATGGTAAATCAACGCTCGCTGATCGTCTGCTTGAAATTACGCATACAATAGAAGAGAGAAAGATGAAAGATCAAGTTCTCGATAGTATGGAACTTGAGCGCGAACGGGGTATTACCATAAAGATGCAACCAGTGCGCATGAAGCACAGTATAGAGGGTACTGAGTACGTTTTTAACCTTATTGACACTCCAGGACATATTGATTTTTCATACGAGGTTTCGCGAGCCCTGAAGGCAGTAGAAGGAGTTATTCTTCTTGTGGATGCAACCCAGGGTGTTCAGGCCCAGACCATGTCAGTACTTAAAATGGCACAAGATTTAGGTCTGGTTATTATTCCTGTAGTAAGTAAAATTGATTCTCCACTAGCTCGTATTCCTGAAGTTAAGCAGGAGATCGCTACACTTCTTTCGCGTTCTCCTGATGAAGTGCTGGGTGTTTCTGGTAAGACAGGTGAAGGGGTTTCAGATTTACTTCAAGAAGTTATTAAGCGTGTACCACCACCTACAGATATTGATGAAAAAGCTTTCAAGTCACTCGTTTTCGATTTTCAGTACGATAACCATCGAGGCGTAATGGTGTATGTTCGAGTTACTTCAGGAAAAGTTTCTCGAGGTGAAAAACTCGTTTTCAAAGCATCTAAAGAAAATTTTAATGCAATAGAGGTTGGTATATTTTCTCCAGACGAAGTTCCTGTTGAAAGTCTTCAGGCAGGGGAGATAGGATATATCGTAACTGGAATTAAAGAGCCAGGTATTGCTTCTGTAGGAGATACGGTGACTCATATAAAAGATATAAGCACTCCACTTGCAGGGTATATGAATCCTCGACCTGTTGTCTGGGCTTCGGTGTATCCTGAAAGTCAGGATGATTTTAATGTACTCCGCCAAGCACTAAGTAGACTTCGACTTTCAGACTCTTCGCTTTCGTATGAAGAAGAATCATCAGGCGCACTCGGTAGAGGTTTTCGGTGTGGTTTCTTGGGAATGCTTCACTTGGAAATAATCACTGAGAGACTTCGTAGAGAGTTTAATTTGGAGCTTGTGGTAACGACTCCGAGTATTACCTATGAAATTGAACTGCGTGATGGAAAAAAACTTGTTGTGTATTCGCCACACTTATTTCCAGATGAAGGATCAATTCAAAATATTTTTGAACCGTGGGTTAAGGTAAGTATTATTGCACCATCTTTGTACTTAGGGGGTATATTACAGGTTCTGCATGATCATGAGGCTGAAACAGGGGATACAGAAAGTTTTGGCGACAACAGAACACAAATGCATGTACTTATGCCACTTCGTGAGCTTATGCGAGGATTTTTTGATGAAATGAAAAGTGTGTCTTCTGGCTTCGCTTCTATTTCATACGAAGCTGAAGGTATGCGAAAAGCTGATGTTGTAAAACTTGATATGCTTGTTGCTGAAGAAGTGGTACCAGCATTTACACGTGTTGTTTCTCGTCGTAAGGCAGAAACAGAAGCTGAAAAAGCTGTTGAGAAACTACATAGTGTTTTACCAAGACAAATGTTCGACACAAAAATACAAGGAAAAGCTATGGGGAGAATTATTTCTTCTCGATCACTTCCTGCTTTAAAAAAGAACGTGACAGGGCACTTGTACGGTGGAGACATTACTCGCAAAAGAAAATTGTGGGATAAACAAAAAGAAGGAAAGAAGAGAATGAAGGCTCGTGGAAAGGTTAATATACCACATGATGTGTTCCTTAAAATGATGCGGACAGACTAAAATACCCACAAAACGCTGTCTACTTCATTGTAGACAGCGTTTTGTATATAACTCACTCGTAAGCTCTTTGAGTAAGTTTTAGTAGAAAAGAGGAGTATAGAGTAGTACCATATTGATGATTATAAGTACTGCAAGTATTCCCCAAGTAACTTTGATTATTTTTCTGTTTCTATTACTCCACATGGTACCTGTTATAATAGCTTAATGGCACGTTTTTTTCAAAACAAAAACAAACCCTATAGATATTCAAAAATCACTCTTATTATTTTGGGTATCGTTATTATTTTTCTTATTCGTGCTGTTTGGAATTCATATACAGAAGCACACCGAGCAAATGAACAAGTACAGCAGACTCAAAAGCGTTTCGATTTACTTTCAAGTAAAGCTAATCAGCTTTCTCAAAGTATTGGAAGTTTAAAAACGGAAGAGGGTGTTGAAAAAGAAATACGCACTAAGTTCAGTGTTGCAAAGGAAGGTGAGAAGGTGGTTATTATTATAGACAGTAGTACTTCAACACAAAAAACAGTTAAGGTTGAAGAGAAAGGTTTTTTTAGAAGAACATGGGATAAAATTAAAGGTATCTTTTAGTAACCTGAAGTATTGAGTTTTTTAGAAATGAAAAAGCCATTGTTCTATTTTAGAACAATGGCTTGCGTGATCATTTTTGCTGATTTATAAGGTCTCATCATCGCATTCGCGATTTTGAGGAATTCTTTTAGGAAATCTCCTTTGAAATGAGTGTGTTTCCATGCAATCCCCACCTTAAACCAAAGTAGGAGGGATTTCCTTGGTGGTAGTCGCCACAAGGAGAGCCAAATGATTCGGGGAATGTGATACCAGGTCGAAATGAACATAATCATGGATGTGTTAGGTATGAGTTGGAAAAAAACATCCATCTCTCCCGCAGTGTTTCTTCCTCGGGGATCTGTAAGGATATCTTTCTCGTTGACACCTCCAAGGATTATGTACTTCTTCATTTCGTTAGCCATAGAAACTCCATTTTTTACTGCCGACACAGTGAGATAGACCTTTCCAATTCTTTTTTCGTGATAAAGACTAATTGCCTTGTTGCAACGGTCTCGGGTCTGCTCATTAATTTCACCATCTGTTTTTTGCCCGTAGCCAAACACTAAAGCTGTTCGCACAGAGCCCTCCTTCCAAGGTTAGAGACTTAATATAGAACACGTAAAATTCTTTTATTAAGATAACATTTTTTTAAAAAATGTCAATCTAAAAATTAGATTTGACAGCTATGATATAATAGATAGCTTAGAAATAAATAATAAATGTAATGAAAAAAGTTTCAATATACAGCACGCCAACATGTACTTATTGTAAGATGGCAAAAGATTTTTTTAACGAAAAAGGTATTGCTTACGAAGAATTTGATGTTGCTGCAGATACGGTAAAGCGTCAAGAGATGGTTGAGCGAAGTGGTCAGATGGGTGTGCCGGTTATCGACATAGACGGACACATCATGGTTGGTTTTAGTAAGGATAAACTTGAGGAATTGCTTGCGTAAGTAACTTACGATGAAGTACTTATAATAAAAATAGCTGGTGCCTAAAGGCCCCAGCTATTTTTATTTGTTATGATATATTCTATCTACTGCCGCCGTAGTTTAATGGATAGAACGAAGGTTTCCTAAACCCTTGATGCAGGTTCGATTCCTGCCGGTGGCACAAAACAATACTTCCGCTCGCGAAAGCAACGGAGAACGGCGCGCCGAAGGCGCGCAAACAGGCAGAATACGCCGTCGCGTAGCGACGAAATGGGAGGGCGACGGTGCGGAAAAGTGGGCGGTTTTGTCTAGAACCAAATGGTTCGTTCCAACTTTTTTGACGAAGGAGCTGATTTCGTGAAAATCAGCGGATGAAGCCAAAAAATTGGCTTGTTTCGTATCCAAAACCCACTCTCGCAAGGGTTCGACCCAATTGTTTCCCCGTAGTTCAAAATCTTTCTTTTCGGTCTTAAAAGCAAGTGTGGCTCGCATGACCTCGTCTTTTTTCTTAATGTAAATATCTTTTGGAACATCGCCGTCAAGATATGCACTGACTAACTTTTCCATGCGTGCCTCGCTGGCTTTTAATTTATCCGCAAGATTTTGAACATCACTTTGCGACACTTTAGTTTCTTCTTTCTCCCATTCGTTAATTTTCTCCAACATCCAATTTGTATACTCATCGCAAAGTGATATTGTTTGAAGCCGTTCCTTTAATTGAGAAACGAGAATGTCCTCGCGCAAATATCCTTGCGAGCATTTTCCTTTCTTTTTCGTACATCTGTAATATCTGTATTTTATTCCACTGTTTCCAGTTGCCCATTGAGCGGTAAACATGCTCTCACATTCTCCGCAACGAAAAAGACCGACAAAAGGAAAATGATGTCCATTTTTTACTTTGCGAGGGCGTTCTCGTTTCTTCAATTCCTTTTGTACGACTTCAAACAATTTCGGGGAAATAATTGGTTCAAATGTGCCATCAAACCATTCTCCATGATGTTTAACAAATCCGAGATACGCTCGGTTTGTTAAAAGATGTTTGATGGCACATTTGGAAAGTGGCGTATTGTTGGATGTGACAATACCTAAATCCGCCAAAAATTGCGACATAGAAACCAGTCCGTGCGTACCCTTCACATATTCAACAAAAGCGACCTTCACGATTTTTGATTTCGTCGGATGAGGTTCGATATTCCTCGTTTTCTGATTATTCACATAACCGAAAGGCGCTTTTGTGAGCCATTCACCACGGCGCACTTTTTGGCGGATTCCTCGCTTAGTATTCTCAACCAAGTTATCCGAATAATACTTTGATTGACCAAACGCCACTTGCAACATAAAGAGCCCTTGCGGAGTGGGTTCAAACCAAAATGTCGGGAAGCGTAAAGACACTATGTTCTCTTGATCAACTGCATAGATAACACGACCACCATCAACAGAATTACGGGCGAGCCTGTCGGGGTGCCATGCCAAAATACCAACATTCCCCATTTCCTCAATTTTCGCCATCATTTCTCCGAATACTGCTCGCCCAGGTGTCTTTGCGCTTTTCGACTCTTGAAATTCCTCCATAATTTCAAGATTTTCTTTGCGAGCAAATTCACGAAGTTCAAACAGCTGTGCTTCAATGCTCATAATCTGTTTATTATCATCTTCCGTTGATTTGCGAGCGTAAAGAAAATATTTTGGTTTGTTCATAATTTTTTCCGTTAATA
>Ga0163149_10007425_pt1 | contig 11050 bp, 8 predicted proteins | sample OliLakLV19MP5G1_FD_148604 | JGI IMG/M metagenome (GOLD analysis project Ga0163149, IMG submission 148604) | Freshwater microbial mat bacterial communities from Lake Vanda, McMurdo Dry Valleys, Antarctica - Oligotrophic Lake LV.19.MP5.G1 | ecosystem: Environmental > Aquatic > Freshwater > Lake >...
GGCCCCAAGGGCATCACCGATTGCCGAGATGAGCTCCCCGACTCCAACCCAAGCCCCACCCGGGCCACCCGCTGCGGCCAAGCCGGGCCTGGACCCGCAGGCGCTGGCCCGCCTGCGCGAGCTGGACCCCGATGGCCGCCAAGGCGTGGTGCCGCGGGTGCTGGCGGCTTTCGAGACCTCGCTGGCGCGCATGCTCACCCAGTTGCAGGTGGAACGCGACGAGCCCGATGCAGCCGTGGTGGCCAGCGTGGCGCACATGCTCAAGTCCTCGTCGGCCAGCGTCGGCGCCGCCGCGCTTGCCAGCACCTGCGCCGATGTGGAAAGACGCATCCGTCAGGGCGATGTATCCAGCTTGCAACGTGACATTGGCCGCCTTATCACCGACGGTGAAGATGCGCTGGTGGCCGTTGGGGCTATCCTGCGCGCTTGAGCCATCAGCCCCCGATGACGCCCAATCATCCTTTTGCCGAAGACGGCTTGCCGACCCAGCCCGAGGTGCTGCTGGTCGATGACGACGAAGTCAACCTGCTGCTCACGGCGCTGGCGCTGCGCGAACGCGGCTTCAAGATCACCGAAACCGGCAGTGGCGAACAGGCCTTGCAGCTGCTGCGCAAGATGACACCCGACATCATCGTGCTCGACGCCATGATGCCTGGCGGCCTGGACGGCTTCGACACCTGCCTGGCCCTGCGTCAGATGCCGGGCTTCGAGAACGTGCCGGTGCTGATGCTCACAGGACTGGACGACGATGCGTCCATCACCCACGCCTACCAGGCCGGCGCCACCGACTTCTTCGTCAAGGCCACGCAGTGGAGCTTGCTGGGCGGCCGCCTGCGCTACCTGCTGCGCGCCTCGCGCACGCGCATCGAGCTGGAACGCAGCAAGAGCAAGCTGGCACGTGCGCAAGACCTGGCGCGCATGGGCAGCTTCGACTGGCGGCGCTCGGGCGGCGGCATCCTGATGTCGCCCGAGGCGCTGCGCGTCTTCGGCTTCGGCCCGCTAGAACCCGTGAGCCTGCGGGTCTTGCTTCGCATGGTGCCGCAAGACGACCGTCGGGTGCTCTTGCGACAGCTGCACGAGGCCTTGCGCCATGTATCAGTGGTGACCACCGACGTGCCCATCGTGCTGCTGGACGGCCGCCAACGCATCATCCATGCCGAAGCCGAGCCCGAGTTCAACGAACACGGGCAGGGTGCTGGTTATTCCGGCATCGTGCAAGACGTGACCGACCGCCGGCAGGCCGAAGACAAGATCCGCCAACTGGCCAACTTCGACGCGCTGACGGGCCTGCCCAATCGCCGCCAGCTCTTCTGGCGCGCAGAACGTGCGCTGGAACAAGCGAGGCGCATGCACCACCAGTTTGCGCTGCTGCTGATCGACCTGGACCGCTTCAAGGTCATCAACGACACGCTGGGCCATGGTGCCGGCGACGAGTTGCTGGTCGAGGTAGGGCGCCGGCTGCGTGCCTGCGTGCGCCACAGCGACCAGGTCATGGAAGGCGCGCTTGAAGCGGTGGGCGTGCGTTCGCACCGCGCGCTGGAAGCCGTGGGCCGGTTGGGTGGCGACGAATTCGTGGCGCTGCTGCCCGAGGTGGCCGACGACCAGGACGCCGATCGCGTGGCGCAGCGCGTGCTGGAGGCCCTGCGCGAAGCCATCTTCGTCAGCGGCCAGGAATGTTTTGTCACAGCCAGCGTGGGCGTGGCCATCTACCCGCGCGATGGCAGCACGGTGGTTGACCTGCTGCGCAGTTCCGACGTGGCCATGTATTCGGTCAAGGCGCAGGGCCGAAATGCGTCGGCCATCTACAGCCCGCAACTGGCCGGCCAGGGCCGCGAGAAGCTGGAGCTGGAAACCGCCCTGCACCGCGCCATCGAACGCGACGAACTGGTGCTGCACTACCAGCCCAAGATCGACGTGCGTGCTGCGCGCATGGTGGGCGCCGAAGCCCTGATGCGCTGGCAGCGCGGCGGCAAGCTGGTGCCGCCCGGCGACTTCATTCCCCTGGCCGAAGACACCGGCCTCATCGTGCCGATGTCGGAATGGGCGCTGCGCGAAGCGGCGCGCCAGGCGCGCTTGTGGCAGGACGCCTTCGGCTTTGCCGACTCGATTGCCGTCAACCTGCCCAGCCGGCTGTTTGAGCGCAGCGACCTGGTGGAGCACATCCACCAGTGCGTGACGCATTACGGCGTGCCGCACCGCGTGATCCACCTCGAGATCACCGAAGACAACCTGATGAAGGAGCTGCAGAACGTCATCCCGTCTCTGCACCGCCTCAACGAGATCGGCGTCGAGATATCGATCGACGACTTTGGCACCGGTTATTCGTCGCTGGCCTACCTGACCACGCTGCCGATCTCTGAACTGAAGATCGACCGCAGCTTTGTGCGCGACCTGGGCATCACGCCGCAGAGTTCGGCCGTGGTCACCGCCATCATCGCGCTGGCCCGTTCGCTGGGATTGCGTGTGGTGGCCGAGGGTGTGGAAACGCTGCGCCAGATGGAAGTGCTGCACCGTCTGGGCTGCGGCGTGATGCAGGGTTTCCTGTTCAGCCGCGCGGTGCCTCCCGAAGAGTTGCAGCGCTGGCTGGAGCAGACCGTGTTGCCGCGCAAGGCGCCCTGGATCGGATCGGCCGTGGACCTGCCCGAGGCCGGCGACGACAGCTTGCTCGTGGCGCGCAAGCGGCCCAAGCGTTGACCCGCCTGCGCTGGCCCTTGACGAACATTTGAAAGCGCGCTGATGGACTTGTCCCGCCCCTTGCCGCCTGCCGCGGTGCTGGCCAAGGGTGCCCTGCGGCGCCTGGCACAGGGTCAGCAAGAGCCCACCCCGGACAACTACGCTCGCGCCTACGCGGAAGAAGCGGGCCAGCCCAATCTGGTGGGCGCGGGGGTCTCGGTGGTCACACCGGCCGCAGCAAGTGCGGTGGCTGCTTCAGCCGATTCCCTGCCCACGGGCGCCGACTGGGCACAGCTGGTTCAGCGCCTGGCCCGCAACCTGGAGCGCGGTGGCAAGCAGTGGACGGGCGCACGGCGCAAGGACAGTCTGAAACGGGTGCTGGACGGCAGCCGCAGCGACGCCAACCGCTTGCTGCAGCGCCTTCAGTCGCTGATGACCGCCTGGGAAGACGACCAGCCTTCCGACCCGGCCCACACGGGCATCGATGACCCGCCGTTGGCGCCAGGCGCAGCCTACACTGCGGTCACTCCGGCCACGCCCGCCGCCGCCCTGACAAAGGTATCGCAAGACTGGCCGCCACTGGTGGCCGACCTGGCGTCCACCGTGCGTGCCGCCTTGCCCGACAGCCATCCGGCGGCAGCCGCGTTGGCGCTGCAGCTGGGCGCGCTGGCCGACGCCGTCGCAGCCCAAGGCGCCACGCCAGAGCATGTGGCCGCCATCGCGCAGTTGTGCGAACAGGCCCGCGGCCTGCTGGGCCAGGGCCACCGACTGGTGCATGAACTGGGTGAGCTGTGCCGCGAGCTGGGCACCAGCATGGGCGAGCTGGCCGAAGACGACAGCTGGGCTCAGGGCCAATGTGCACGCTTGCAGCAAGAACTGACAGGAGAGTTCAGCTTGCGCGGCCTGCGCTCGGCCGCGGTGCTGCTGGCCGAGACCCGCCAGCGACAAGGCCAGGCCCGTACCCAGCGCCGGGCCGCGCATGACGCGCTGAGACAGCTGATCCACAACATGCTGCTTGAAATGGGCGAAGTGGGCGAACAGACCGGCCGCTTCCAGCAAGCCGCCGTGAAGCACGCGCAGGCCATCGAGCAGGCCGACTCGCTGGAAGGCCTGGCCGGCGTGGTCAAGGCCTTGATCGAAGACACACGCACCGTGCAGACAGCGGTTACACGGTCGCAGCAAAAGCTGCAGGCCGACAGCCAGCGAGCGGCCGAACTGCAAGGGCGGGTGCGTGAGTTGGAATCCGAACTCAAGCGCCTGTCGGACGAGGTGTCCACCGACCTGCTGACCCAGGTGGCCAACCGGCGCGGTCTGATGCAGGCCTTCGAAGCCGAAAGTGCACAGGCCAGGCGCCAAGGTGGCAGTGCGCTGGCGGTGGGCCTGATCGACATCGACAATTTCAAGAAGCTGAACGACTCTTTGGGCCATGCAGCGGGTGACCAGGCCCTGAAGGCGCTGGCCGGTGGTGTGCGCGGGCGCCTGCGCCCGCAAGACCACCTGGCGCGTTTTGGCGGCGAAGAGTTTGTCGTGCTGCTGCCTGGCAGCGATGTAGAAGAGGCCCGACAGGTGCTGACCCGGCTGCAGCGCAGCCTGAGCGAGGCGCTCTTTCTGCACGAAGGTCGAGAGGTCTTTGTGACATTTTCTGCCGGCGTCACGGCCTGGCGGGCGGGCGAAGACCTGCAGCCCGCGTTGGAGCGTGCCGACCAGGCGCTCTACGAAGCCAAGCGCACGGGCAAAAACAGAACCTGCAGCGCTTGACTGGGGGCGGCCTGGCTGGCCCCCCAGTCCGATGCACGGCCACAAGCCCGGATGCCATTGGTCACAACCCTGACTCAAGTCGGCCGCACACTAAGCCGACATGATGGCCATCCAGGCTGAAAGGGCAGCGGCGGCGCCAGCGCTGTCTTTCGCCCCATCAGTCGTCCCGGTCTTTCCTGCCTGTTCACCTTCCCCGGCACCGTCTTAGCCCATGAGCCCACTGTTGAAGCTGTTCGATCCGTTGCGCCAGGCCGCCGCCGCCTTTTTCAAGCACGACCTGGCCCTGCGCCGTGACCCTGCCGGCCTGCAGATCGTTCTGGAACCCAAGGTGCCGGCTGCGTCGCCGCGCAAGGCCAAGAAGGGTAGCCGCGAAGAGGCCAATGTGCAGAAGGAGAAGCAGGAACTGGCACTGATCCTGGAGCAGCTTAGCGGCCTGCTGGCCGAATTGCCCGAAACCCGCTCTGCGCTGCGCCACCTGGTGTTTGTCGAACAGGCGCTCAAGAAAAAGGGCCTGAAGGCATTGCACAAGCTGCCGGTGGACGTGATGCAGCGCGCGCTGGAGCAATTGGAAGGTCTGGTTGTCAACTGGTCGCCAGTGGGCCTGGCCAGCTTGCGATCCAAGATGGCCGTGGCCATCATCGACCGCGAGCATGCCGACCCCGAAGCCGAAGCAGACGCCTACCGCACCGCAGCGGTGATGGACCACGGGCCGGCTGAGCATGCAGCGGACGACACATCCCAGCCCGAAGTGCAAAGCCTCAGCGAAGACGAAGCCCTGGCTGCGGCGTACGCCGCGCTGGGCACCATGGTGCCGGCCGGCGAGCTTGAATTCCAGGGCGAACTGGGCTCGCGGTCCACACGAGCGCTGGCGCCTGCTGCGCCGCGTGTCACCGCGACTGCGGGCGAGATCCAGCTTCGCGAACTGCAAAGCTGAAGTCGCGCCCGCGGTCCGGCAAGGGCCATCAGCACTGCTCATAGGCCCTCGGTGATTTGAGGGTTCTGCTGGCGTTGTCGCGGGCGGTTGGCGGAAGCGGTGAGATTCGAACTCACGGGCCCTTGCGGGCCGCCGGTTTTCAAGACCGGTGCAATCGACCACTCTGCCACGCTTCCTGTGGGACGGGATTCTAGGCGCCCGGCGTGCAGGCCCTGTCGCAGGCCACCTGGGTCACCTCGCGGCGGCCGCCATCCACACGCACAGCCGTCAACTGGCCGCCCCACACGCAGCCGGTGTCCGTGGCCAGCAGCGTCGCTTCATTGATCAACCCCAGCGTGCTCCAGTGGCCGAAGGCGATGGCCTGGCCCTGCGTGGCGCGATGGGGCACGGCAAACCAGGGCATGTAGCCTGCTGGGGCGGCGCCGGCACCTTCCTTGGTCTTGAAGTCCAGCTGACCGTCGGCGGTGCAAAAGCGCAGCCGCGTCAGTGCATTGATGACAAAGCGCGCGCGTTCGTCGCCTGCCAGTGCGTCGCTCCACTGACGGGGCTCATTGCTGTACATGCGCGGCAGAAATGCCGACAGATCGGTGCTGCGCAGCAGGTCTTGCACCTCGTTGGCCAGGGCCATCACCTGTGCCGTGCTCCACTGCGGCACCACACCGGCGTGGACGCACAGCCACCCCGCCTCCAGATGCGCCAGGCGTTGCTGGCGCAGCCAGTCCATCCAGGCGGGTGCATCGGGCGCTTGCAGCACGTCGCTGAAGGTGTCGCCCTTGTGCAGGCTGCGTGCGCCATGGGCCACGGCCAGCAGGTGCAGGTCGTGGTTGCCGAGCAAGCTGACGGCGGCGTCGCCGAAGGCCGCTACCCGCCGCAACACGGCCAGCGAACCGGGGCCGCGGTTGACCAGGTCGCCCAGCAGCACGAGGCGGTCGCGCGAGGGTGAGAAGGCCAGTTGGGCCAGCATGCGCTGCAGCGCGTCGTCACAGCCCTGCAGGTCGCCCAATAGATAGATCATGATGCGATTCTGCTACGCTCCACGCCGTTTTCACCGCTTCCGCTGCCCAGGCCAGCGGCGTGCATGGAACTTTCGCTGCTGGTATTTCTGATTCTGCTCAATGGCGTGTTCGCGATGTCGGAAATGGCGCTCACGGCCAGTCGCAAGGCGCGTTTGCAGGTCATGGTGGAAAACCAGGAGCCGGGTGCGCAGGCCGCGATGGTGCTGCACGAAAACCCGACCAAGTTCCTGTCCACCGTGCAGATCGGCATCACCTCGATTGGCGTGCTGAATGGCATCGTCGGCGAAGCAGCCTTCGCCGCACCTTTTGCACACTGGCTGGTGACGGCATTCGGCCTTGCGCTGAAGACCGCCGGCATCGGTGCCACGGCCCTGGTGGTGGTGGTGATCACGATCCTGACCATCATCTTCGGCGAACTGGTGCCCAAGCGCCTGGGCCAGATGTACCCCGAGCCCGTAGCCCGCCTGGTGGCGCGGCCCATGAACCTGCTGTCCACCGCCACGCGACCGCTGGTGGCGCTGCTGAGCCTGTGCACCGAAGCGGTGTTGCGCCTGCTGGGCATTCGCGGCGGGCCGATTCGGTCGGTGACCGAGGAAGAAATCGCGGCCAGCCTGGAAGAAGGCGTGGACGCCGGTGTCATCGAAGCACAAGAGCACCAGATGGTGCGCAATGTGTTTCGCCTGGACGAACGCCAGATCGGCAGCATGATGATTCCGCGAGCGGAAATCGTCTGGCTGGACGAAACCGAACCTCTGGAGCAACTGCTCAAGATCGTGGCCGACAGCGGCCACACACGCTATCCCGTGTGCCGAGGGTCGCTGGACGATGTGCGTGGCGTGCTGGGCCTGGGCAGCCTGCTGCCGCCATTGGCGCGCGGTGAACTGCCGGTGTTGCCCGACCACCTGGAGCCGCCGGTCTTTGTGCCCGAGACTCTGTCTGGCATGGAACTGCTGGAGCACTTCCGCGCCAGCGATACCGACATGGTGTTTGTCGTTGACGAGTACGGGGCCGTGCAGGGCGTGATCACCGAACGCGACCTGCTGGAAGCCATCACTGGAGAGTTTGGCAATGCCACCGGCGAAGACGCCTGGGCCGTGCGCCGGCCCGACGGCGGCTGGCTGCTGGATGGCCTGATTCCGGTGCCCGAGTTGAAAGATCGCCTGGAAATCAAGGAACTCCCCGAGGAAGACCGGGGCCGCTACAACACGCTGGCTGGCATGATCATGCTCTTGCTCGGCCGGCTGCCGCGCACCGCAGATGCGGTGGTGTGGGACGGCTGGCGCTTCGAGGTCGTGGACCTGGATGGCAAGCGCGTAGACAAGGTGATGGTCACCCGCACCGAAACCCCTGGAGAAGACTCTTGATCAATCAGAACCTGCACAAGCAGCTCACGGCGCTGGACAGCGCCGAACACCGCGACGTGAAGCTGCGGGTGCCGATCACCGACTGGACGGTGGCCAAGGACCTGAACGCGCTGTTTGTGGCCGCGGCTGAATTTGGCGACGTGTGCCGTGAATTTCCCATCGTTTTTGTCAAGGCCGGCAAAGAACCCGATGGCAAGGACGCCATCGCGCCCATCGCCGTGCTGGGCCTGACGCAAAACCAGAACCTGTACGTCAGTGGCGAACGATGGCGCGCCCAGTACATGCCGGCCATTCTGCGCATGTACCCCTTCTGCATCGCGCGGTTGGATGAAGAGCGCTTCGCCATCTGCGTCGACATGGCCTTCCCGGGGGTCAACACCGCCGAAGGCCAGGCCATTTTCGAAGCCGACGGCAAGGCGTCCGAACTGTTGCAGACCATGCAAAAGCAGCTGGAAACGCTGGAAGGCGAGATTCAGCGCACGCGTCTGGTGGGCCGCCGCCTGATGGAACTGGATCTGTTGCGCGACATGCGCTTTGACGTCACGCTGCCCGACGGCCGCCAGCACACGGTGGACGGCTTTCTGACCATCGACGAGCAAAAGGCGACCGCCTTGCCTGACAACGTGGTGGCCGAACTGCACCGCAGCGGCATGCTGGGTCTCATGCACCTGCACTGGGTGTCGATGGGCAACATGCGGCGCCTGGTGGACTGGCACGTCGAACGCGGTGCCGCTGCACAGCCCACCGCAGGACCCGCCGCAACACCCGCCATGGCGGCAGCCGCCAACGCGGCTTCGGCCTAGGAGCGTGGGCGGCAGAAGGACGTCGGCTGCAACGCGCGAGAAACCGGTCTCGCCGGGTATCACCTCCTGCGCCCAGGGGGCAAGCCCTGGGCTTGTCGGTACTCCCCAGCGATCCTCGGTTTTCGCACGTTTCGCTTCGACGCCTTCTGCCGCCCACGCTCCTAGCGCTGGCTTCAGCCGGGCGCCGAACCCGGGCCCGCCGTGGCCCGCGGCGTGCGCAAGGCTTGCAGCACCTGCGCCGCCTGCGGCTGGGTCTTGGCGACCCAGTCGTCAAAGGTCTGGCGTGCCGTCTGGCCGTAGCGCTGGTAGATCTTCCAGCCCACCCAGGCCACCAGGGCCAGCAGCAGCAAGGACTTGGCGGCACGCGCAAATGACACCAGCACCGCGATGCCCATGCCGAAGGCCACCCACTTGAACCACCACACACCCTGGTAGGTCATGGCGTTGATGAAGCCGGTCAAGCCCACCACGAACAAAGCCCTGAACGGCATGATCAGCGCATCGGCCACATGCTTGACAGGCCGCGTGACAAAAGAGAAGGGGTTCATGGCGGGTCCTCGGCGGGTGGGTCTGCGGTGCACGCATCTTCAGACGGGACCGGCCGCTGGACGAGCTCCATCCGACCAAATGCAGCCGGGCTTCGTGAATCGACCACCCTGCACGATCGGCTGAAACCTGGCATCGCCCATCCCTGCCCATCCCTACCCAAAACCTCACCAAAGGCAACAACAAACATGACCGTTCGCCTGGGCAAGCCCCGCAAGAACAGCATTCCCATCGTCACCGTTGACCGTGCCGGCTTTGCTGCGCTGGCCGACACGCTGGACGCCAGTGCACGGCGCTGGATGAAGACGCTCGGCTTTGCCGGCGCACCCGACACCCACGCCTTGCTGCCGGCATCTGATGGCAGCATCCAGGCCGTTTGGGCCGGCGTGCGCAGTGCCGGTGACCCCTGGTCCGCGGCCCTGCTGCCCAAGGCCCTGCCGGCCGGGGCTTACCACCTGGGCGCCGGTGGCTTGGCGCTGGACGTGGCAGCCGCAGCCCAATCCTGGGAACTGGGCAGCTACACCTTCGACCTCTACAAACCCGCCCGCCGCGAGACGGCTGAACTGAGCCTGCCCGACAGCGAAGCCACGCAGCGTGGCCTGATCCTGGCCGGCGCCATCAGCAGCACACGCGACCTCATCAACACACCCGCCGAGCACATGAGCCCGGCCGCGCTGGCCGAAGCCGTGCGGCTGGTGGCCAAGCAGCACGGCGCCACCTTCAAGCAGACCGTGGGCGACGCGCTGTTGAAGGCCAACTTCCCGGCCATCCATGCCGTGGGCCGAGCGGCCGATGCAGCTTCGGGCCGCGCGCCGCGCCTCATCGAGCTGAATTGGGGCCAGCCCAAGCACCCGCGCGTCACGCTGGTGGGCAAAGGTGTGTGTTTCGATTGCGGCGGACTGGACATCAAAAGTGCCGACGGCATGCGCCTGATGAAAAAAGACATGGGTGGTGCGGCCAATGCACTGGGCCTGGCGCAGATGATCATGGCGCTGAAGCTGCCCGTGCGCCTGCAACTGTTGATCCCGGCGGTGGAAAACGCCATCTCCGGCAACGCCTTCCGGCCCGGTGATGTGTTCAAGACCCGCCAGGGCCTGCACATCGAGATCGGCAACACCGACGCCGAGGGCCGCGTGATCCTGTGCGACGCCCTGGCCTACGGTGCCGAAGGCAAGCCCGAGCTGATGGTCGACCTGGCCACGCTGACCGGCGCGGCGCGTGTGGCGCTGGGCTCTCAGTTGCCGGCGCTGTTCTGCCGCGACATCGGCCAGGCGCGCGACATCGTGGACCTGAGCATGCAGCTGCAAGACCCGCTGTGGCACATGCCGCTGTGGGCGCCTTACCACGGTGGCATCGAAAGCGACATTGCCGACATCGTCAACACCGGCCGCGGCGCCATGGGTGGCGCCATCAGCGCGGCGCTTTTCCTGGAAGACTTTGTGCCGGCAGGGCAGGACTGGCTGCACATCGACCTTTACGCCTGGAACGAAGGCCACCGCCCCGGACGGCCGGCGGGTGGCGAGGCGCAAACCTTGCGCACCCTGCTGGCCTACTTGCAGCAACGTTTCAAGGGCTGAACTGGCGCTGCAAAGCGCTGCTGTTTGCCACACTGCCGTCACAGGGGCGTGGCAAAGTCAGGCACCTCAGGCGAAAACCGACCGCAAGAATGGGCGGAGCTTCGGAACCCGTGCCCGTCGCCTGGCGTCTTGACACCTTCTGATGCGCTTTTCAGCGCATCAGACTCGCCAGCCAGTTGCGCAGAAACGGCGCCGGCAGCGGCGCCCGCTGGCAGGCTGAAGCAGCGGCGCACCACAGCACACCCTCAGGCTCCAGCCAGATGCTGCCCAGCGCGGCGCCAGCGCGCTGGCCGCTGAGTTGCGTCGCACCGGCTGCCGGCGTGTTGTCGGTGGCGGGTGCCCAGCGCCCTTCGGCGGCGGCCATCAGCGCCTGCACCCA
>Ga0163149_10007439_pt1 | contig 11036 bp, 10 predicted proteins | sample OliLakLV19MP5G1_FD_148604 | JGI IMG/M metagenome (GOLD analysis project Ga0163149, IMG submission 148604) | Freshwater microbial mat bacterial communities from Lake Vanda, McMurdo Dry Valleys, Antarctica - Oligotrophic Lake LV.19.MP5.G1 | ecosystem: Environmental > Aquatic > Freshwater > Lake >...
ACACAACAACACACATACTTTATAACTACGAAAAAGTTGGCTATTTAGCAGTAGCATTTTCAATTGTTGCTATCTTTATGGTAGGAAAGCTAAGAATTTTAGAAGGAACTTCATTTGAAAAAGCTCACACCCCACACGTAGGTTTGGAACAAGACTAAAGAGAGATTAGTTATGAGTGAAAACACAAATCAAATCTAAAACAACAACTCCTACCATTCCACCCTATAAAGGGAGGTGTCAGCTTGCTGACGGAGGATGTTTTAGCACAGCCAAACCATCACAAACATTTATTCCTCCCTATAAAGGGAGGTGTCAGCTTGCTGACGGAGGGTGTTTTAGAACTGCCAAACCATCACAAACACTTATTCCACCCTATAAAGGGAGGTGTCAGCTTGCTGACGGAGGGTGTTTTAGAACTGCCAAACTATCACAAACATTTATTCCACCCTATAAAGGGAGGTGTCAGCTTGCTGACGGAGGGTGTTTTAGCACAGCCAAACCATCACAAACATTTATTCCACCCTATAAAGGGAGGTGTCAGCTTGCTGACGGAGGGTGTTTTAGAACTGCCAAACTATCACAAACATTTATTCCACCCTATAAAGGGAGGTGTCAGCTTGCTGACGGATGATGTTTTAGCACAGCCAAACCATCAGAAACACTTATTCCTCCCTATAAAGGGAGGTGTCAGCTTGCTGACGGAGGGTGTTTTAGAACTGCCAAACGAAGCAGCATTTCGACAATCTCAATGACCTCATTTCCTTTAGCTGCAGTTATCTTTACCAAAGGTCTCCGGTATGACCAAAAAAAGAATTGCAATTGCACGTCTCTATAAAAATATATTTTTTATTATTACTGCATAAAGTGCAATCGTTTTTATCTAAGCACTTTATTTCTTTATAAAATCCCACCTATAATTAGGTACGCTTTCAATTGTTCCGTAATTTTGCAATTAAATATTCTTACTATTACTGCAAAAATTGAAGCAACAGATTATAAATAAAGCTAAGGAATTGGGTTTTACCGAATGCGGTTTTGCTAGCTATCAGCTTATGGAAAACGAACTTGTAAATTATAAGTCTTGGCTTGCAAATGGCTTTAATGCAGATATGGATTGGATGGAACGAAATCTGGAAGCAAGATTAGACATTAGAAAATTGTTGCCATCTGCTAAAACTATAATAGTTCTGGCTCACAGCTATAATACTCAAATCAATCCAATTGCCGATGAAACTAAAGCTAAAATTGCTAGATATGCTTGGGGAAAGGATTACCATAACGTACTTAAAAAGAAATTAAAGATATTAGAAAAATTTCTAAAAGAGCTTGACTCAAATTCAGATTCTCGCTCATTTACTGATAGTGCCCCAATTTTTGAAAGAGATTGGGCAATTAAAGCTGGGCTTGGCTGGAGAGCCAAAAATAGTTTAGTGATTAATAGAAAACTTGGCTCTTATTTCTTCATTGCCACAATTATTTCAAATTTAGAAATAGAAGCAGATAGTCCGTTTGGCAAAGATTATTGTGGCACTTGCACCAAATGTATTGATGCTTGCCCAACGGGTGCTATTGAAAAGAATTCAATTGTAGATGCAAATAAATGTATTTCATTTTGGACAATAGAGTCTAAATCCGATTCAATTCCAAATGAAATTGCTAAAAATATGAATAATTGGGCATTCGGTTGCGACATTTGCCAAGAAGTTTGCCCTTGGAATAATTCAAGAGTACAGCCAACATTGGAGAATTTATTCTATCCCAGAAGTGGTGAAAATTATATTGATATTGAGGCAATAAATTCAATGACAAAAGAAGAATTCGATAAAAGATATGAAGTTTCGCCTGTGAAAAGAACTAAATTAGTGGGTCTTAAAAGAAATTTAAAAGCAATAACTGAATCTAAAAAATAAATTTGATAAATTAGTGTCATAAACAAAACTAAAAAATAAAAATAGGAAAATTAATGTCAGAACATCATCAAGTAATTATAATTGGATCTGGACCTGCTGGTTTCACCGCTGCTTTATATGCAAGTAGAGCAATTTTGGACGTAGTTGTTTTTGAAGGTATGCAACCTGGTGGACAACTCACAATCACAACAGAAGTTGAAAATTATCCTGGATATGAGTTAGGGATTCAAGGCCCAGAGATGATGGATATATTCCGCAAACAAGCTCAAAGATTTGGAACGAAATCAATTTATGAAACAATAGATAAAGTTGATTTTTCTCAACGTCCTTTTAAAATGTGGTCTGCAAATAAGGAATATACTTCTGATGCTGTAATAATTTCAACAGGTGCTACTGCAAAATTGCTTGGATCTAAAGGAGAAGATACCTTTTGGGGTGGCGGTATATCTGCCTGTGCCACTTGCGATGGATTCTTTTTCAGAGGAGAAAAGTTATTTGTTATTGGTGGTGGCGATACTGCAATGGAAGAAGCACATTATTTAACAAGATTTGCTGAATCAGTTACAGTCGTTAATAGAACTGATAATTTCCGTGCTTCAAAAATTATGTTAGAAAGAGTAAAAAGCAATCCTAAAGTAACAATTATTACGAATGCAGAAGTGGAAGAATATGTTGGCGAGATTAACCCAACAGGAATAAATAAACTAACTGGAATAGTTCTAAAAGATACTAAAACTGGTGAGTCCACACATCATACAGCTGGCGGAGTATTTATAGCAATTGGACACAAACCAAATACAGATATTTTTAAAGGAATTATTGATATGAATGAAGTAGGTTATATAGAAACTATTGGCAAATCAACCTACACAAATGTTGAAGGTGTTTTTGCTTGTGGCGATGCTCAAGATTCAGTTTATCGTCAGGCAGTTACTGCTGCTGGTTCGGGCTGTGCTGCAGCAATTGATTCAGAAAGATGGTTAGCTGAGAATCATTGAAAGATTAAATAAGTCTATAAAAACAAACAGCCAACTTTTTGAATTGGCTGTTTGGATATTAAATAATTTTCTAAAAAATATTAAGGTTTACTGCAATCACCACCGACACAAGGGATGTCATCATAAGGCGGATCACAATGTTTCCCGAGATTAACTAATGGGTCTTTTACACAACCATCATCACCAGTAATTACATCAATTACCTCTGTTTTCCAAGTTTGAGAGTTTACCGCCCAATATCTATGGAAAATAAATTCTCTATAACAACATTTTTCTCCACAAGCCATTTTGTAATGAGTATGAAATGTTCTTCTAGTAATCCCGTTAATTACTTTGTCTGTCATTTGAGATTCTAATAGATCAACTACATTTGGGTCACAACACTCTAAAGACCAATATTGGTCTGCCGCTAATGTAAGTGTTACATCTGAATAACAAGTAGATTTATAAAATCAGAATATGGAATACAAATTATTCCACAGATTCCGTTGAATGAATTATTTGGTAAGCTAAAAATTGATGATACTTCAATTGTAAGGGAGCAGGATAGGCTATGAGAATAGTTGAATTCAATTTTTATTCAAAATCAACTTCAGTTTCAATTTTGAATTTATCTTTTATTTTTTGAGCAGTTTTCATAGCTTCTAACTTAGTTGGGAATCCCCATATTTTTATTAGATAGCCTGGTATTCCATTTTGAGTAAATCTTTGGTAGTAAGCATTAAAGCCCCTGATTTCCCATTCTTCAACTTTTTTCAAAGCAATTGCTTCAGAATAAGCTGATTCTGCTACTATTTCAAATGGTTTAGTTTCTGTATTTAAAAACTTAAAACTAACTCTCTTATTTAAATGTTTTTGCCAATCTTTAGTTTCCATTGGGAATAATGGTTTAGTATCGGCATAACCTTTTGGCTCTATAATTTCGGATTTTACACCCAAAGAAATTAATTTTTCTTTTACTTTTGTAGCTCTTTTTTGCGATAGTTCTATATTGTTTTGCAAATCTCCTTCAAATCCAGTATGACCTTTCAAAAGGATAGGTATTTCAGGATTTTCATTGAATATTTTTGTCATATTATCAATATTCATTTCAAATTTTGGAGATAATACATCTGAGTTCAAATCGAATAAGGCAATGATTTTTTCACCTGGGTTTGGCAATTTACTCAATATTGGCAATTTGAAATTTTCACTTAAACTAAGTCCATTTGCAGTCATATTTAGTTTGATTTTATAATCAGGATTTGAATAGCCTAATAAATTGTCATCGCTTATAAATAACTGATAATACATTTGGTTAATAAATATAACTTCTCTAATTGCATCGCCAATTTGTTCTTTCGAATCAATATTATAGAATTTCCCACCTGTTTGGCTGCAAACCTCTCTTTCAGTATAGGAATCAATATCGTTTCCAATTGAAATGAAATAAACTTTAATTTCATTTTTTTGGCAAATCTGAACTAAGTCCTTTGGAGTATGCACCAATGAAGCATTATCGAAACCATAGTTTATAATGATTAAGTTTTTATTTCCTTTTCCTTTTTTTATTAAATTTGCACATTCAAAAGCATTTTGGTAAAGAGCTGTCAATTGAGATTTAGGTAAAAAAGCATGTTCAATTTCGTCGGAATTAACTTGATGCTTAGCTTTTTTGTCAACTAAACCTACATAGCTTTGATTAAATTCATAGTAACTAAAATTATCATCGGAATTTAATAATGGTACTATTTGTTCATTAATAATTGACCTATCAATTTGGGAAATTGAATCTGAATAAGAATTCTCTGCAATAAAAGTATAATTAGTGTTCTGATTTGATTTAATTAATTCTGGTAAATTCAATTTGTAATCCGATGGACCAGATATATTTGAATAATATATATTAGTTCTGCTGAAGTTTACATTATTGATGAAATTTCCGTAATTATCTAATAGCAATAGGTTTAGCTTATAGCCATCTACTGTTTTAGTGATTTTATTAATCTTTAGATTAATTGAATTTGCTGTGTTATTCGATGAAATACCTCGCAACAGTTGAGTTTCTAAATTAGATTCTTTCAAATCCAAATTTGTAGAATTGCTCAAAGCGACATTAGTATTCACTTCATGTTCATCTTTAACTATAAAAGTAGAATCAATAATAGTTTCAGGAGTATAATCTGTGATTCTATCTGTTACATTTAGCTTTTTCAAAGCTTTTTTCTTTTGTGCATCATCTTTAACTACTTCCACAATCCATTCATCTTTTTGGGATTCCTCATTGTTCGATGCAGTTATTGAGTAAGTTCGAGTTTCATTTGGAGCAACAGTAACAGAATCAATTGGACTGAATGAAACATTAAAGCCAGCCACTTTCACTCGGTCGGCATTCTTATAGTTCCATTTTAGAGTTGCAGTTTCGCCTTTTTTAATAACGCTTCTTCCATCAAACGTAACTTCTTTAGTTGGCTTGTTGGAGCAAGATATTATTGAAACGGCAAGAAACAATAAAGATATATATTTGATTGAAATATTAAGCACTAATTATTTTCGTAAATTTGAAACCACCTGAATCTGGAGAAGATAAATGAATAATATCTCCAGAAACGAATTCGCTAGATAACAATTTAATAGCTAACACATCGGAAATGCTCTTTTGGATAGCACGTTTGAGTGGTCTAGCTCCAAATTGTGGGTCGAATCCTACTTTCGCTAACCATTCATAAGCTGAAATATCAATTTCTAACTTAATGCCTAAAGCTGTCAATTTTTGGATTAGACCTTTCATTTGTACTTCGGCAATTTTTTCAATTTCTTTACCCGTTAATGGCTTGAAAATTATAATTTCGTCTATTCTATTGAGAAATTCTGGACGCATCCTGGTTTTCAAAACATCTAATACTTTTAATTTCAATGTGTTTAGCACTTCATCTCTATTTTCTTCAGTTATCAAAGAAATTTTATCTTGAATTAACTCAGTGCCAAGGTTTGAAGTCATTATTATTATGGTGTTGTTGAAATTAACAGTCCGACCTTTTCCATCTGTTAATCTGCCATCGTCAAGCAATTGAAGTAAAACATTGAAAACATCGGAATTCGCTTTTTCTATCTCATCTAATAAAATTACCGAATATGGTCTGCGGCGAACTGCTTCTGTTAGCTGACCCCCTTCTTCATAGCCTACATAGCCTGGAGGAGCTCCTATCAAGCGAGTTACGGAGAATTTATCCATATATTCACTCATATCAATTCGCACCATTGCGTGTTCATCGTCGAAAAGATATTCTGCCAATGCTCTCGCTAATTCTGTCTTGCCCACCCCAGTAGTGCCTAAGAAAATAAATGAGCCAATTGGTCTGTTTGTGTCTTGCAGTCCTGCTCTGGAGCGTCTAATAGCATTTGCAATTGAAACTACTGCTTCTTCTTGCCCAATCACTCTTTCGTGTAATCTTTCTTCAATTTTAAGTAGTTTCATTCTTTCTGATTCGAGCATTCTTGAAACTGGAATACCAGTCCATTTGGCAACAATATCAGCAATTTCTTCTGAACTTACTTCTTCATTTAATAGTTTGCCATTCTTTTGAATTTCTATTAATTTCAGGTTTGTTTCTTGTAATTTCTTTTCTAATTCGTGGATTGTACCATATCGAATCTCGGCAACTTTATGCAAATTACCTTCTCTTTCCATATTGTCAGCTTGCTGTTTTGCATCTTCAATTTGTTGTTTGAAGCCACGCAGCTCTTGAATATAGCTTTTTTCTATAGACCACCGAGCTTGAAGCTTTGAGCGATTCTCGTTCAAATCTGCAAGTTCTTTATTTATCTCTTTCAATCTCGATTTTGTTGAGCTCTCAGTCATTTACAATTCCTTTATATACTTAATCAAAATTAATAGACGATTCTAATTGCAAACTATGAATTAATTATTTACTTTCAAATGATAAGAATCATTATGTGGTTTTCAAATGGAATGCATTATTAAGTTAATATTTGAAATCAAATTTTCAGTAAATTTAGCAAGAAAATAAATAACAATTTGACTTTACTTTGGAAATTATAAACAAACAAACCAATTACTGGAATGAATTTGCTGGCAAAAAGGAATTCACTTCCAATTTGGATAAGGAATATTTCGTTAAGAATATTCATTTGAACTCAATAATTTTGGATTATGGCTGTGGGTATGGCAGAACTATTAAAGAGCTTATTGATTGTGGCTATTCAAACTTAATTGGAGTAGATATTGCCGAGCAAATGCTTGAGCTTTCTAAAAGTAAATTCCCACAATTGCAATTTGAAAAACTTATAAATCAAGCAACAACTCTTGCCAATGACAGCTGTGATACTATTTTGCTATTGAATACTCTAACTGCTATTACTGAGGACCTTGGACAAAAAAATACTATCAATGAAATTTCTCGTTTACTAAAGCAAGGTGGCATTCTATATTTGACTGACTTTTTACTCAATAGCGATGAAAGAAATTTAAATAGATACGCAAAATACCAAGATAAATACAAGACTTATGGAATATTTGAAACTGAAGATGGTGCTATACTTAGGCATCAAGACAAGCAAAACTTGATTGGTTTACTCAGCGATTTCGAAATAAAATCTATACAAGAAATGATTGTGCAAACTATGAATGGTAATAAATCAAATGCTGTTGTAATTATAGCTAAGAAAAAATGATAATTTCACAAATTACAAAAGCAAAAATTAAAGGCAAATGCTTTATAAACTATGAGAATAGTGAAGAATGGCTATTGTTAGATATTGATGTTATTCTGAAATATGGGCTAAAAAAAGGATTTGATTTAACTCAAGAATTACATTTGAATGTGAAAGCCGAACAAGATTTAATCAATGCAAAGAAATTAGCTTACTCTTATGCGACCTATAAACCACGAAGCGAAAAACAGATTGAGAAGCGGCTAAAGGAAAAAGGTTTTAGCGGGGAATTAATCGACATTTGTATTAATTTTTTGAAAGAATTTAATTTAATAGATGATAACCGTTTTGCTTATGATTTTGCTAAAATGTACTTGCAAAAAAAGCCAAGTGGTGCCGCGAGATTGAGACAAGAGCTTAAATCAAAAGGTATCAATGAGTATTTAATATTAGACGTAGTTTCACAATTTACGGATTCGGAACAACAACTGGAATTAGCAGAAAAAGCTACTTTAAAAAAGCTAAGAATGGTGAAAACAAAACCAATAGATAAACAAAAAAATTCATTAATTCAATTCCTACAAAGGCAGGGCTTTGCTTGGGATATTATTAGTAAAATAATAGAAACTAATTTTAAATCAACTCAATAAAATCGTTGTAAACAGGGTACTTTTGCGAAATATTATCTAGTTCAATATTTATGATAAGTTGTTTTTGTTCATTGAAATAGCTTAGTGGCAATGAGACTTCTATACATTCATCAACAAAATAACTAACATTATTGACATTTGATACAAAGGTTAAGTTTTCAATTCGAAATAATTCTCTTTCATTATTTGAAATACTTATTTTCATATTATCGAGATAGTTATTGAAAATGATTTTTAGATATATTTCATCTCCTACATACCAATATATTTTATCCAAATGGAAGCTGTCCGAATTCATAGTAGATAACTCATATTTAGAAATGTAACTACCCGCACCTTTCCATAAAGCATTAGATTTCCCATCGAAAATAGGCAAATGAAAATGAGTCATAGGATTGAACGCATTTATGTTTTCATCAGACATAATTGGTTTGGAAAGAACTTTCGGAAGGGTGGCTTCAAGTAATTTATATATTTTGGAAATATTTTTTCTAAACAGTATATCAAAGTCTTTTCTATTTGGAGCTCTAAATTCATTGCCAAACCACCAAAACCAGTCAGAACCTTCGCAAATATATATTAATTCCAATATCTCGGAACAAAGCGTTTTATTAAGTGAGTTTCTTTTTGCTTCAAATAATGTTCTTGCGTCAAACAAAATATCCCATGCTAATCTATCTTCCTGATGTCCAATCCAAATATCTAAATTTGCATTTATCCAAGAGCCAGCTTTTAAAGAATTTAGCTCTAATTTATTGTTAGTTTCAGTAGCTTCACTAAATGTAACTGTTTCAATTAGCTCGCTTTCACTAATTTGTTTGTAAAGACAATGCAAAAAGTCATTGCCATTATTCTTATAAAATTCCCAACAATTTTCACCGTCAAGAATAATAGAAACTACTGAAGAATCGAGCTCTTCATCGCTCATTTGATTTCTTTTTGCTAATATTGAATCTATAAAATCGTCGCAAGCATCTGATGGCAATCGGTTGGAATAATCAAACCCAATTTTATCGGCTAACTCGGTATCTCTGAAAAAAAGATTTAATTTGTTGTTAAAGTTGAATATTCTAAATTTCTCTTCTGCCTTGATTTGTTTGGAATTGAATAATAATTTTTCATCGGAAGCAGACCAGTCAAAACCTAGCTCTGCAAACATATCAATTGTTTTTTCGGAAAGAGATCCCTCACTAGACCAAACTCCTTTTGGCTTCCTGCCAAATGAATCAATATAGAATTCAATTGATTTCTGCATTTGCGATTTTGCATCTTGTGGAAATGCAAACCTATTGAATGGCAAATACCTGTCGGGACTAGATTCGTGATAAACATTAGTATCAATTATTAATGGCAGAATTGGGTGGTAATAAGGAGTGACTGAAATATCAATGTTGCCATCTAAAAGCATTGACTTGAAAGTTGGCAATACTTCAGCCATTATTTCTAAATGCTTTGCCAGAACGAAAAGTTTATCTTTTTCTGTAAAATATATTTTATCGAACAAATTAGAAATTTGCTTGTCTCTATTCCTTATTTCAATTCCAAACCAAGTTAAATTATACCAAACTTGAAGATCAAGAAAATCTTGACTTGTGAAATTATCATTCGATTTACACTTATTGTACAGCTCCAAATAGCGAGGATAGGGAGATATCATATTTTGCAAATTGCATACAAAAAACTGATTTAATATTTCTTGCTTCTGGATTGAATTTAAAGAAACTGCTGGAATTGTACTAAGCACTTGCACTCTATCTTTTGTGCCTGCCAAATATAGTTTTATTTGTTTGAAAAGTGAAGGCACAATATTAAAAGTTTGCTTGATTTTTGGATAATGCTTTTGAATAAGGAGCATTTCCAAATAATCTTTCACTGCGTGGAATCTGACCCAAGGGAGAATAAATTCGCCATCGGCAAGATAGAATGGCTGATGCTGATGCCAAAGAAAAGCAATTTTAACAGGTTTCATAGTGCTAAAATACGAAAGATTTTAGAAACTAATACCAACACCTACTTTTACTGAAAGGGAACTTTGATTTTTGTATATATCCCAGTTAGCCATTGGCAATATGCTAATCATATCATTTATCTGAATGTTATAGCCAGCTAGAATTTTGAGATTGAAGTAAAGTTGATTCGATTTGATTTTGTTATTGACTAAACGTGGAGTTGCAAAATTGTCGTAACCAATTCCAGGAGCAAGACCAAAAATTAAATTCTCATCGGGATGCACAAACAAAGTAGGACCACCATTAATTGTCATATCGTCTCTGAAAATAGCTGAACTTGAAAGCCCAAATCCAATTAAGGAAGTTAGTTCCAAATCCTTGTATTCATAGATAAATCCTGCATTTGGAGCAAACTTAGCAGTTTCGAATTGATAATTGCCACCGCCTAGCAATATTGCTTTATGTTGCGATTGCAAGCTCAGAAATGAGCAAGTAAATAAAATAAGAAAAGCCAATTGTTTCATAATTTTCATAGTCTTAGTATGCAGATTTAAGCAACTGAATTAGCGAATTCAAAGAAAAAGTCTTTTATTAGCCAATTTATTTGCAGAAAACCAAAAAAACTATTTCAATCAAAATTTGTACCAATTGCAATTTTGCTAGTGTTTGCAATGCCAAATGAAGTGAAAAATTAAAAGTTATGAGTAACTATACAACGCTATCATTGCCCAATTCAGGGAGATGTCAGCTTACTGACTGGGGGTGTTGTTTTTGCACTGCCCATTATAAAGGGGAGTGTTTGCAATGCAAAGAGGAGCGTGATACCTATTGGGTGCTATGTTTAGTCGAAACATCATTATTTTATTCCTTAATGAA
>Ga0163149_10007442_pt1 | contig 11031 bp, 14 predicted proteins | sample OliLakLV19MP5G1_FD_148604 | JGI IMG/M metagenome (GOLD analysis project Ga0163149, IMG submission 148604) | Freshwater microbial mat bacterial communities from Lake Vanda, McMurdo Dry Valleys, Antarctica - Oligotrophic Lake LV.19.MP5.G1 | ecosystem: Environmental > Aquatic > Freshwater > Lake >...
GAAGCAAGCGTTGATGGCGGGAGATGCTAATCTATTGCATCAGTTGGCGGAGTGTCGGAATGAAACGCATTATCGGAGGGTTGGTTTCGGTGCCGATGGCTTCGACTCCGCTCAGCCATCGGAAGATCGTCCTGCTGACTGACCCAGTTTTGCTGACTGACCCAGTTTTGCTGACTGACCCAGTTTTGCTGACTGACCCAGTTTTACTGACTGACCCAGTTTTACTGACTGACCCAGTTTTGCTGACTGAGCGAAGCCGAAGGCAGCAGGGGATAATAGCGTTGAAGGAGATCCTGAGATGAATCAAGAATATGTGTATCTCAGGGATGTATCTGAACTTATAACGAAAGGAACAACCCCAACAACTCTTGGCTTTGATTTTACTGACGAAGGAATTAGGTTTCTTCGAGTTCAGAATATTGAAGGCGGACAAGTACACTTTAATCAGGAGACTTTACACATTGATGAAAAAACTCATCATGTGTTGAAACGGTCTCAAATAAAGCCAGGTGATGTTCTTGTTTCAATTGCTGGCTCTATAGGAAGATCGGCAGTAGTCCCAGAGAATGCCCCAGAACTTAACTGTAATCAAGCAGTCGCGATCGTCCGAACAAAAAATGATGTTTTGCAGCCTTATTTGCGGCATTGGCTAGAAAGCTTCGACGCGCAATCACAAATGCGAGGCTCTACCGTAACAGGCACTATATCGAATCTTAGCCTCACTCAGCTTGGAAGTCTTAAAGTTCCGCTACCCCCGATCGCCCAACAAAAGCGCATTGCAGCCATACTCGATCGGGCAGAGGAACTTCGAGGGCTACGTCGGCAGGCATTGGGGGCATTGGATGCGATCGCTCAATCCATCTTCCTCGAAATGTTCGGCGACCCAGTAACAAACCCGAAGGATTGGACAACTGGAGGATTACTAGACATTGCAGATTTTCAAACAGGCTATCCATTTACCAGTGCTGATTACACTACAACTGGAGAGATAATTAAGCTCTGCCGTGGAGCAAACGTTCTTCCCAACCGCATTGACTGGAATGACTTAGTGTCTTGGTCCAAATCACGTATAGATGCAGTAAGTGAATTTGCGTTGCAAGCAGATGATGTAGTCATAGCAATGGATCGTCCTTGGATTTCTGAGGGATTTAAGATCGCACAAATTCAGCAAGCAGACTTACCCGCACTTCTCGTTCAGAGGGTCGCACGATTGCGTGGAAAAAATAGTTATTCCAATGCGTTCATTTTTCAACTGCTCAAACACCCAATTTTCACCCGTCATTGCAAGCCTACCGAGACTACAATTCCTCACATATCACCAAAAGATATCAGGACATTTAGCTTTCCTATCCCACCACGTTCTTTTCAACAAGAATTTGCTCGGCGGGTGGAGGCGATCGAACAACTCAAAACCACCCACCGCGAATCGCTTGCCCAACTTGATGCCCTCTTTGCCTCCCTGCAACACCGCGCCTTTCGGGGTGAATTGTAACCTTAAGTTAAACTTAGAAAATCGCTTCGTTGTTTTCTACTTATGACAGCCGCAGACCGAATCTACGCACTCGTCCAAGCCCTACCTGCTGCACAAGTAAGTCAAGTGCTAGATTTTGCCGAGTTTCTTTACCAGAAACAACTCACTCAACATCAAACGAATCCTTCGGTTGCCAGCCCTCCAGGCACACTTACCGGGCTACGCGGTATCGCTAAACTACCTCTGGCAGAACGGCATCAAATCCTAGCGCGATCGATTGCGGCAACGGCTCAAGATTTTCTCACTGACCCAGAACTCACCGAATTTGCCGTTTTAGACGGGGAAGATTGGGAACTGGAGCATGACTAACCCCAAGCGTGGTGAAATTTGGTTGGTAGATCTCAACCCCACCAGAGGGCAAGAAATTCGGCAAGAGCTACTGTCAGGTTTGATCATTTGTGTAGATTATGAAGCAATGCCTTGAGGCGATCGAACAACTCAAAACCACCCACCGCGCAGCCCTCACCCAACTCAATGCCCTCTTTGCCTCTTTGCAACACCGCGCCTTCCGGGGTGAATTGTAATGTGTGTTTCGACTGCGCTCAACCCCCATTGCTGACTAAGCGCAGTCTGCTAGCTGAGCGAAGTCGAAGCCAGTCGAAGCCCTAAACCTCAGACCAATTCATCAACGGCTTCCGTCCAGTTCGCACACAATCTTGCAAGTAGAGATTAATCAAGCTTTGATAAGGAATACCTACCTCTGCCGCTAACCCTTTAAAGTAAGCCACTGTTTCCTCTTCCAGACGAATTGTCACCTGCTTCTTCAGCTTCTTTAAGTAAGGATTAGGCACAGACTCGGAAAAATCATACTCATCTCTCATCTCAAAAACTCCTGATACTGTTGCCGTTCCTGCTTAGTTGCCTGACGCGCTGAAATAATCCGAATTAATTCGTTGGGTGGCTGATAGCTGTGGCATACAACCAGCAACCGTAATAAATCGCTCATTCCCAAAATCAGATAGCGATCTTCTGTCTGTGAATGGTTGGGATCATACGATAATCGAGCAGCTTCATCGTAAAAGACAGTTTGAGCTTCTTCAAACGAAACACCATGTTTTCGCTCGTTGGTGATCGCTTTAAGCTCATCCCAATCAAACTCAATTTCATCCATATTGCTTGTAATTATATTGTATTTACACTCAAAACCACCCACCGCAAATCCCTTGCCCAACTCGATGCCCTCTTTGCCTCCCTGCAACACCGCGACTTCCGGGGTGAGTTGTAACGTGCTTCGACTTCGCTCAGCACTCTCTGGCTGTCCGGCTGTCTGAGCGTAGCCGAAGACAGCCTACAATCTTCAGCATGGCAGCGATCTTCACAGACTACCAAGGGCGACAGATCCGCCTGACTGACGAGCGAAGGCAGCACATCCTGGCACATCCAGAAATGGTTGCAATGGAAGCTGCGATCGCGCTTGCCTTGTGCAATTCCGAAGTTGTGCGGCGATCCAATACCGATCGCGCAGTCTATCTCTACTATCGCTATCATGAGAACACCCTTGTGGGCGCTAAATGGCTTTGCGTCGTTGTTAAATATCTCGAAAACGATGCCTTTATCATCACTGCCTACCTCACAGATAAATTAAAAACAGGAGAGCAGGTATGTCCCAAACCGTAAAAATTTGGTTCGATCCAGAAGCAGACTTTCTAGAAGTTCTCTTCTCAGAGGCACCCGGCTATATGCGAGAAACTGACCACGACGCAATCCTGGAGCGGGTTGACCAGCAGGGGCAGATCCTGGGGTTTTCCGTGCTCAACGTGAGCCAGCTTGCCAAAGAAAAACCACTCCTTGCTCAACTCACGGCACCGTCCTGATGCCCTACAGCCAATTCACCACCATCCGCAAAGCCAAAGAAGCCTTTAACCTCACCACGGTAGAAGGCGATCGCTTCATCCCAACTGTTGACGCGATCGTGCCCTCCGAGTTGCTAGCAGGCACCCTCAAAGACACCTTGCCCATTGTCGCCACCTCCGGCAGTGAAAAAGCCCGGTCTGAAGGCATCATTTATCCAGTGCTGCTGGAAGTGCGGCGCATTCTCGATCGCAAAATCAGCCTCTTCTCTGGAGAAGACTTTACGATCGAAGAAGCGATCGGGCTGAACGGCATTTGTGACTTCCTTCTAACCCGCTCCACCGAAGTGTTAGAAATCGAAGCGCCCACCGTCGTCATTGTCGAAGCCAAGAAAACAGACCTGAAATCAGGCTTTGGTCAGTGTATCGCTGAAATGGTTGGCGCTCAACGCTTCAACCAGGCAAAAGAAAACGTTATTCCCACCATCTACGGCAGCGTCAGCAATGGTATTCAGTGGCAATTCCTCAAACTCGAAGCGCAAACTGTCACCATTGACCTGACCGTTTACCCCCTACCCCCAGTCGATCAAATCCTCAGTTTTTTCGTCTGGATGGTGCAAAACGGATGAAGATGACAGCACCGATGCCTACAATATCAGTGAGCGCGTTCCAACGTGATAAAGCCCCATGACCGCAGTACTTGCCACTCCCATCAGCCAAATCGAGCTGGCTCCTGGCAGTGCTATTCGCATTGATGGTGTCACCTGGGAAAGCTATATCGCCCTGTTACAAGAGCTAGGCGACGCGCGATCCACGCGGGTGGCGTATGAAAATGGAGTCTTAGAAATCAGGATGCCAGGGCAACCGCACGAGGCAGTCAATCGGGTGTTAGCGACCGTTGCACTCACCCTTGCAGAAGAACTTGGCTTTGACTTCAACGATCTGGGTTCCATGACCATGAACCGCCCCCAACTGAGCAAAGGCGTTGAACCCGATCGCTGCTTCTACATTCAAAACGCCCAGGCAGGGCAAGGCTTGGGTGACGCGATCGCCAACGACTTACCTCCCGACCTGGCTCTGGAAGTCGATATTGCCAACTGCTCAGACAGCAAGCTCAGCATCTATCAGGCAATGGGCGTGCCCGAAGTGTGGCTCTACCAACAGCGCAACATCAGCGCAACAACAGACAGCTACATCAAAATTAAGCACCTGGTCAACGGTAGCTATGTCGATGCCTTGACCAGCCGCGCGTTTCCCAGCGTCAGCGCCGAGCAGCTAACCCAGTGGCTAGACGTGCGCCGTACTGTAACAGACTTAACCGTAGTGCGCGCAGTCAGGCAGTTTTGCCGTGCCCGGTAGAGTGTTTCGACTTCGCTCAACACCCGTCGATAAGTGCTGTCTGAGCGAAGCCGAAGACAGCCGAAAACAGCCGAAATCCCTCATCACCAGATGCCAAACCTATAAGACGGCTGTTAGCTTGGGAACACTAATGCTGTGGTCGCGATCGCATCCCAGCGCAAAAGCCTCTAATGAGCATGTCCCAAAGCATTCATTTCCAGTTCCTCAGGTCTGAATGGTCAAAAGTCTACGAAGCGGCAGCCAAAGCCGAAGCTCTCGCCAATCCTGACCCCCGAACCGCCTGTTTCTATAGCCGTCGTGCCCTAGAAATTGCGATGACCTGGTTGTTTGAGTGCGACACCAGCCTCTCTCGTCCCTACAAAGAAGACCTCAGCGCCTTCCTGTTTGAACCCAGCTTCAAGATTCTGGTGGGTTCAGCCCTGCATACTAAACTCGACCTGATTCGCAAACTGGGCAACCTCGCCGTTCACAGCAGCAAACCCATTCGGGTAGAAGACGCGATCGTTGCTGTGCGAGAACTGTTTCACTTTTGCTACTGGCTCGGTCGCAACTATGGGCTGAAAGCCACCGACAAACCCGCTGCCAACGCCACCTTCAACCCCGACCACCTGCCCAAAACCTCCCCCGTTCCTACCCAAACGATCGCCCAACTGCAAGCTCAGGCGCAACAACTGGCCGCTAAAGATGCGGAACTCGCTGCTGGCAAGAGCCGACTGGACGAAGTTGAAGCCGAACTCAAGCAACTCCGCGAGCAAATTGCCCAGGCAAAAGCGGTCAACACCGCCCAACCCGATACCCACGACTACTCTGAAGCTGAGACGCGGGATTACTTTATCGACCTCTTGCTCAAAGAAGCAGGCTGGGCACTCGACCAACCGCGAGATCGGGAATACCCAGTGCAGGGGATGCCCAACGCATCGGGCAAAGGCGCGATCGATTACGTCCTCTGGGGCGACGATGGCAACCCCCTGGCAGTGGTCGAAGCCAAACGCACCCGACGTGATGCTCATGTCGGTCAACAGCAAGCAAAGCTCTATGCCGACTGCCTGGAGCAACAGTTTGGTCAACGTCCCGTCATCTTCTACACCAACGGCTATCAACATTGGCTTTGGGATGATGCCAGCTACCCGCCGCGTGCGGTGCAGGGCTTCTTCAAAAAGCCAGAACTGGAGCTAATCATCCAGCGCCGCTCCACCCGGCGATCGCTTAGAGAGACTGACCTCAACGACGCGATCGCCGAGCGCTACTACCAGACCCGTGCCATTCGACGCATCGGCAAAACCTTCGAGACCGACAACGAGCGTAAAGCCTTGCTCGTGATGGCAACGGGCGCAGGCAAAACCCGCACGGTCATCTCCCTCTGTGATCTGCTGATGCGCTGCAACTGGGTCAAGCGCGTCCTGTTTCTCGCCGATCGCGTTGCGTTGGTGAATCAAGCCGCCAATGCCTTTAAGAAGCATCTGCCTGCCTCCAGCCCAGTCAACCTCGTCACCGAGAAGAACACCGAAGGACGGGTCTATGTCTCCACCTACCCCACCATGATGGGGCTGATTAACGAAGTCGGTGAAGGGCAACGCAAATTCGGTGTCGGGCACTTCGACCTGATTGTGATCGACGAGGCACACCGCTCGGTCTACCAAAAGTACCGCGCCATTTTCGAGTACTTCGACTCCCTTTTAGTCGGACTCACCGCCACCCCAAAAGACGAAATCGATCGCAACACCTACAGTCTGTTCAACCTGGAAACAGGCGTTCCCACCGATGTCTATACCCTGGAAGAAGCCGTCAAGGATGGCTTTTTAGTGCCGCCCCAAGCCGTCTCAGTGCCACTCAAGTTCCAGCGTGAGGGCATCAAATACGATGACTTGTCAGAGGACGAAAAAGAACAGTGGGACGAACTCGATTGGGACGAAGACGGCGGTGTTCCCACAAAGGTCGAAGCGGAAGCTGTGAATCAGTGGCTGTTTAACGAAGACACCGTTGACAAGGTGCTAGCTCACCTGATGACACGGGGACTCAAAGTGGCAGGGGGCGATCGCTTGGGCAAAACCATCATCTTTGCCAAGAACACCGACCATGCCAAATACATTTATGAGCGCTTCAACGCCAACTACCCGCACTACAACGGTGATTTTGCCCGCATCATCACCCACAAAGTCGAATATGCTCAGAGCCTGATCGACTCTTTTTCCCATCCTGATAAAGCCCCACACATTGCCATCTCCGTCGATATGCTCGATACCGGCATTGACGTACCAGAAGTGGTAAATCTGGTTTTTTTCAAACTGGTGCGCTCCAAAACCAAATTCTGGCAAATGATGGGACGAGGTACACGCCTGCGCCCCGATCTGTTCGGACCCGATCAACCCAAGTCATTCTTCTACCTCTTCGACTACTGCCAAAACCTGGAGTTCTTTCGCCAAAACCCAGAGACCACAGATGGCGCGATCGGCAACTCTCTCAGCAAACGTCTGTTCACCACCCGCTTAGAACTGCTGAGCGAACTGGACAAACACGTCCAGTCAACTGGAGTCGTCAGTGAGCCGTCTGGCACCTACGGGACAGAAACCATCGAACCAGTCACAGAAAGCGAAGTTCGACAGGCGATCGCGACACGCTTGCAAACTGAAGTGGCTGCTATGAACCTGGAGAACTTCATCGTGCGCCCACAGCGCCAACTAGTGGAAACCTATGCCGATCCCACCGCCTGGCAGACCTTACAGGCAGAACAGTTAAGTGTACTCTCCAATCGCGTGGCAGGCTTGCCCACAGAGTTACCGTCTGAAGACGAGGAAGCCAAACGATTCGATCTCTTGATGCTGCGGTTGCAATTAGCCCGACTGCGCTCCGAACCAGGGTTTGCGCGACTCAGCCAACAAGTCAAGGCGATCGCAGCCGCGTTGGAAGAGAAAGATAGCATCCCGATGGTGCGAGAACAGATGGCGCTGATCCAGGAGCTTCAGACCGAGGAGTGGTGGCAGGATGTCACGGTGCCGATGCTGGAGCGTGTCCGCAAACGTCTCCGTAGCTTAGTCAGGTTGATCGAGAAAAGCCAGCGGCAACCCATCTACACAGATTTTGAGGATGAACTTGGTCTTGAAACGTCCATTGAGATCCCCGGTTTCGGTGGTGCTGACGAGTTCGATCGCTTCCGCGCCAAAGCCCGCCAATTCCTGCTTGCTCACGAAAACCATATCGCCATCCACAAGCTCCGGTTCAACCAACCGCTGACAGCAACCGACCTCAGCGAGTTAGAACGCATCTTGCTGGAAGCGGGTATCGGCACACCTGCACATCTGGAGCAAGCTAAGCAAAACAGGCAGGGCTTAGGGGGTTTCATCCGCTCTCTCGTTGGACTTAACCGCGAAGCAGCTAAACAAGCCTTTGGTACCTTCTTATCTAGCTCGACCGCAACCGCCAACCAAATTGAGTTCATCAACCTGATCATCGGCCACCTGACTCACTACGGCATCATGAACCCCAGCCTGTTGTATGAGTCACCCTTCACCGATATCAACGCTCAGGGACCAGAAGGGGTCTTTAGCTCAGCCCAAGTGGATTCTTTGGTCTCTGTGCTAGAAACTATTCGAGCCACTGCCGCTTAAGGAGATTTCTAGCAAACAAATTACCCGCTGTCTATGCCCTACGGGCAGGCTGCGCCAACGACTCCGCTCAGCCAGCTTGCATCCTGAGCGGAGTCGAAGGGTAAAATCTTTGCCGGAAATCGCCTAAGTCCTTAGATTGCAATTCCTGCAATTTCGGCGATTATGTGGAGCCTCTGACTTTTTTTTAGTGAATCCATTGAGCAAGAGAATCTTCATTAAATGCTGGAAACGCCCCAGATACCAATAGTCTTGTTGGTATTTCTCTTATCCATCCGTAAAGGATCAATGTTTATCAGCTACTAGAACCTTCAGTTCTGCCAGTAACTTCTCCAATCGGCGCTGTTTTCTAGGATCAGTCCATACTTTCGATCGCTTTGCCAACCGCAAAACATCGTCAATTTGCCCCTTTAGCGATAAGTCTCCCACTTCAGCAGACCCTTGAGCTGCTTTGAGATTCGCAATCTCTGTTTTGATTTGAGCTAGAGAAAGGTCTTGTGAAATTGCCTCTGCCAAAAGCTGGCGTTGTTGCTGGTCATCCTTGATTCGCGCAATTGCCTGTGCTTTTGTATAGGCAATTGCCCCACTCCGAAGAGCCTCTAGCACCTCAGGGGGCAAGCGGAGTAGTGGCAACCGTGCCGTGGCGAAAGACTCCCAAGATATCGTCCCCAATTCAGCAAACACCGTCTCTACAGCCTGAGCTTCCGAGTTAATCAAAACGTTTTGATTAGTATTACCGATCGCTTCATTTCGCATCCGGTAGAGAAGTGGTGGAACATCAATTGGAGGGATGTTAAGCCTAAGCCCCAGTAGCTGCAAAACTCCTTCGGTCTCTTCTACAGGGTTCAAATCTTCCCGCTGCAAGTTTTCAACTAAAGCAAGTTGGAGAGAGTCCTCATCGCTCAGTTCGCGAATCGTCACCGGAACAGCCGTTAGACCGACTTCTTTAGCGGCTCTAAACCTTCGCTCCCCAGCAACTAGTTCAAACAATCCAGCTTTACCTGTGGGACGTACCAGCAGGGGTTCTAAAATGCCATGCTGACGCACAGATTCCGTCAATTGCTGCAGCTTTTGCGGGTCGAAGTAGCGACGCGGTTGACTAGCCGGTAAGGTAATTGCTTCAATCGCAATGCTCTGGTTCTCAGATACCAGCTCAGGCTCAAATTTCCATTCACCCTTCAAACTATTTCGCCTTGCCATACTGCATCGCCTCTTCAAACAGACGGTCATAATCTTTTGCAACTGAACTGGCAGATTCCCCAGTCATGGTGAATACGGTCGCTGCTTGCCCAGGAGCATCAGCAATGGCTTGCCGCTGATAAATAACGGAGTCCAGCAACACAAACCCTTGTGTTTTACTTAACGCCTCCTGAGCTTCTCTCATTAGCACCGTTCCGCGCGACGCACGGCTCAAAAACATTGCGGCCTTCGGCAATCCTTGGCGAATCTTCTGCGCTTGATGAACCAAGCGAACAATATCTTTGGCTGCAAGCAAATCTAAATTAGAGGGCTGGATGGGCACTAGTGGACTGTTAAGCTTAAAATTGTGTGTAGTCAAATTTTGTAAGCGTTTGCTAGAGATGCTTTCAAAGGCAGTCTACGCACAAAATCAAAACTGACAAACCACTAGTGCCAAATCAACACTTAACAATACTGACTTCGCTGGCTCTCCCAGAACTGAAGGCGAATCTACTACGACTGAATCATACTCTTCTGCAAGTTTGCCGATCTGATCGAACAAGTCATCGGGATCGTCAATCACAATGGAAGGCATTCCTAACTTTGTGAGCCATTGGCTAGAACTCATCTGCCCATCCGAATCAATCAGAATCACCCGCTGCTGCTTCTGGGACAACCAGTATGCCAGATGTACGGCAGTGGTTGATTTTCCACATCCACCTTTCCGATTTAGGACTCCAATTAGCATCTTTGCTATTTAGTAATGCCTAGCTATTTTGAGCTAGGTGTATCGAGATTATGTCACGATCAGAAGCGGAACAACTACCTTTCAGAGCACATCACTTGTGAGCGATCGCCTGCTTTCCGCGCCTCAAGACTATGACGATTGGCTGCGTCATCTGAAAGAGCGCGTTAGAACCGCTCAAGTTAGGGCTGCACTTGCCGTTAACCAAGAACTGCTTCTCCTTTATTGACAAATCGGTCGCTCCATCCTAGAACAACAACAACAGGAGGGCTGGGGAACAAAGGTCATTGAACGGCTGGCTAAAGATTTGAGAAAAGAGTTTCCTAACATCAAAGGTTTCTCCCGCTCAAATTTGGGGTATGTGAAGGCTTTTGCTGAAGCTTATCCAGACGAAGCAATTGTCCAGCGCAGCGTTGGTAAATTACCTTGGCGGCACAACCTGGCCCTGATCGATAAGCTTAAAACCCAGGAACAGCGGCTTTGGTACGCCGAAAAAACAGTGGAGAATGGCTGGAGTCGGGACATCCTTGTCTACCAAATCGAAAGCAATCTGTTCCAGCGGCAAGGGGGTGCCATTACCAACTTTGACCGTACTTTACCCCAGGCACAATCTGACTTAGCTAACCAGTTAGTCAAGGATCCTTACAGTTTTGAGTTTCTCCCATTACAAGAAAATGCCCAAGAGCGAGAACTTGAGCAATCGTTGGTTACGCATATTCGTGACTTTTTAATAGACCTCTTGCAAATTAACGTAACTGGGACTCCAGAGACAATGCATAGTTGTACAAAGCAGCAATGAGATTACAGCGCAGCCCATAGCGACGA
>Ga0163149_10007452_pt1 | contig 11025 bp, 7 predicted proteins | sample OliLakLV19MP5G1_FD_148604 | JGI IMG/M metagenome (GOLD analysis project Ga0163149, IMG submission 148604) | Freshwater microbial mat bacterial communities from Lake Vanda, McMurdo Dry Valleys, Antarctica - Oligotrophic Lake LV.19.MP5.G1 | ecosystem: Environmental > Aquatic > Freshwater > Lake >...
TGCGTACACCACCCATTTCGTGAATGTCTAACCCCGGTGCTTGTTTACTATCGTGCGGGGTAATGTTCTGACAACCAGCTTTGTGAAGCATCTCCTGCGCTTGCACTAAAAAGTCATTTTTTACTTTTTCATCGTTGTCGGTGTGCTCAATGGACGTAATCAATTGCGGAATTCCCCACGCATCTTGTTGATCTGCACTCAACCGAACATGATTGCTTTCGATCGGAATGGTTTCGCCCTGCATCATCATGTCAACATTCCAGATTCCTGGTTTGGCGATCGCTGATTTTAATTCAGCACCGATCCCCTCACTACTGCCGCTCTGCCGGCCTGCTGAATAGAACGTCATATAGCCCCGCATAAAGTCTTCCTCTTGTTTATGGACGTTACGAAATGAGGGCATCATAATGGCGGTTGGTCTGCGACCATAGTAGTAGGAATCTTCATAGCCTTCAAAGGTTGAAGTTACGGTGCCCCGATAATTATGAAACGCTACAAATTTTCCCAGTAATCCATTATCATTACCCAATCCATTTGGAAATCGATTGGATGTTGAGTTAAGCAAAACAAGATTGCTATTGAGACAAGCCGCATTCACAAAAATAATCCGGGCGTGGTAGTCAAACACTTCATTCGTATTGGTGTCGATTACGCGCACGCCACTGGCCTTTCCTTTTTGTTCATCATATATAATAGAGTGAACAACTGAAAAAGGCCGCAACGTCATATTACCGGTTTTCATCGCCCAGGGCAACGTAGATGAGTTGGCACTAAAGTATCCGCCAAAGGGACAACCGCGTTCGCACAAGGATCGCGCCTGGCATTGCCCCCTACTTTGTTGTTTATGTATTTCCTGTGGTTCGGTCAGGTGAGCACACCGACCAATCACAAAATCCCTGTCTTTATATGCAGCTTTTATTTTCTCCTGAATATGTTTCTCAACACAATTCATTTCCCAGGCCTTTAGCACTTCGCTATCGGGCAATCTTTCAAGCCCATCGCGATTGCCGCTAATGCCAACAAACTTTTCTACATACGAATACCACGGTGCAACATCCTTGTATCGAATTGGCCAATCTACTGCAAAGCCATCCCGACCCGGAGCTTCAAATTCGAACCGACTCCAACGTTGCACTTGTCGCGCCCACAATAACGACTTACCTCCGGTTTGATAGCCCCTAATCCAATCAAAAGGTTTTTCTTGTATGTATGGATGTTCATTGTCCTTCACAAAGAAATGCTTGGTAGCGTCACCAAACGCATAGCACCTATCAACGATAGGATTTACTTCAGTAACTTCCAAGGGCAACTTTCCTCTAAGTGAAAAGTCCCACGGATTCTTTGTTGCTGTTGGGTAATCTTCAAGATGCTTTACTTCGCGACCACGCTCAAGCACAAGCGTTTTCATTCCTTGGTCGCACAACTCTTTCGCTGCCCACCCGCCACTCATTCCCGATCCAATCACAATGGCATCGTAGGTCATTTCTTTTGCTGCACCACCTTGTATATTCATAGCATTATATTAAGAAGTCTAAGTTAGCAATCCGGCTGATTACAGTAGCATATTATGTTTACAAAAAACAACAAGCATCTGGATAAAGAGTTCAGGCACGAAGTTTCGTCTATGAAAATAATAAAATTTTTAACTGATGCGCCAAATCTGCTGACCCTGACGGCAGGGACAGCGACTTAAAATTCGCTGCGACAATCAATACTAACCTTCTGGTTGAACGAGAAGCGATAAAATTCTTTCATTCCGTTTAACAGCTATGGCTACGTTTTGAGAATATTTTAATACTATTACCTACCTTGCTATTTAAGGGCATCTCTAAAAACCCTTGGTCTCATTACCTCAACCCCTGCCCCTTCTACAAAAGAGAAGGGTTGCCCCTTCTACAAAAGAGAAGGGTAAGCGGAGTTTTTAGAGATGCCTTCAATACTAATTCCATACTATGAAGACATATCTCAGTATCCTTGTTGGTTTTTTACTAAGCGTAAACCTCTTTGCTCAGGTAAATCAAGATTCCGTTTACATGCGCAAAAATTATGATTTAACTACCTATCGCATTTCCATGCGGGATGGTGCGCATTTGTTTACCATTGTGTATACACCAAAAGATAAAAGCAAAACCTATCCCATTATTATCAACCGCACGTGCTATAATGCTTCGGGCTACACCGATTATAATACGAGAGGATATCCTTCACCTTATTTGATAAGCGATAAATATATTTTTGTTTTTCAGGATGTACGCGGCCGTTACTTATCGGAAGGTACGTTTGATAACATGCGCCCGAATATTCCGGGTAACAATCCAAAAGATAAAAAAGACATTGATGAAAGTTCGGATACCTGGGATACCATTGATTGGTTGACGAAAAATATTAAAGGCAACAATGGTCGTGTGGGAATGCTGGGAATTTCCTATCCCGGTTTTTATACCGCTGCTGCTATTCCGGATGCGCACCCTGCGTTGAAAGCATCATCGCCACAAGCACCGATCTCTGATTTTTTCTTTGACGACTTCCACCATCAAGGCGCCTACCATCAAGGCGCCTACCTTGAAAGTTATACGGCTGCATTTGCTGTGTTTGGATACCAACACGACAAACCTTCTCTTGAAGATTCATGGGGAGATAAACTAAGCCGCATTCCTCAAGCAAATGATGGCTATAACTATTATTTGGAGAAAGGTGCATTGAAAAATATTACCAAAGATTTTCACCACGATAATTTTTTCTGGGATCAGATTATTAACCATCCTAACTATGATGACTTCTGGCAAAAGCGGAGTTTACTTCCCCATCTAAAGAATGTAAACCATGCGGTGATGACGGTTGGCGGTTGGTTTGATGCAGAAGATTTATACGGTCCATTAAATATTTATAAAACCATTGAAGCCAGCAGTCCGAAGGCGAAGAATACCATTGTGATGGGCCCGTGGGGTCATGGCGACTGGGCACGCGAGCGCGGCAAGAGTACGCACAACCATATTTATTTTGGTGATAGTCTTTCTTCGAAATATCAACGTGACGTGGAACGCAAATTTTTTAATTTTTACTTAAAGGATGAAGGTAAAATGACCTTACCGGAAGCCCATATGTTTGACACTGGTAAAAAAGAGTGGAAGGAGTTTGCCGTGTGGCCACCACAAACCGGTACCAGTAAATTGTATTTCGGAAAGAACGGTCAGCTTTCTGTTGACAAGCCGTTGGATGAAAAAGCAATGTTCAGCTATGTAAGCGATCCTGCCAAGCCTGTTCCATACACTTCGCAAACAGAAGGGTTAACGTTTACTCCCCGCAACTTTATGAGTGACGATCAACGCGAAGCTTCGCGCAGACCGGATGTGATCACCTTCCAAACCGAACCATTGGAAAACAATTGGACACTGGCAGGAGAGATTATGGCGAAACTAAAAGTATCGATGAGCGGCACTGATGCCGACTTTATTGTGAAACTGGTTGACGTGTATCCTGATAATCATCCGAACTACGATCACAACCCGAAGAATGTAAAGATGGGTGGCTATCAACAACTGGTGCGCAGCGAAGTTTTTAGAGGAAGGTTTAGAAATAGTTTTGAAAAGCCTGAACCGTTTACCGCGAACGAGATCAGTGATGTGAGCTACCGCTTACAAGATATTTTGCATACGTTTAAGAAAGGTCATCGCGTGATGATTCAAATTCACAGCACATGGTTTCCATACATCGACCGCAACCCACAGAAGTATGTAGACAACATCTACAAAGCCAACGAAGAAGATTTTATTAAGTCTACGATTACCGTCTACGGTTCTTCAGTAGTAGAGATTGGTGATCTGAAAGCGCTGAAAGCAAAAGTGGATGTGAAGAAATAGAATACTGGATTTTAATCCGTTATGCTGAACATAAACTTGTAGTAAAAGTTTATTTGTGCAGTGGTCTAGAAGGCCCGTAAATAAACAAATTTCACAAAAAATATAAGAAGTTTTTATACCTAATTTTAATCCAGAGAAAACAGTATCAATATGATAAAATCTTTTTTTTTCCTCGCTTTTCTAATTTCTACTCTTTTGGCCAATGGACAAACCACAGCAAAAACAGAAGTTGAAATAAGAAACTTGGAGCAAACAGTTGTGATGGCAATTTTGAAAGCGGACACTAGTACGCTCAAACAAGTGTGGGCCCCTGAATTTTTGGTTAACAATCCCAGAAACAATATTTCAGGCAACAGAAACATCGTTCTACAGACCCAAAAAGCAGGCATGATTGACTATAGCTCTTTTGAAAGAGTGATTGAACAAATGCAATTTCAAAAAGATATTGTAATTACAATGGGATACGAAACCTTTGTTTCAAGAAACGACATTCCCGGAGCCAAGGCAGGACAAATTTACAAAAGACGATTTACAAATATCTGGATGAAGAAAAAAGGCAAGTGGCAGCAGATAGCAAGACACGCTTCTATAATTTGTCAATAAATAAATGTCTAAATAGTAAGGCACATAACAACAATGTATGTGACGTTGCTGGGCAGTTTAAATTTGTAGTTTAGTTTTTTAATAAAATTTTAGTTACGGGGAACATTTTAGTCTTTCAAAGACCAGCCACGTGTTATTGTTGGTCGCCTGACCGACAATCCTACAATTTTATTTCCCTCATCATTTTCTAGCTCTATTTCATTTCGCGATTCAGGCGACCTGCTAAAACGAAAGACTAACAATTGAAGGTGACAAGTTACTTTCTTTAAATTCATTTCGATGACAGTGACAAAACTGCTTCATAAAAACAATGTTATCTTATTCCATCCATCACTCCACCTCCATCTTCTTCATCGCCACCTTGCGGATGATGTAACCCATCACCAACCCGAACAGCGCAAAGCCAATCACAATAAAAATAAAATTGTCTTCAAAGGCTTTTGCCTGCAAGTTCAGCAAGCGGCCTACCCAATAGCCGGTTGTGCTCACCAGCGTGGCCCACATAATCCCGGTAACGGTGCTATACAACAAGTAGCGCAGCGGACTCAAGCCACTCATGCCAACAATTAACGGAATGATAATTCTGAAGCCATACAGAAAGCGATAACTGAAAAGTACTTGAATCTGGTGTTTATGGAAAAAGTCGGTAACGGGTTTCACCTTTGCCTGCAGGTTAGGGCGCTTGGCCAAAAAATATTTTCCATTAAGTCGACCAATGAGAAAATAAATCCAGTCGCTGAGGAAGGAGCCGGTGAAGGCCGCTAAGATGGTAAATGGAAAACTGAAGTGGCCTCGGTATATAAGCGATGAGGCAACTAAGATGGCCGTCTCACCTTCAAAGAAAGTGCCGACAAGCAGAGCCAGGTATCCATATTGATCTAAGAAATTCTCCATCTCGATTTTTGCTTGCTAACAGTCGTTACAAAAAAACTAATATAAAAATGAACCAACTATTGAAATAATCGTTTTTAATTCCATTAATTTTGTATAAACTTTTTTTAAATGGCTTTTATCTGACGATTTAAACAACTGAAACAGAAATTGAAAAACACCATCACCCCTTTTGAGCCCGCTGACATCTTTGTTAGCCCAGCCATCCCGGCAACTATGCTCATCTGCAGCGATTGCTCACCCCGCGCGGGGTTTAGAAGCTTTCGAAGGCAAATCAGAATCTGATACCTTTCATACAACTACAGTATGACGTGGTTTGCAAGGCGAACTGCGCATGAAGTGCTTTTAAAGCATTTGGTTCTCATTCAAACATCTTTTTAAGAATATAAACATTGGAAGATAATATAATTGTTAGACCAGCTACGGCTGCTGACTCACATTATGCAGAAACGATTACCACCGAAATGGCGGAGTCTGCAAAAGCACGCGGCACGGGTATAGCCCAGCGCACGCCTGAATATATTAAGTTAAAAATTGAAGAAGGTAAATCTGTGATTGCGTTTACGCGCGATGGCACATGGGTTGGCTTCTGCTACATTGAAGCCTGGGAGCATGAAAAGTATGTTGCTAACAGCGGGCTTATTGTGTCGCCACCGTTTCGCAAGTCGGGCGTGGCTACTGAAATCAAACGCAAGGTGTTTGAGCTTTCGAGGAAAAAATATCCGAACGCAAAAATATTTGGATTGACTACCGGCCTTGCCGTAATGAAGATCAACTCAGATCTTGGCTACGAGCCGGTCACCTATTCGGAACTAACTACTGACGAAGAGTTTTGGAAGGGTTGCCGCAGCTGTGTGAACTTCGACATCCTTACTGCCAAGGTGAACTTCGACATCCTTACTGCCAAGCAACGCAAAAACTGTATGTGCACTGCAATGCTTTTCGACCCGGTTGAAGCAGAGGCTAAAATAAAAGAAGCGGCTTTGAAGAAGACAGCGGTTATGGCTGACGGAGAACCTGAACCCGAGCGCAGGCAGTTTAAAGGAAACTTCAAGTTATTTGAGCGCTGGGTGCGCTTCAAGCAATTTGTACTATTGAAAAGTTGGAAGAAAAGACAGATTGAAGAAGGTAAGAAGCCTTCGGTGATGAGTTTCTTCTTTTTCTGGTAAACGTTAACTTTAAAAGTAAAATATAATTCCGCACCCCTCAGAACAAGGGGTAGCAGATTACAGAAAGCAATGAATATTAAGAAATCTAAAAATCAAATAAAATCAGTCACCCCCTCGCTCCCGATAGCTATCGGGATGGAGCGGGGGACGGGGGGTGAGGTGAAGAAAGTTGTTTTAGCATTTAGCGGTGGATTGGATACTTCGTATTGCGCCATCCATTTAACCAAAGAGTTGGGTTACGAAGTCCATACCCTGACCGTTAACACCGGTGGCTTTAATGCCGAAGAAGTTAAGGAAATTGAAAAACGTGCTTTGAGTTTAGGCGTTGCTTCGCACAAAACTATTGACGAGACCAAAAATTATTACGGGCATGTAATCAAGTTTCTTGTTTTCGGCAATGTGTTGAAGAATGGAACCTATCCTTTGAGCGTAAGTGCAGAACGCATGTCGCAAGCGTTGGCTTCTGCGCGCTATGCAAAAGAAATAAATGCCGATGCAGTTGCCCATGGAAGTACGGGGGCGGGCAACGATCAGGTGCGTTTCGATATGATCATCCAGATTCTGGCTCCCGGTACTGAAATCATTACTCCTATCCGTGACAAAAAATTGAGTCGTGAAGCTGAGATAGAGTTTTTGAAAGCCGAAGGCGTTGCTTTCAATTTCGAAAAAGCCAAGTACTCTATTAATAAAGGTATTTGGGGCACCTCCGTAGGCGGAAAAGAAACCTTGAACTCGATGGGGCAATTGCCCGAAGAAGCGTGGCCCACTCAAATGACCAAGCAAGGCAATGAAGAAGTGAAACTCAGTTTTGAAAAAGGAGAACTCGTTTCCGTTAACGGCAAAAAGTATGACCATCCAGTAGATGCGATTCATCATCTTCAAACTATTGCTGGGCCTTACGGGATTGGAAGAGATATCCATGTGGGCGATACCATTATTGGAATAAAAGGTCGTGTTGGGTTTGAAGCGGCAGCACCCGTGATTATTATTAAAGCACATCATGCCTTAGAGAAGCATGTCCTTACTAAATGGCAACTAAGTTGGAAAGATCAGTTGGCGCAGTTCTATGGTAATTGGCTGCACGAAGGTCAATACTTAGATCCGATCATGCGCGACCTTGAAGCTTTTCTTGCAAGTTCACAACGACATGTTACAGGCGAAGTTTCAGTAACACTTTATCCATACCGTTATCAAATTAATGGCATAGAATCGAAGTACGATCTTATGTCGGCCAAGTTTGGAAAGTATGGCGAAATGAATTTGGGCTGGACAGCCGATGATGTAAAAGGTTTTACAAAAATATTTGGCAACCAAGTGGGGATTTATCATCAAGTGAAAGAAGAAGCTGAAAATAATAGTAAAAAGTAATGAGTACATAGTATTGAGTAAATCAAGAAATGACGAAAAAAATAAACGTTGGAATTAAAGGTGCTGCCGGATACACAGGTGGTGAAACGCTGCGACTATTATTAAACCATCCGCATGTTGACGTTGTCTTTGTGGAAAGTAGAAGTCAGGCGGGCAAACCTGTAACTAGCACGCATGCTGATCTTATTGGCGAAACTGATCTAATTTATTCGGCAGACACTAATAAGCAAGTTGATGTTCTTTTTCTATGCTTAGGTCATGCTGAAAGCAAAAACCTTTTAGCAAAGGCGCACTTTCCCGCTACAACTCGCATCATTGATCTTGGAAATGATTTCCGGTTGGGTGAGACAGTGTCAGGTAGAGAATTTGTTTACGGTCTTCCGGAATTTCAACGCGATAAAATTAAAGCAGCAAAGAACATTGCTAACCCGGGATGTTTTGCCACAACGATACAACTTGGCTTGTTGCCTTTGGCTAAAGCCGGACTGTTAAAAGAAGTTCACACAACAGGCATTACAGGATCAACTGGTGCCGGACAAAAACTTCAGGGCACAACTCATTTTACGTGGCGCGCAAATAATATTTCAGCCTATAAAACATTAACTCATCAACATCTTGGTGAGATTAATCATACGTTGAAAAGTCTGCAACCCAGCTTTGATGAGGATATAAATTTTATTCCATGGCGGGGCGATTTCACTCGCGGCATCTTTGTAACGTCTGTGTTGGAATCAAGCTTAAGTCTGGAAGAAGCGAATAAACTTTATAAAGAATTTTATGCTTCTCATCCGTTCACGCATGTGAGTGATGAGATGATAGACTTGAAGCAAGTGGTGAACACAAACAAGTGTTTAATCCACTTAGAGAAGGTTGGAAAGAAACTGGTTGTTCATTCCATCACAGACAATCTGTTAAAAGGAGCTAGCGGCCAGGCAATTCAGAATATGAATTTGATGTGTGGATTTGAGGAGACAGAAGGGCTGAAGTTGAAGAGTACAGTTTTTTAGAATTAAACCACAGAGAACACAGAGGCTCTGTAAAATCTCCGTGGTTAAATATTTCACGCAAAGGCCGCCAAGAAATAAGCGCAAAGTGTTGCAAATAAAATAGTCAATGGTTAATAAACATACAGTCAATCAACTCAGCGTTTCTCTGTGGGCTCTGCGGTTAAATTTTCCCTATTGAGCCAGTTAAGGCTTCGGGCTCGTGGCTTTGGGATAAAGAAGGGAAAAAGTATTTGGATTTATATGGCGGTCATGCTGTAATCTCTATTGGTCATAACCATCCACATTTTGTAGAAGCACTAAAAAGTCAATTGGATAAAATCAGTTTTTACTCCAACAGCGTAAAAAATTCTCTACAAGAAAAACTTGCCGACAAACTGGGCCAAGTTTCAGGCTATCCGAATCATCAGCTCTTTCTTTGTAACTCCGGTGCCGAAGCTAATGAGAATGCACTCAAGCTTGCATCGTTTGTGAACGGAAGAAAAAAAGTAATTGCATTTAAAAAAGCATTTCATGGGCGCACCTCTGGTGCTGTTGCGGCTACCGACAATCCAAAAATTGTAGCTCCTTTTAATGCGGGTCATGAAATTACATTTCTTCCATTGAATGACGTGCAGGCCTTTATCGAAACTATAAACACTGAAATCTCTTCGGTTATTATTGAAGGTATTCAAGGTGTTGGTGGTATTATACTTCCGAACGATTCATTTTTACAACTGCTTTCCAAAAAGTGTAAAGAGGTTGGAGCGATGCTGATTTTAGATGAAGTTCAGAGTGGGTATGGAAGAACCGGGAAATTTTTCGCGCATCAGTTTTCAGGTATTCAGGCTGATCTAATTACCATCGCTAAAGGTATGGGCAACGGATTTCCGATTGGCGGTTTACTTATTCACCCCGATATCAAACCTTGGAGTGGCATGTTAGGCACAACCTTTGGCGGGAATTATTTAGCCTGTGCTGCAGGGTTATCCGTACTTGAAGTTATTGAGCAAGAAAACTTAATGAGCAACGCTACCACACTTGGTGATTTCTGGCTTGAGCAGCTTAGTACCTTCTCCGATATAAAAGCAATTCGTGGTAAAGGTTTAATGATTGGGTTTGATTTACCCGATGAACTGGCAACGTTGCGCAACGATTTACTCTTCAAGCACGCTATATTTACTGGCGAAGCTAAACCAAATACAGTGCGCTTGCTTCCATCTTTGGCGTTATCAAAAACAGAAGCTGATATTTTTCTGGAAGCACTTACTGCTGAACTTAAACAGACCGTTTCATCATGAAGCATTTTTTATCGGTAAACGAAGTTAGCAATCTCGACCAATTGGTTGCCACTGCCTTAGCCTACAAAGCAGATCCATTTAAGAATTCTACTCTTGGGCACAACAAACGATTGGGTATGCTTTTTCTAAATCCCAGCATGCGCACGCGCATCAGTACACAGATTGCAGCAAAAAATTTGGGCATGGATGCGATCGTGTTTAATGTTGGTCAGGATGGTTGGTCACTTGAGTTTGAAGATGAAGCCATCATGAGCGGGTCAACCGTTGAACACGTGAAAGATGCGGCCCCCGTGCTTGGAAAGTATTTCGACATTTTGGGCATTCGAACGTTCCCCTCGTTACAAAATAAAACAGACGATTACAGTGAATTGTATATTCAGCAATTCATTAAGTTCTCAGGGGTTCCGATTCTCAGCCTGGAGAGTGCTACCGTGCATCCGCTTCAAAGTCTTACCGATATTATTACCATAAAAGAAACCTTTAAGGAAAAACGGAAGCCTAAAATTGTTCTCACCTGGGCTCCACATGTAAAAGCGCTGCCGCAATGCGTTGGCAATAGTTTTTCGCAATGGATAAATGCCTGGGGTGAAGCTGATTTTGTAATCACCCATCCAGAGGATTATGAATTAGATCCGAAATTTACAAACGGAGCAACCATTACACACAATCAGGATGAAGCGTTGAAAGAGGCCGATTTCGTTTATGTGAAAAACTGGAGTACCTATACTGACTATGGAAAAATATATTGCAACGATCCCAAATGGATGTTGACAAATAAAAAACTTTCTGTAACCAACAACGCTAAAGTGATGCATTGCCTTCCGGTAAGAAGAAATGTAGAACTTAGTGA
>Ga0163149_10007456_pt1 | contig 11025 bp, 7 predicted proteins | sample OliLakLV19MP5G1_FD_148604 | JGI IMG/M metagenome (GOLD analysis project Ga0163149, IMG submission 148604) | Freshwater microbial mat bacterial communities from Lake Vanda, McMurdo Dry Valleys, Antarctica - Oligotrophic Lake LV.19.MP5.G1 | ecosystem: Environmental > Aquatic > Freshwater > Lake >...
GAAATACAAAAGCGACGCCTGGGTGGCGTTACAGGACTCAAGGCACAGCGGGATTGGCTAAGAGCTATTCCGAGGTTAGTAACTGTGGTGGATTGTCCGCTTCTGAAGTTTGAATTTCATAGGACGACACAACCACATCACATCTTGAACAGGCCGGTTACCAAAGGCAATCGCTGCCGATCTTATTTTGATGGCTGCTTCTCATGATGACGATAGAAACGTTCCGCACTAATTTATTGACGCATAGTATTCTCCAGGATAGGATCCTGGGGCAGGGCCGGTTCAAAAGTGTGCATCTGAATTGATGAAGAAGCTTACCTAGCGGATTTGTTCGGTACAGAAAAAAGGTTGTGCATTTGCTCTAGGCGCTAGCTAGTACCATCGGAAATATCTTACAGATATCCTATCACAAGAAAAAGATGCTGGGAAACACCTCAATCAGTCTGAGTTTCCCTGAGAACTTAATGGAGAAGGCGTAGAGAAGCGAATGACTACACTGCAAATGACATGTAATGATTTTAATATTATTACAAAGCCTAAAGTGAGACACTTGTCGCCGCGCTGTGGAGAGCTTGTCCGAGATCTTTCAGTTCCGTGAATGTGAATCATGAATTCAATATTTGAATTACACCATCTCATCAGAACGTCATTCGCCTCTTCCTTTCCCCCCTTCAACTGCGTACTCGTACATCCTCAACTTTTTTGATATTCTACGATTTCTTGCTCGATTTTACCTCACGAACCATGAAATTGGTTGCAAGAGAAAGCACTGCCGTCAAAATCAGCATTATAACCAACGCTTGAATCATGGCCTTCCAGTCCACTGGATCCAATACATTTCTACCTTGAATCACACCGATTTGAAAACACTGGAGTGCCAATCCTGCCACAATGGAAGTGGCCATGTTTCTCCAAGTTTGAAGAAATTTAAAGCGCCAGAAATCGTAATGTTCTGGTTCGATCCGAAGAAAGGCTTTTCCCGAAGGATTCCAAGCTCGGACCATAATACACCCTCATTGGGAATCACGCCCCATCTGGTATAGCATGACACCCGCAGCTCCTAGGACACACCCGAATGCTGATTGCAGTGTTTGTTCGATACGAATGCCGCAAAAGGGAGCAGCATTCAAAGCCAAATGGTTGAAAAGTAAAACATACCCGACTTGGATGCGTGTCGCTGCTTCTTTGGAGGAAATCATTTCGCCTCGATCCCTTTTGGCTTGGGCCTTTTGTGCCGCTCCATCTTTCGATGGTTTAGCAGTGGACGACGGCATTGTGTTTGTAGTTTTGAACTTAGTAAGTATCTAGTTAATGGAGTGGCCAGTACATGACTCTATAAATGTATCAGTACCTTAATGTGCAGTGTCTTGGCGTTTGCTTCGATGATAAGTAAAATAATAGGTAAGTCATAGTGCAGTCATGCAACAGCAGAAGTGATGTAGATGAAACATGTTGTCATCACGATCTCATGAAGAGGTGATGTGCGTCTATAAAGTGTGTCTCACCAGGACTCAACGGATGTGCTGAATCACGAAAGCTATCGAGATTCATTATTTTATCGGGATCCATTTTGCAGCACTGGCACTTGTCAGAAAGTACGTATGCCGTGAGGAAAACCTCGCAAGAAGAAAAAACTTGCATACTTTAAATAGTGCTCAGTGGTTCAGAGGAAGCACATCCAAAATTAGATCAACCACGCTAAAACACTTCCATGAGCTTCAAATCTTGAACGGTGTAACCGTTGAAGAAACGTCAAGAACATCTTTTTATTGATGGACTTCTGTTCAGACTGTCCAAGATATATCGCACCGGTACTAATTCTGGCGCAATCATTGTAACAAAATGTTTGTAAAGTTCGCAAAAGACATCTGCAAAACGAGAATTTCGAGCACGGGATGGCCTTACTCGTATTGCCTTTGAGTTCCAAACTGTTCTATCTCCGAATAGCTCTCCGAATACTCCAAATCGAAATGCTTCAAAACCAGCACACTTAAATAAATCTGGTAACTTGCATTACCGGGAATGAGTTGTGAATGACCTCGGCGAAATAACCAAAATGTGATTCGTGACCCCCAAATCAGCTTCTGCGATCCCCTTTTCAAAAATATCGCTTACCATCGTTTCGTTAGTAAATTTAGGGGGACGATTCAATCCCACCAGCTCCCTTTTGATCCCGCCCAAATCCAAGAACGAATCGAATCATTCGACTCAAACTACGAAACAAAGACAAGCCGGCGTGCATCACGACCCAAAATAATCTCGTCAGCTTCATCGCAAAAATAATCATTTCAAAACTAACTCATAACAACAGCAAGATATTATCTAATAACTCAACATAACAATCATACACACACTTCGCCGACCATGAGTAGCAATAACAATCAACATCGCGTTGTAAAGGAGGATGCTCCTCAAATGAGGAGCGTGCGGATACAACCCGCCATGAGTAGTATGGCGCCTCCGATGCCATTTGGGCAATCTGTGGTCAGCACCACCCCCGCTAAGATCACACCCACGAGTCAAATCTCCACCAGTACTAAGCCTACGGCGGTTGTAGGCAAGGCATGGAAGATCAGTCAACTTCGACCTGTTCCTTCCTTTTACAAATTAGAGCGCACTCACATCAAGATTGACGATGCTTCGGCTAGTGAAATCGCCATGCGCATTACAGAAGTCCTTCGCCAGGAATCTGTCCGAGCAACCTTTCACGACGAAGAGGTACGTAGCGTCTACGCGGGAATTCCGTAGAACACGACTTAATTGTTGCGGTTATTATTGCTGTTGATTGGATTCGCTTTCCACCAACCACGAAGCAATTATCTAACATACCTTGCTTGCGCCCATGTATTTCATTGTTAACTGCTAATAATAACTACTTGGACAGGCTATGGTTGAAGCCGAAACACACGATGCTGTTACCTTTACAACCCGTCTCTTCGCCGACGGAGACAAGGTAGCTGTTGAGCTTCAGCGACAAGCCGGCTGTTGCTACCTCTTCCATAACACGGCCAAGACTGTGTTGAGGGCGGCCAAGGGAATGCCTCCCATGAAGAGACGTCAGTTCTCCATTCCACCAAGTCTTCCTAAGTGCGACGCCGAGGAAGAAAAGGAGTGCTTGGAGAGCGGCTTGGAGTTGGCTGCTGGCCTCCTCAAAAAGGACCGATTTGACGCTCACCTGCTCGCCATGGAGAGTCTTACTCAGATGTCCAGATCTGCCAAGTGCAAGTGCCTGGTTGCCAAGGCTATTCTTTGTGGACCACTCTTGGAGACTCTTGTCTCTTTGATCGAGTGCTGGTCCATTTGTGCCAAGGACAGCGCAGTAGAAAAGGGGGAAATGGAAGAAACACACTGCGCCACCATGCACCGACTGGGCATTGCCGTTCTAGCAAATTGCTTGAGCACTTTGGAAGCCGAGGGAGAATTGGCTTCTGTTCTCGAACAGCGCCGAGAACAGCTCTGCAGCCCAAGCCTTCTCATGGCGCTTGTGGAAGAACTTCGTCTTGCCGAGCAAAGACCCCATGATGCGTGTGAGGCTGCAAGGTGCCTCCAGCCTTTGGTCCGCTCTTGCCCTGAATGCAAACCCCAGCTCATGAATTTGGACTGCTTGAAGGCTACTTCCATTGCCTGCGATATGGGTGCCTTCAGCCACGCCAATTTGGAAAAGGAATCTCAGCGTCTCAGGATGGATATCCAATTGTAATTATTAATGCACAATAGAAAGAACGAAACAAACGAATGAATGAGTTCATCTGACTTTATTCAACACATTTTATGATCTGCTTCGATCCGGCACGGCGGTGCATACAACAATACCTACCTTTTTGACTGGAGCAACTCAATTTTATAATTAGATAGTGTAACCTTCTATTAATATCTAACAAGACTGAAATGAACGGATTGCATTATGCTTGTTCTAAAATTAGAACCGGGATGCACGCGCGCACAAACCAGGGGTAAACAATCTGCAAACGAAACCAGGTACACGGCAGCGCACTTCGAATGATGAGAGTGTTTGGCAGGTGTCAACGAACCGGACGCAAACGACAGCTCACCACCCCTCGCCGGCAGCGGAGTGCCCGACGGTGTCTACAACTAAGGAGCTCCTCCAGGTCTCGCACGCAGGTTAGGATACCAATGCAAACCACAGCAGCAAACAATCCACGCAAGCGGGAACAACCACAACTAAGGAGGCAGTATTGAAAAGCATCAGCCGACCATATCTATCTATATGTACAGTTACATGTACTAATTATTTGTTCACATTGCACATTGATAAAACTATGAGCATCCATTCAGTTCGTCTTTGGATCACGCCGCATCAAGGTGCAGGGAAAGTCAAAATCCGCTGTCAAGGGGACAGTCATCTCCTTTACTTTATCAAAACCAACAGAAGCATAGAATGGTTCCGCCGTAAATGTGCTAAAGACCTCCAAAACCGTTTGCGACCCCTGAGGACACATTTTTTTGATATCCTCCCAACTTTTGGCCCATATGGCTTTCCCAACACCTTTGCGTGCCATATCACTCCGAGTGGCAAAGTGCCGAAGATGTGGCACAGAGTGAGCTTGTTGTCCTTCATCACTCTCTGTCACAGTCTTTTTTGGCTTCCGCAAGGTCCAACCACCACAACCTGCCAGCGTTCCGTCGATGGGATGTTCTGCCACGTACCACGTTCCACACTCCAATAACTCGGTTTGTCCTTTGGTGATCAGTGGTAATGCTTTTTCTAATACAGCGGCATCATAGCTTGCAGCTAATAGATGCTGGTAGGAATCCATCAAAAGTTGGTCCACGGCTTGTGCATCACGTATCTCCGCTGGCCGTACCACCCATTCAATGTGTGTATTTTTTTGCCCGCTCATTTCGAATGTTGTCCTGCCTGAATACGTCTTGTGAATTTTGAATGTAGGAAATGGAACAAATGCTGCTGCTGTGTTTGACGTTCCTGAAATTATAACGATTGAAACACAAACACATGCAAACGAATTTAGCCACATTATTTATTGTTATCGAGGAGGAGCAGTTACATTCGAAATCGAAGTGATCCTGAAAGCAATCATGGATCCTGCTGTATCGAAGCGAAACATGCACCTTAATTTCAGGAAGGCTTCTATTAACTTCTACACCATCAGCGCTTCTAAATTAAACCTGCGCCTGCAAATGTTCCAACGTTCTCGAACTTCTAGCTATTACTGTAGCTACAATTGCATTGTAGCTACAACGAATCTACTAATAGCTACAGTGTACTAGTAGTACGAGTAGTGAGTCAAGACGGAGCTTCATTGATTGTTTGCAGTAATAGGAAAAGCATCGATCTCCCTTCTCAGCACGACTAAAAATAACGCCTTACTTTTTTTTGTTAGGGTAAAGGTTTTGGCGACAATTCGTTGCTTTTCTTGTCGACAAAAACTTCTACTAGCCTCTGTGCGTCTTTTACCTAACAATGACAACATGCAACAAGAAAAAGTTGTTCCAACAACAACAATTTGCAAGGAGAGAGTCACCATCACAACAACACAGCCAGATAGAGACGAGTTTACTGCTTGTATTTCATGAAGTAGTTGCAAAAAGTAAGCCGGGTGAAGCACTTCCGACGCAAATCGTACTTAGTACATCGAACTCAAGATGTCGACGAGCGTGAGCAGGCCAATGCCGGCGACGTCAGAAGGGCAACACCAAAGGGAAACGCAGCAGCAGCAGCAACAACAACAACGTCAAGCTTCACAAGTACAGTATCAGCAACAAGAGCATCAGTATCAGCAGCGCTATCAACCACAGCAATTTGCTTGCTTGTTTACTCATCAAAAGGTTCAAAAGCGGAAGAAATGGCGAGAGTAGGTTCAGAGTTGTTTGTGGATTTCTTTGATACTGCATGGCTCGTGGTGATTTTCTCTGTTTGAAACATTGTTCAGCTTAAGAATTACTTCTCACTTCTGATGTGGACATCATTTTACGCCCTTCCATCAGTGGGAAATTTGTTTTGAAGTCGGGCGGAAGCGGACAATTATTTGATGCCAACCCTGCCCCGGGATCTGGCAATCCTTGCCTCGCAGAAGTGGAGCTTCCGCGTAGCGAAATGAATTCCTTGCTCCAGCAAGGTCAAACAACAGTTGAGTCAGGTGGGTCCAGTAAGACAAAAATTGTGGTTATTGCATCATCTTGAATCGCTTCATGTTTGTGAAATGAAAAAGCATCGAGTGGTGTTGAAATCATTTCATTCTAATTTTTCACTGATTTCACTGATTTCCTGGCCTCGCAGAGAAATACTTGATTCAGTTGGAAGGCCCTTGGGTTGAATCAAACTGTAACGGGCAGCTTCGGGTACCTGCAGGGCCTGTGGTGTCGAATTCGATGAGCAAGCTAATGACCAAAAAGTTTCAAAAACCACGTGCTTACATGCCACCCAATCCGCAAGTGCAACGAGGAATGAATAATAGCAATGGCAATCTAGGCAAGCGCCGCCGTCCTTTACAGCCGGGGGAACTGCTGCGAAAGCATTACGGACAAATTGATCCTTCTCCCACTCCGAATCAAAATCATTTCTTTCCTTCACAGCCTCCACCCGCAAGTGCCTTGCACACCTGGAGGACTCATGCGCCTCCGTCACTGCAACCACAACCTTTGAATCATCCCAGTCACCAGCCAGAGCAGCAGCAATTTCCCCAACTACAACCGCAACGATGGAATAATTCTTATCATCAACTAGGTCCAAGAGGTTCTGAAGCGGGGCAACCGGCCCAGCAAGCTTCGGCTGCTCCAGCAGCACATTATGCTCGCAGTCCCGCACCACAAAGCAGCTATGGCGATTGGCGGAGAAATAATCCCATCAGCAATGCTGCCGTTGCACCTCCTACGCCGTTAGTATCCAACGCTCACGAATCGGTCCCTTTTGGGCCACAGGCAGCAAGCCCCGTCGGCCCATTTCAAGTCCCTGGTCGGCAATTTACTCCTGTAGCCCCTGGTATTCATCGTCCCTATAATCATCCCAATCCGGAAACTCATCCTGCGGATGCTCCTGGTCAAATCCGTCCATTGAATCAATGCGAATCGCCTGTAAACATCAACACAACGATGCCACGTCCTGCTACGCATCACAATGAATTCGTGCGCAACAGTTTTGACCCAAGTAGTTTTTATGGTCTAGAAGACGATAACGACGATGGTGAAGAAGACGGTAGCGACGACGACCAAGGGTTTGGGCAAGGCGGCTGGGCGCCGAAACCTCTGTCTAATCCTTCCCCGGATCATGCAAATACGAACGCTGAAGAAGTGCTTGCGCCCGTTTCGACCAATGCTTTTAGCAATCCAGACGGGGCTAGGGTGACGCCTCGGGAAGAAGAGAGCCCAAATAATGATGGCGCAGCAATAACCGCAACTTCGGCAACTTCCAACTCCACGACCGGGAAAGCAACGATGACAAAAGAAGATCTTTTGAATCTTTTTGGCGGGATTGATGCTTCCCAATCGCAAGATGACGATGATGATGATGATGATGATGACCGAGAAGATGAGGACGCCGCCGGGATTGTTTCTGGTGACGGGAATAAAACGAGCGGCCGGGAAAAATCGAATGATCCACCAATATTTGGGGCGGCCACTTCCACTGATGATGCTAACACTGAGAAAGCACAACCCGAGTTCGCCTTGCCTCCAGCCGATTCCTCATCCGACTCGAGTGACGACGAAGAAGGCCACTAAGCAATTCGCAGGTCCAGCCTAAATGACTTTTCGATAACCCCAAGATACGGGGTTTGACCTTTTATCACTTTAGAGGGAGAACTGTGCAAAAAGTAAACATATCTAGTTCCTTTGGAGTATATTTTAAATCTCTGATAGCGTCTTTCTTTTTATACGTTGGAGGCGCCAGCAAAACATGATTTTTTGTCATCACGTGCAGCTCCGTCAAGTCCCAACCTCTTGGGTTTCCAGTTGTATGGAGTCAGCAGGGGTGTCTTCTACCGCTTCGTCCTCAGTAATACCAGTGGGTAAATGGGGAGGAGGCTCCTGCGTCTCTAGTAGTGCTCCAAGCGACAGCTGCGATTCTCTTTGGCTGTTACTCTCGCGTTCTTCCGAATCTTCTGACTCATCTCTGGCTCGTCGGTTGTTCCTGCGAGGTGTCAATAGATTGCCCCCTGCAATATTAGTCGTTAGGTCTCCTTCAAAATGCTTTTTGACACTCTTGGGAAGCTTGTTGTCGTTTTTGGCAAAGTCATACAGCTGTTTTGTCCGAGGAGAAACCCATCCCTCTGCAATCCATGTTGCCATCGGTCCGTTGATCATATCACCCACTATTTGAGAGTGGAGATGCTTATTCTCGAAGAGATTTTTGTAGGGTTGATAACTCATAAACTCCGGGTCTCCGTTTGGCTCACCAGCAGTGATGAATCGCCGCACAAACGGGCTGTACACGACTGGATGGCGGTACATGAGCAACGCCTTTAAGAACTTTTCTTTATATTCTTCCTGTCGCCGCACATCGTCTCGTAAACTTTTATCGAAAGTCTTCTTAAACAACATATCGAATACCATTTTCAGTGGAGGTGTTTTGTTCTGTAACAGAAAGCTCTTGTGTACAATCTCGCACGCCGAAACCAAGCCAATGCCTTTTAAGCTTTCGCAGTAGTCTGATCCAGCGGCCACAAACATAACAGCTAAGACTGCATCGGACATATCTTGCAATGTGAGATGTCTCCCATCACAAGAACTTGACCTTGAAACCGTTATTGCCCCCATGTCACTCTTGAGCAACATTTTTCCTTTTGGTGCAAAGGAAAACACGCTTGTGTCCTTTTCATTGTTGTCTTCCTCCCTTGGAAGACGTTCTCGATTGGACCCCCCTTCATTGTTAGTAGTATTGTTGGTGGTGGTGGAATTGTTGGCGGTAATCGGTGAAAGATCCATTTTATACATCATACAAACTCCCCCTTGTGCGACCAAATCAGAATCTTCGGTGATGACCAAATCTACTAATCTCTTCATGGACAGCCACGCCAATTGGCCATCGGCTTCATAGGGAGCCACCAGAAATGGAATTTGGTTGAGCCGCATAGCCTCCAAGAGTTCTTCGATAATGCTAGAAAACCACTTCCCCGCTCCCGCACGTCTAGTGGCTTTCATTCTTTCTTGTAGCTCAGTTTCCAAGGTAGGAATTCGCTGAGTGTCATTGTGTGAATTGCTGCTGTTGTTGTTGTTTCTGTCCGTGGCAACGCTTGGACGCGATACATTGTCCACATTAATGGGTGCATCTCGGAGCCGCACATTTTCCTTTCGAGCATCGGAACGTTTCTTGACAGTGGTTAGCTTGATGGGAGGAGTTGCCCCATCCAAGACGACCAAAATTTCGGCATTGGTTTCTTTTTGTAGCGATTGAAGGCGTTCAATCACAAATAAACAGCACGATGCAATGTACTTCCGGACAGTATCTGTCTTCTGCCTATTATTATCATGAGTGACAGGGCTCTCATCTTTCTTTTCCTCCTGGCTACCGATGTTGTTGTTGTTGTTGTTGTTTTCGTTGTTGTCGCCGGCTGCTCGCATAGTATTTCGTACCAATTGATACCGTCCATAATTGGTCAAATGATTCTCATCGGCCAACATGGACCCAAAGCGATGACACGCTCTGTATATCCAATGACTGACGTCCACTGCAATTCGAAGGGGGCGCCGTCTCTTGCGGCGTTTGTAGTGTCGGCCATTCCTTTTCTTGTTGGTGTTGCTGCTGCTTTTGCGTTTCTTGGAAGGGACCATCACCACGGTATCAATGCCATTGCGATAATTGCGAAGATCCACGTCTGTACCAGCAGCACTCAAGGCTCTGGGAAGAAAATCAGCCACGCCCATGATGTTGCGGATTTCTTAACGTCGTTTCTCCACCGAAACTTTAAAGGCTCAGAAAATCGGTTGATTCTTAAGGACGATACAGGTTACACACAGTACTTGTTCTCGTCTCAGTTGCCCAGACCTGTTCAATGTCTTGCTTACATAAAAATCCGTTCAAAATCCAATGACAAAGTTGTACAGTTGAGATGTTAAGTCAGTCACAATAATCGACAACCCATCGATCATCATACTAGCTGCTAGCTAGTAATAGCCTGCAACGACGTTGATCGGCTGCTCGAAAATTTGGTTGATGGTGTCTGTGTAAATGTGATTAGAGTTAGGGCTCTTGAACAGACTCATAACCTATGATATGACCACAAACTCAACAACAGCAGTAGAGCAATAGGCTCATAGATTAAGCTAATCGATCGGTGTTAACACCTTTGATCCTTTCTCTAGTCTATCTTGCCCTTGCCCCTCATCCGACGAGAGGAGTACTAGCGGCAGGGAACACACACGACAATAAGCCGAGCTACCGAAGACGAGAAACGACCAAATGGACGCAACACCAACGATTGCGCTCACAAACGGAGAGGTCTTTTCCGACCCCTCCAATAACCCCTTTGGCACCACCGACGACGAGCGGGCCCAAGGATATGCCTCGATCTACGCATACTGGAGAGTAGCTGATCGTCCGCCTAGCGCCAAGGATTTGGCGCTGGAGATGGTCACAGAGTTCCATGAGCCCATTGGAGTCATAGGCGTGATGATGGAAGACGCTGAACACCCTTCGGGGGTGCTCAAGTGCCTGCATGCACTGCAGGTATACCCCGGGCAGCCCGGCAAGCCATCAACGGATCGATCCAAGACATTCGCATACGTGGAGGACGTGGACGGCATCGACATCACAACTGTCAAGCTCGACGAGGATGTGTTCAGTCGCACCAACGAAATAAACATCGCGGGATCAGCAGCCAGGCACCAAGAAGTACTGGACGACAATCCCGACGAAGACATGGTGGGACCATACGACACTACCACCGCTAGCAAACAGACGGTACGAACACGAAATTCGATGTGCATCCCGCACGAGTTCGTCCCGTTGGTCATCGACAAGGGCCTAAGCGGCCGGCAAGCTTTCGAAATCTTAGTCCCGGCAATCGAGGAGGCAAACATGACCCTCGTGTGCGATCCATTGGTGAAGTT
>Ga0163149_10007462_pt1 | contig 11022 bp, 13 predicted proteins | sample OliLakLV19MP5G1_FD_148604 | JGI IMG/M metagenome (GOLD analysis project Ga0163149, IMG submission 148604) | Freshwater microbial mat bacterial communities from Lake Vanda, McMurdo Dry Valleys, Antarctica - Oligotrophic Lake LV.19.MP5.G1 | ecosystem: Environmental > Aquatic > Freshwater > Lake >...
GTTGTAGAACTAATGTTCAGCTTAATGGGGTCGTGACAGTCTCACTTGCTCTGATTTCACACCATTGATGGCTATAGTCTAAATATCATGAATAACAATGACTCACTATTGAAGAAAAAAATAATTAACTTAGTGCTGCTACTATTATTAATAGTTTTATTTTTTTTAGTTAGTAAGCGAATGGAAGATGTTGGTCATCAACATGCTTTAGATAAAAGTACTTCAGAAAAAATGAAGCCACCTATCAGGTACCCAAATATTGAACCTAGTCCAATTCCAGCTGATAAAGTTATAGATTTGGTAAACTCAGAAAGAACAAAATTAGGCTTATCAAGCCTGATGGAAAATAATCAACTTGCAACGGCAGCAAAAATGAAGGCACAGGATATGTGTGAGAAAGATTACTGGGCTCATGTCTCACCAGATGGCGATACTCCTTGGAAATGGATTAAAGATTCCGATTTTGATTACACACTTGCAGGAGAAAATTTAGCAAGAGATTTTGATAACGTCTATCATCTTGTATCCAACTGGATGGCTTCACCAACTCATAGGGAGAATATTGTGAATAGACACTATCAGTTTACAGGTGTTGCAGTGCTCAAGTGTGATAGTTACCAAGGGTATAAAACAACCATTGTAGTTCAATTGTTTGCTCAAAAAATCTCAAGAGAACTCAAGGAGAGTACAAAATCTACTAAGGATGTTGATAATCAGCAATTAGGTCGTGATACTCCCATACATTGTAACGTGAACGATAATTGCGGCGGCGGAACGATTCCTCTGAAACAATGGGAATGCGAGCAATCTACTTGTTGTCAGATGGCTAATCATGCTTGGGTTTTTTATAAAGACAAGGCAGCATGTAGTGCTGACCAAGCAAAAGGTCTTTAAGGAAGTGGTAGATTTTTTATTGATGACTTCTAGTAACTCACAAAACACCTGCTTTACTCACTTATTGGTTCCATTGGGGAGGTAAGAGGTTTAAAATATGCTAGGTGAACCCGTAAATGAAACAAGAGAATCATTGTTATTTATGAGAATAATCACATGTTCCCACAAAAAGTGTAATGATTACTCAGCTTACTAGCTCGATGACCCAATGTATTAAAAGATTGGGAAATTAAAATACTACATTATTTAATATGAAATGTTATTAAAAGGCATAAATGTTTAATACTGACTCAAAAAAAAGATCAGATCTTCTAAGTATTTACATCATATATTTTAAAGTTTCCTTTTATAAGAGCCCGACCTTTGCAGAAGAGAACTTGGATCTACTTTTTTCTGTTTTAAACGAAATTCAAGAAGTTTCAGAATGGAACAGAAGCCTTTCTACATTTGCTGAAGCATGGAAAACTGTTGCCCCTAAGTCAAACGGAATTGTTGATATCGTTCAAACCAAAGTGAATATCTTAAAAGCCATCAAAAGACATAATCTATCAGAAAAAGCAGAGTATGATTTAATTAAAGATGCAGAAAATAACGTCGATAAGCTCTATGACAATGAACTCTAACATAATGATTTTTCATTTTCTAATCACGCTCACAACCGTAACTTTTTGCCTATCACCTTTCTGTACTGTAGTACTTGGTTTTAGGATAGCAACTACTTGAGTATCAGTGATTACGGCAGGCTCAGGAGTTGGCTGAGCAGGTGGCGGAATTAGTAGAACTTATCCAACGGTAGCAGGAACAGTTAAATAATGGTGGAGGTGTAGTACATTCTGGAGGTGCTTAACAGTATTATTTGTGTCTATGTCACTCTCAAGTCAAATTCGCCACGACCACAATGATCTCTTCGTGTTGTGCTATGAACTTAAAAAACTTATGGCTGAAATGATGATGGCTGCACCAACTGTAGTGACTTTTAAGGATGGTGTTGCCTACTACTTGATGACCAAAGTATATCGCACGTTTGGAAATGTAATTCGATTGACCAAAGACGGATCAACTGAGGACGCTGAGATGCTTGCTCGTACCACCTTTGAGGCCTATGTGACCTTTGCTAACATCCTCATGGATGAAACAGAGGATACAGCTATGAAGTACCTCGAATATGATGATGTGACTCGGGCTCGGATGTACAAGATAATGAAAGATCAGAAGAACTTCTCAACATACTTTGCAGAAATATTGGAGCACCCCAAAGAGGGTGATGAATCTGTTGAGGATATTGAAGCTCGAGCTGCTGATTGGAAAAAAAAGCACAAAGCCACTGACCTTAACCATTGGCACTCGCCAAAAAAGGCGGGTGAGATGGCTGCAGCCGTAGATATGTACGGGTTTCACACTACTGCTTATGTCATGGAAAGCCATCTGGTTCACTCTTTACCAAGAGCAATGAACAGATATCTTAGTTTGGATAGTGGATACATAGTGATGGATTTGGAACCAAAAGGTCACGAAGCTGGCATGGCTTTAATCACTGGGTTTGAGATGGCTTTTGGTACAGCTGAAAATTTTAACGCTCATTTCAAGTTGGGACATGAGGCAGTCTTTGGTGAACTAGCGACACGATTTAAAGCTACTGTAAAAGAGAAATAATGTGTGATTGCGCGGCTGACTATGAGTGAGTGTTTGTTGCCAAGATTCCGTAAGTTCCACAGGTGTCTCTTGAGTTCGTAAAACCAATTAAACCCTCAATTATTTTGCTTTCGCTTCCTTACTTTCTTTCTCTTTCGCTCTGAGCTCAACCATTTTGTGATAACTCGGTGAGTCCTGATAGAGCATCCAATCTTTCTCTCTATTAGGAAGGGTATTTTCTAAGCCCGCCTTTTTTCGGCGATCACCAAAATTAGGAAGTAATTTCTGGAAGTCTTTACCCAAGAGTCCTTTGAATTTTTTCTCAACTTCATCAACGATGACTGAAGGTTCCTTTGAACTCTCCTCCCAATCGTCCCATGGATTCTCACCCATACTCATATCAAACATCTCCCATGCGCAGTAGAGGTCATTTAGTGCTTCAACATACACAGCCCAATCTCTAGCGAGCTCCAGCTTTTTTGAGTCATCACTTAGGTAGCGTTGCTTAACTCTGAAATAATTAGCTTCCATCACCACGAATTTATCCTGAAAGTCGATGATTGTAGGAGAATCAGAAAGAGCCAGTTCTAACAAGTTCGTCTTATAGTAGCGGGCTAGGCCTTCTAATTTCTCAAGACTATCACTAGCTCTTTCAATGATCTTATCTTCAACATCCGTTATATCAGCCTCGACATCATCCTCAAGATCAGGCTCATTTTTTTGTTTTGACTTTGAGTTGTTCCAGACCAAGAAAAGAATGATTGCGATGATAATGAGCCAGATTGGTATGTACATAAAGGTTAAAGTCCTACTGCATCAGCGCCATGAGCAGCTTGCTCCGTGGTAAATCCTTTGAAAACTGTTGCATTTTTTGATGTTTTACCTTTCCTAATCAAGATCTATTGTAATATTATCTTGTCAACTTAACAAGTAATTTTGGATCCTGAAATTCATGTTCATTTAGAACGCCATCATTTTGAAGATTCACAAGTTTTGTTAGTTCATCAACAGTACTAACACCTAAAGCTGGCTGGCCAATCGAGTTTTGAGCATTGTAGATTGCTTCCTTCAGTTCTTTTTTCTTCAGACAAGAAATTTTTTTTATCACCCGTTGTTTCTATGGTAATTTGCATATAACCCATCATTCCAAGCTGAATACTGACAATTTGATTTATGGGTACGTTCTGGCTACCAACACCAGCTTTAAACTCAACTCTGTTGGGGAAAACTTGTATCTAGAAACCCATGTAATTTGTATCATAAGGAGGTTTTCTGTCGATGTATTGCGGTTAAAAAAGCCCATATTTTAATTTTGATTGAGATATTTACTCATCACTCCTAAATTATAATATCTACATCGGCATGCTACCATGGCTTTACTCACGCCCTGTTCCATCAGGGGAGGTGCGAGGTTTTTATTGACCACACCCCAGGGGTGGGGGGTGCCATGGTCGTGTGCAACGGTTGCACTCAACTCTCAGTGGAGGCTGTGGAAGCAGTGGAAGTGACTAGGAGCTAGTTCACTTTAGATACTAGGAGCGATAAAATAGGAGTCGAAACAGGTTCTAACAACGTCCCGAATTCTACCCCCAGCAATCTTGCCAGGAACGCCCATAACATATCCAGAAAGAGTCCCAGCACCCTCGGCAAATTTTCCAATGGGTGTTTGAGACCTGTATGCGGAGACATCTGCGTATGATTTAGGAAGAAATTTCTCTGCACCCGTACCACCCAGTTGACCCCGAATGTTCCCTGCAAAAAACCCCTGCGTTGAGTCTGCAACAGTTTGAGCTATAGGAGAATTTCTAAACCTTGTGTCGAGGTTCCCACCAGGACTTACAGAGGCTCTATTATTCGCTTGCCAATTTGAAAAGTTAGAAGAAAGGTTGCGTATAACTTTACCTAGTCGGGAATTTTTCGCTTGTTGAACTACATCTTTAACTGCCATAGTACTGGTATAGACGATTTAGGTTGAGGTTATCAATCAGCGAGAGAACTGTGGCTGATAGTCCTGGAACCGAGGGTCTGTTGCACTAGAGCCTGGAATGGTTCCATACAAATCTTCTCGTCTTGAGATCTGCCCAGTCAACTGTTGCTGACTACCTTGTCCTTGATTGCTCACGCTAGGAATAGAGCTTTGAGGAGAAGCAGCGAATGTATCTACCCCTTGTTGGCCTTGGTTCGTTGCACTTAAGAATTGCTGTGCCTGATTGTCTAGGCTGGCGGAATTTTGTTGTGCTTGCATTTGTAGTTGTGATTGGAACTGCGCTCTTGAGACATCAATCTGATATGCTGCGTTGCGTAGTTCTTGCAATGCACCCATACGTGCCTGTGCTTTCGCCGATTCAGTCTCACCACGTCGACCATTGATCTCAAGCAACCTATCCTGGAATGTTCTTTGCACTTGGTTTACAGCTTGCTGTCTGTTCACTTCTAACTGCTGTACTCCCTGCTGAAACTCTCGCTCTACAACTTGTCGTTGCTGATTGATTTGCTGCAGAGCTTGTTGTGCTTGCTGACCAATTTGAAAAGTATTTCTCTGAAACTCTCTGCCTTGCAACTCGCCTGCGGCCTGTCCTGCACTTGATGAACCACCAAATCGTTGCTGGTTGGCTGATTGTAACTCCTGTAAAGTTTGGCGTTGCTGTCCGCTCTGAGCTTGTTGAGATTGAAATGTTTGTTGCTGTTGACCACTGAGTAGCTCGTTTGCACCAGTTCTCTGATTATCAAGTAATCCACGAGAGGCTTGAGCTTGTGCCTCTGCTTCTCCAATGAGTCCTGGTAATTGTCCGCGTAGGTTATTTTCAGCTTGATTATATACATCAAAAATAGGATTAAATTGTGAGTCTATTTCTCCTTGAGAGGGTCCTTGTGGCGCACTAATATTGTCATAGGGATTTGATACTGGGCTAGCGTTTGATACTGCACCAGCGTTTGTTTGACCACCGTTTTTGTCCCTAGAACGCAAAGCAGCTAACTGTTCTGGGGTGGCTGTTGGACCCTGGAATCTATCCACTGGTGGTAGATCTCTTCTGGGAGGTGGTGAAGAAACCTGACTATTACCAAACAAATTAGAACCGCCTTGAGAGCCTCTTGATTGACCAAAAAGATTACTTACAGCTTCAGTAGCACCGAACTCATAGTTCGATGGGTTGTACCATGCTTTTCCTTGTGTTCTTGGTATAAGTCCCATATTTTCCTCTACAGCAAGCTTTCTGCTATAATACGTTATGTTTAAATGGTGTAAGTACCTCTATCGCGCTTTTCTGGTTCTTTTAACTCCAGTATCATTTTCTGTCGTTTTTATGTTGTTTGAAAATGACAACGCAGCAGCCGGTACTTTTGTAGTGCTTCTACTTTTCCCTCTAGCAATCCTTATCAAACTTATCCTAAGGATTCTTCTCCACTGGTCACATAGCCTCAACTACACTAAAGTTATCTCGTTATAAACAATTCGTTTTGAGGTTTGAAAGAGGCAATTTAAGCCTGTGAAGCGTGTACGAGTTTGAGTATTCCAACTCCCTGATATCCAACTGGACACTTTCGACACCGTGCCTGCGTAGAAGAGACTAGATACAATTCATGTTGACACTTTGGGAAGCTAAGCTCTACTCGCTGTGATGCTTCGTTCCCGTATGGTTCGTAGGTCGTGTGAAGTGGGGGTAGTGTGGGTTCAGCCATGTTTAAGTTTTTCCTGTTCTATTCTTTTTTGCAGGTCTCGCATTCTACCCTCAGAGCCTGAGAGCAAAGTGGTGAGTTCCTCAAAGGCTTTCGCCCTTGCCCACATCACGTTATACGCTCTCTGAAACTCAACATCATTCTCAAACGATTGGGGGTCCAGCCATTTGTTGGCTTGGGTCAAAAGGGGGAGTAGCACCTGTTGGAGATCCTGGCTGAGCCATAGGCGACTCAGTGCCTGCTGCTTGATTAGATCCTTGCTGAACGCCTCCAGTCGCAATATCTGAGAAGAATCTGCTTGCATCTCTCGTGCCACTTGATTCAAAGATTTCTGTGAGGATTTCGGTTGCATTTGGTTTTTTCCCTTCCTGTTGCAGTAACGTTATCACATTCTGGTTGTTGAATAACAGGTCGGTTGCTTCCCTTCGAGCTTGTTGCATCTCACTATCAGCTCCAGCACTCATACTCTTCACATCTGGGATATAGTTAAATGTACCATTCATATCTTCAGGAACCATACTTAGCTCCGCCTCTGTACCCGTTTCATCAATTTTCATCTTGGGCTTTATCTTCAGTTTTTCATAGTCTTTCTCTTCTGGGTTCTCCACAACTGGATATTTCGGTGTGTACCCAGCGTTCATCAACTCCTGCATTTGTAAGTCGTTCACATCACCGTTTTGGGCAAGGATTGCATCAGCTATTGTTTGAGTTGCTTCGTGGTCTAGCATCATCTCATCAAGCCCTGCTTGCTTGAAGAAGGCAAAGTCTTTTTCGCCGATAATCTTGAGAACATACTCACTCATACCTGGATTTGCGAAGAGGAACTGTTGATTATTTGATAACCACATGTCCATCATGTCCACCAGAGCATCTGAAAGGGCGTTCTGGTTGTCCTGATCACGTACGTTTTGCTGTCTCTCTTGTTTATTCACTTCTGTAGCGGTCTTATCTGGATTAAATGGGTCAACACTCCCAACACCTTGGCTAGAATCTCCCATAGCTGTGCTGAAGGCAGATTTCAGTGCTGAGTACGTTGTTTGGAAGTATCGAAGTGGTTCACCTGATCCGACATGTTCAGTAACCGCGTTCTCTTGGTTAATGATCCATTGTGCTTCTGGTCCCCATTGGATCGTTTCCATTCGTGCCAGTCCCTCTAAGATCTTGAGTGGTGGCTTCATGTGGATATTCATTGTGTCTAAGAAACCATTAATGGTTGCCTGTATGCCTCTCCAGAGTGGGAGAACACTCTCAACCTCAGACTCTCCTATGGGGTCATCTGAAAGAGAGAAATATTTTAATTGAACAACAGGAATCTTTCCATGTTTGTATGGGTTTGGAATGTCACGAAGGAGAATGTTGTGTTTTGGTGAGAAGGTAATCCAGCGATCGGGTCGATACTCAGTGACAACCTCAGTGACCGGAAAAGCCTCATCACTACCCAAGCGATCAGTTAAGCCTTTTAGCGACTTAATTCTTGAGGTGTAGTTTCCATCTCTGCGATCTTGTGATTTCTCTGCGAGTGTTTCCTTCAGCTCAGAGAGACCAGGGTATTTCGGTTCGCCAGGCATTTGATTCTCGGTTTCTAGCTCCTCCAGGGTACGCCACTCACTTACTTGTACCCACTTGGCATTACGGACGTTATCGCCGTGAGTCAGTCCTACGTTGCGAACATCGAGGTGTTTGAACTCATTGCCATTAAACGTAACCTTCTCCTCGCCACTTTCATCTGTGTACTCGCAGTACTTCCAGGTAACTAGCCCGAAGCATGAGGCAAAGAGCCGTGTGTCCTGATCCATGAGTCCCCACTTGTGGTTCATTGATCCGCCATCTTTCGCGTTGTCCCACTGGAAGTCTAGTAAAGCGTTGTTAATTCTTGCCCCAGTAATATCCGCCCCTTCACGAGGAACTAAGCGGCCACGCAACTTCGAGTTGGTAAGCCTTGCCTTCTTTTCAACGATTGTGGTACGAAGCACAGGGTCGACAACTTGAGATAGGTATGGCCAGTTCTCAGGTAACCTACCAAAGTAGGCATCAAGAACATCATTCCACCCATTCTCTCGGGTCATTCTAATATCACGATCCTCTGTCCAGTCGGCATAGTGCGTTTGAACTTCTTGGAGAATAGGAGTCTGTGATTGTGGGGTTTTGCGTTTCTTGTATTTTTTTTCAGCCATGTCTGGCAGGTATATACCAATGTGTTTGAGGTAATCAATGATCTCTGCGTACAATCTTCATTGTGGCGACAATCGAAACTGTTTTTTTTTCCGCTGTTGCAATGTGAGTGCATGGTGGGCAGAGGCGGATAAATTCTCCTGGATAGAGTTCAAATAAGAATGGTTTGATCTCTTCAATCATTTCACACCCACAAGTCTGACAGAACCAAGTGCCTCTTACTCGTTCTTTTTTCAGTCCGGAGATAGATCCACCGTATTTCGTCCATTTACCAGTTTTTAAGCCTTTGAAAGGATCGTCGTACCGGGCAGGCTGGTTTGACATAGGTTAGTCCTTTTTAGCTAATTCAGCCCTGAGTAGATAGATTGCATCGTTTATTCCTAGAATATACTTCTTATCAGGAAACATTCTACTTTTTATAAAGTGATCCCATTTTCGTTGCTCAAGTTTTTTTATTATTCTGTTTATAGATTCTTCTTTCGGTTCTAGCATAGGTTATTTCTCCAATTCTTCTTTTACTTCTCTCCAAAGATTGTTACACCAAGTTTCGGGGTCAATTTCGCCTTCAGGAGCACAATCTGGCAGGTAAAATGAACGATCCCCTTTTGCTAAAAACTCAATCATCTGACCGATTGATAGAAGTGGTAGACATTCCCATTCCTCGTGCTGTGGATATGTTAGCTCTGAATCATTGTTTTCGTTGAGTATTATTGTTGGACAGTTCTCAATATCTCCGCTCATCATTGAAACGCTTGGTTTTTCGTGGTTTAAGTCTGTTGGGTGATATAACTTATATATTTCCCCTACTTGCTGATTTTCAATAAACCACGAGTGAAGCTTGTTTTGCCCACCTAAACTTAGTTCTGCTAATTGATCTACTGTTATGTGTTGTTTCATCCGATCCTCCATTTATCTTTTTTATACGTTGAGAGGAGTGTTTCCCGTTGTGGGTTCATGCTTGCAATGGCATAGCGAATACCATCCATGTGGTGATTCATGTAATCTACTGGCTCGTTGATGATCTTACCGTTCTTGTCTGTTTGCCAGAGGTAATTTCGATACTCTTTGATGGTATTAGTACTGCGTTTGGTTACGGATATTCTTTGGTTTTGTACCAGCTGTATGCCTTGCAGAACAGATCCTTGACCCTTAGTAGAGGGAAGTAGAGTAACTCCGTACGACTTAATCTCATCGTTTGATTTAGGTTCAGCACTATCTGCAATGATCAATGCTCTTGGTAAGTTCTTAAATACGTTTGCTATCTCTGAGTTCACCAAACCCTTTTGGTGAATAACCTCATCAATGATGAACCCACCATTGTATTTATAGATTCCATCAGAGGCAGTAGGATCGTTTGAGTACCCATAATCAAGCCCGTATCGTTCCAATCTCGCTTCATGTGGAACTTCGTTGATAATCTGCCAGCCAGTGTATATGCGCCCCTCAGATTCTCCAAGTTGACCAAGACCATACACATTCCACCAATTCTTATTCCCCCTACGGCTTTCAATAGAGTCGACAATTGATTGAGACAGCCCCTCGTTATCTAGATAGGTAAGAATAATGAAATCTACATCTCTATTCGGCTGCACATCTGTATACCACCAGAACTCTGCTACTGGATTCCAGTCAAGCCATATCTCTTCATTTGTACGAATTTCTAATTGGTCGAAAGTCTCAAGAGGAATGTTGTTCGCTTCGTTTATGAATAATCTCTGCCGTCTTGGGCCACGCACTTTATGTGGCATATCAAGAGAGAAGAACTCCATGCGTGAGCCGGTCTCAAAGGTGTAGATAGAATCTGTTTTGTTCCAGGCGTTTTCATTGAAGTAGTTATGCGTTTGCATAATACTCAGAAAGTCTCGAATAGCACCACGTTTCAAATGAGGCATTGACTCACTAGTAATCGAAGTGAGTTTAGGAGTTGTATCGCTTTGTGATTTATCTATTAAGATTTGAATAATGGAAATTGTCTTGCCGGCACTAGAGCCACCAGATACTCCACGGATTCGTTTGTGTAACTTAAGCAGCTTTTGAGTTGCGCTCGTCAACTGGTACATTAGATACTCCTCCCAGGATCGGGATAACGTGTGTAACTTCTACCCTCTGATCAATTGCCTGACTTGGCATACCGTCCATGTACGACCAGACTAACCTCTGAGCTGCTGGATCGCCCTCAAGCGCTTTCTTTAAGATAGACTTGCCGATTGCATCCTTGACCTCCGGCTTACTCGCGAGCATCTCTTTAAACCACTCAGTAATAGAGTAGCCTTTTTTAGGTGCGCCCTTTAAATTACCAGATTGTCCTGGTTTATATGATCCTGATGTTGGTGGTTTTGACATACTGTTATTTAGCTGATATTACTGCTGTCGCTTCTTGCCAGCCTTCTTCATATCTTTCCATTTCTTATTATCTCCAATTCTTCTTTAACTATAGCATACATGGGGTAGGACTACGGCTCGCCCTTGATTAGAGCTGCTATGGGGGGGTCCAGCTCCCTAGCGGAACGAAGGGGTACGTATTAGAGGCCAAATACAGTCTCATTGCTAATGGGCATACTAGGTGACAAGATGGGTCTATGAAAAATGGTATTACAAACCTCCCCGTCATTATTGCAGGTATCCTTATCCTGATGTTTTTTATAC
>Ga0163149_10007472_pt1 | contig 11014 bp, 7 predicted proteins | sample OliLakLV19MP5G1_FD_148604 | JGI IMG/M metagenome (GOLD analysis project Ga0163149, IMG submission 148604) | Freshwater microbial mat bacterial communities from Lake Vanda, McMurdo Dry Valleys, Antarctica - Oligotrophic Lake LV.19.MP5.G1 | ecosystem: Environmental > Aquatic > Freshwater > Lake >...
CATTGAAGAAGTTTGGGCTGGCATTGCGCGGCGGGAATTGCAGATTATTGCCGCCATCGCTGAGTTCCGATGAACAATGCTGCTGGATCGTCCAATCATTCGGCCCATTATCGGCGGTATTGTTGGAAAAGATCACGTTGCGAACAATGCCGCCGGGATTAGTATTGATCTGGCTATTGCTGATTGCGCCGCCAACCCAGCCGGCGAAATTATCCGCAAAGGTTGTGTTGGTTAGCACGAACTGGTTTGTGTTATTGACGACATACAGCGCGCCGCCATTGGCATTGAACGATGAACCCTCGGCCCGGTTGGCGCTAAAGGTCGAATTACTGATCGTGATGATCGCCCGCTGTGCAAAGGCCAATGCGCCACCCGAGCCATCGAATGGCGCGGCGCTCTTTTTTACCGAATTATTGGCAAAGGTGCTGTTGGTGATTGTGATCGATGGGTTGCCAGTACCAGCCCCATTGTTGGTGCCGCCTCCACTGATTGCGCCACCCAATGCGCCATTGCCGCCAACAATCGCGTTATTGCTGAAACTACTGCGGTCAATCGCCATGCCGGTGCTATCCTCGTACATGTTGACATACATAGCGCCGCCGGAATTGTAGCTTGTGTTGCCAGTGAAGCTGCTCTCACTAACGCTAAAGATACTGCCTGAACCGCCAAGTCCATCGATATAGATCGCACCACCCTGGCTATCGGCGGGAGTTGCCCCGATAGCACTATTTGTGTTGAATATGCTTCTGCTGATGCTCAGGCCACTCTGCAGAATATGAATAGCACCGCCAGATGCATTATCGGCGCGATTATTATTGAAGGTGCTAGCCGCCACCGTCACCGTTCCACCCTGGGAATAGATCGCGCCACCACCATAATCATAGGCATTGCCACCGGCACCCGCCTGTGCCGAGATATTGTTGCTGAATGTGACATTCTCAAGGATCAACGTTGGTTTGAAGCTTGGATTGGCACCCTGGAAGATACTCTGAATCGCAGCACCATTGGCATCTGTCCCTGTTCCGGCTGCGCGCCCTTGTGTGAATATCAGATTGCGGATTGTCAGCGTTGTGCTGCTGCTGAGTGAACGATGGCGAATGATCCGGCGCTGATTCGCACCAGAAAGGGTGATCAACCCAGCGCCATCGATTGTCGTGTTCGGAACAGAAATATCCAGCGTCGCATCCACGATAATGGTTACTGGATTCGAGCCACAATTAAAGGTGATATTGCCGCCGCCCTGTACGGCGCTGGCCAGGGCAGCAGCGCTACAACTGGCTGGGCTGCCGGTTCCGACAACGCCAGCGGCCTGGGCTGGTTGGACAGCAAGGCTCAGGAATAGCATGCCCAGGAGCATTATTGCTAATCGGATGCGGATGGATAGTGCTGTGTGTAGATGCATTGATAGTTCTCCAGAGATGTGTACGCAGCAACGCGCTGCAACCCTGACTCCTGCCCCTACGATACCATCCTCTGCGCTGATCGCAGGTGACTGAATGATCGCAATTTGGTAGCACTCTGTGACAGCTACGGCTATTCGGCTATGGAGATACTATCGTTTATAATCCTGTGGGGCTGGTTGAATATTCGTTATAGTAGAGTGCAGAAGTATTGAATGTTCGTTGACCCTCACCCGCCCTGCTGGCACCCCTCTCCCTCTTGGGAGAGGGGCAGGGGTGAGGGAGATGGCCGAGATGCACATGACCGAATTACATGGCCAACAGCTTGTGTTACGGCTGCTAACAGAATCTGATCTTCCCGATCTTCTGCGGGTGTATCAGGCAACCCCCGATTATTTTGGGTTGGCTGGCCCAACCAGCGCAGATGTGTGGCAGCAATGGCATCTCGCCCAAATAACTCCTGGCCGGCAGTTGTTCGGGATCTATCATCGGGATGTGCAGCAATACATTGGTGCTGCGGATGTGCAGATTGGCGTCCCGCAACCAGAAACGGCGGCGCTGTGGATCTTGATTGAATCGCGCTGGCAGCACCAGGGGTATGCACAGGAGTGTATTGCCATTCTGGAGCAATGGCTGATTTCCGTGCAGGGTGTTGAGTCGTTGTGTGCGATTGCATCCCGAACCGAAACAAGCCTGCGGTTTCTTGAATTGCAGGGCTTTCGAGAAACCGATACGCCAGCGGTCGCGCCAGTTGGTTCTGAACCGGCATTCTGGATGTGTTGGTGACGCGCTGGCGTTGGAGAGGCTCAATAACGCAATGGTTACTCTGGACGAAATTGTGCATGATGATGCGCTCGCGTATCTTGTTCGTCAGCGGGATCGCCATCTGATGCACCTTGGGGCGCTTTTGTATGATCAGGTGCGAACGATGATTGGATTGCGCCAGCATGGAGTGCTGATTGCATTGGTGCTGATTGTTGATTATTCCGGTGCATTGCCCAACCCGCGCCCGACGATGATGGTGGCGGCTGATGATCCAGCAGCGCTGCTTCGTTTGGTGCAGCTTGGAGCCGAGCGCCGCTCATGGCCGGATCGCGGTGTCTGGGCGGTGGCAACGCCAGCATTGCGCGATGTTCTCGAATCCTGGCTGCAGCTGCGCCATAGCCCATTGCGCGGACTGAACTTCTATGGCACCGAATATGCAGATGGCACCGCGATCATGCTCATGCCACCACTGTATGATTCGACCAACCTGATTGTACGTTCACTCAGCGATGCCGATGCGACAACACTTGATCTCAGCCCTTGTAACCTGAGCATCACCGCACTACGCAGTTGGTTGCGGCAGGGTTGGCGCGCCTTTGGCGTGCTTCAGCAGAACGTTCTGTTGGCACACGTACTAGCTGCCTACCCAATCGGTGATTCCGATGAGATCGCGGCTGTCTATACTGCTGCCCGTGCGCGGCGGCGTGGCATTGGCGCAGCCGTTGTGGCCGCCGTAATCACCGATAGCCGTAGCCGTGGGCGGCGCGCATTCTATGTCGCGCAGCGCACCAATCTGGCCTCCTGTGCGCTCGCCGAACGATTGGGCCTGGCGATGATTGCACAAACATGGGAAATTGTGATTGAGCAATGAATTGACGGATGAATTGACGGATGAGAGGATAGCGACCCAATGGATCGCCAGACGACCCAGCGTAATATGCGTTTTCTTGTGCTCGAAATCTTCTGGGCCGCGATTGCGGTTGGTTGCTATTCGTTTGCAGCCGCATATCTGATTCGCCTAGGCGGCACAAATCTGCAGGTGAGCCTGCTAACCTCTGCGGCAGCATTGGTGAACGCCCTGACCTCCATTCCTTTTGCGATCTTTCTGGAGCGGCGGGCGAACCGCTGGCCCTGGATCGTTGGCAGCCTGTGGACTCTGCGGGCTGGCCATATGGGCCTCATTCTAGTGCCATTTCTGCCAGCCTACCGCCCGGAAGCGATTGTAGCGCTGTTGCTGTTTGTGAATGTGCCGGTTGCGCTATTCAACGCTGGCTGGTTGCCGATGTTTGCCGATGTTGTGCCACTCGCTCGGCGTGCCCAGCTCTTTTCGGCCCGCAACATGACGCTCAATGTCACGCTGATGATCACAACCTTTGTGATGGGCCGTTGGCTTGATGCAGCCCCATTTCCGTATAATTACCAGCTCATGTTTGGCCTGGCTGTGGTCACAAGCTTCCTCAGTACCGTGTATGTGGCCCGCATCGTCGCGCCGCAATCTGCCGTCGTTGTGCCAACCAAACAGGCAACCGCCCGCCTAACATGGGTGCAGATTCGTGAGCAGATCGTCAAACAGCGCTCGTTCGTTAATATTACGCTCAATACGCTGATTTTTAATATTGCCTTCTGGATGGGAACGCCGCTCCAGCCGATCTACTTTGTTCGTGAACTCAACGCAACCGATGGCTGGCTGGGCTTGTGGATCGGCCTGACCAGCGGCGGCGCTATTCTTGGCAATCTGATCTGGCCGCGCCTGATCAATCGCAGAGGCTACAACTGGGTGCTGGTTCGGGCAACTGTGCTGAGTGCATCATACTATTTTCTGATTGGCCTGTTCCCCAACCTGACACTGATTCTGTTGTTTGCGTTCCTATTTGGCGCAATTAGCCCTGGAGTTGACATAAGCCATTTTAATACGTTGCTTGAGGTGTGTGAGCCACAGCGGCGTGGCTTCTATATCGGTGTTTTTGTGACGGTCATGAACCTTGGGTTCTTCTTTTCTGCATTACTTGCTGCACCGCTGCTTGATCGGATGGATGCCCGCATTCTTGTGTTCATTCTTGGTGGGTTACGGTTGCTTGGCGCGGTGTTGTTTACCGTTAACCCGGTGCATGCCCGTTCGCTTGAGGCGGTGGCAAGCTAAGTAACATTCCGATTGCCGCTGTGCGCGGCGGGCACCAGGAAACCGTTCACTTATCTGAGCTCCCTTTTCGCAGAAACCGTTCCCGCCCAGAGGGTACCCGGTTTCCGCACCTTCCGAGCGGGCAGGCGCTACAGCACCCAGAGGGTACCCGACCCGTAACGGATGGCGGTGGCATCCTAACGTCCGTTGGTCATGCCACGGCTGCGATCAATTCGTGTTGGTGGCTAGCTCCCTCACCTCTGCTGCGCCTCCCCTCCCGGTGGGAGAGGGGTTGGGGGTGAGGGTATTCTGACTCCTGACTCCTGAATACTCAGCTCTCCAAATCTATGGTATCTTAAGCGCTTACCTTTAATGATTGAACAGTAGTTGTGAGAATTATGCCCCGCTCCACCACACCAATCTATATTGCTCAGACCCAGCCTGGCTTTGAGGCAATTGCCGCTGATGAGATCGAGGCGCTTGAGGGCGCTTCTGTGCTGGGCACCCGTCCGGTTGCCGATAAAAACGGCATGATCCAATTCGAATATAATGGTGATCCACTCGATCTCTTCCAGTTACGAACCATCGAGGATCTGTTTGAGCAGGTGTTGCACATGCAGGATCTTGCGCCAACCTACCCAGGGCTCAAGGTGCTGGAAGAGCGTGTGCTCAAAGAAACCAGTATTTCGCCCGCCGTCCAGCGTATGCGCCAGGTGGCCCCAGGCCGCGGCGGCCATGGCAAGTTGCGTTTCCGGGTGGTTGCGCGCCAGGTTGGCGAAACGCGCTTTCGGCGGATCGATGCCCAAATGTCCGTTGAGAAGGCGATTGGCCAGCGCACCGATTATCGCTGGCGTTTGGGGGAAGAGCCAGCGCTTGAATTCTGGCTGACACTCTTTCCTGGTGAGGCATTGCTCATGATACGCCTGAGCGATGAAAAGATGCGCCACCGAACCTATAAGCTCGAACATATTCCCGCATCACTACGGCCTTCTGCTGCCGCTGCATTGGTGTTCCTGACCCGCCCCTCCGAACGGGATGTGTTTCTGGATCCGATGTGTGGCGCGGGAACGATTCTGATCGAGCGCGCCAATATGGGCCGTTACGAGCACCTGTATGGTGGTGATCAGAACCCAGAAGCCTTGGCAATTGCCCACCTAAATGTTGGCACACGCTATCAGCCACTTGATCTACAGGAATGGGATGCAAAGAATCTGCCGTTTGATGAAGCATCGATCACGGCTGCTGCGGTTAATCTGCCCTTTGGCCACCAGATCGGTTCACTAGAAGAAAATCGGGTGCTGTACCCAGCCTTTGTTCGGGAGATGTACCGCGTGCTGCGCCATGGTGCCCGCCTGGTGATGCTCACTGGTGATTCTGGCGCGTTGATTGATGCGCTGCGCCGCGTTCCAAACCTGCGTGAACGAGCCGCCTACCATGTGACGCTGCTTGGGTATCGGGCACGGGTGTTTGTCGTGCAGAAGACGTGAAGTCAGGAGTCAGGAGTCAGAATGTGTTTGCTATGCTTTCATAGCGTATGATCACCATAATGGCTAAACGAACTATTTGGTGATCCGCCGTTTTGTACTGTTGATATAATAACAGGAAATACTGTAACACTGGGAACAATGAATTATGCCGAAATCACGCAAACGATGGGTCTATACTCCACCAAAACCAGCAAAACCAAGCATTTCAGTGGCATTCAAGCAGGAAGTGGAGCAGAAGGCGCAACCAATTGTTCTTGCCTGGAAACACCAGTATATCCAGCCTCCACCAGCCGAGCCGCAGTTCAATTACCTGATTGATATCTGGACAAAGTGGTATCGCAGTGCGTTCTACTTTGGCGGCACGTATGCTTCTCCCCATCCGAACGCCATTTCACCCACCTTCGAAACACGCTACGCCCGAATGACCTATGCTGGCAATCGTAATTTCAATCTCGCCTATATGCGCTATACCGAGCAATGGTGGGAACTCTTTGCGGATGTGCCACTTGAGGAAGCATTACATACGATTGAAACAACTATACATTTTCACCCAGTGTAATAGAGTCTATCCTAGTGTCACGTACCCGTAATCCGCTCTGGTTCCGAAACCTAACAACAGGCCGTAACGTTAATACAAAATAGATACTACCGATAGCGCTCTGCTCCGGTTGGCAATGAAGCGAGGAAGCTCATGGAGAAGGCCCCGGTTGATATTTTGTGGGTTGCGATCTGTGCTGGGTTAGTGTTTATGATGCAGGCTGGCTTCATGTGCCTCGAAGCCGGTGTCACCCGCCGCAAGAACAATATTAATGTCGCAATGAAGAACCTTTCGGATTTCGGCGTTTCGACAGTGGTATTCTGGTTGTTTGGCTATGCCTTTATGTTTGGGCAGACCCAGGGTGGCTGGGTTGGTCTGACAGATTTCGCGCCGGATATGAGCAGTGGGCGAATCTGGCCAGCAACCTACATTCTGTTTCAGGTGATGTTCTGTGGTACAGCGGCTACGATCCTGGCGGGTGCGGTGGCCGAGCGCATGCGCTTTGCTGCGTATCTGGTGATGATGGTGGGCCGCCGCGCCACATGCAGGGTGCCGATATTCCATTGGCCACCCTTGGCGCACTGTTGCTATGGTTTGGCTGGATCGGCTTTAATGGCGGCAGTACCCTGGCGCTGGATGGTCGCGTGCCTGGGATTATCTTCAATACCGTTCTGGCTGGCTCAGCTGGCCTAGTTGTGACACTGCTGGTTGGTTGGCGCATTCGGGGCCGCGCCGAGGTTGATCTGGTGCTGAATGGATCACTGGCCGGTATGGTCGCGATCACTGCATCGGCGAATGCCGTTTCTTCCAGTAGCGCATTGATTATTGGAGCCGTTGGTGGCCTGGCGATGCTGGCTGTCGATGTGTTGCTGATCCGGCTGCGGATCGATGATGCTGTCGGTGCTATTCCGGTGCATCTTGGTGCAGGAATCTGGGGCACGCTGGCGGTTGGGCTGCTTGGCGATCCAGCACGGCTCGGCACCGGCCTGAGTCGCCTGGATCAGATCGGCATGCAACTGTTTGGCATTGTGGTGTGTGGAATCTGGACCTTTGGCGTCACCTATCTGTTTCTGAAGCTGATCAACCCGATTGTTCCACTGCGGGCCAGCCCTGCCGATGAAGAAATCGGGCTGAATGTCTCTGAACACGGCGCGACGACCGATCTGCTTGATCTCTTTATGGTCATGGATCGCCAATCCAAAACTGGCGACATGAGCCTGCGCGTGCCCGTCGATCCATTCACCGAGGTTGGCCAGATCGCTGATCGCTATAACCATGTGATCGATGCGCTAGAGCAGACCACCGCACGAACTGAGGCAATTGTTCGCAGCGCAATGGATGGCATTATCACCTTTTCGAAACAGACATTAGCGATTATGACGCTGAATCCGGCTGCTGAACGGATCTTTGGCTATCGAGAACTGCAACTGGCCGGGCAACCGATTGGTGTGCTATTGGATACCAGTAGCGATCCAGCATTCACAACGGTCAGCCAGATCAGCCAGCCGCGTGAAGTACTTGGGAAGCGTATTGATGGTACGACCTTCACGATGGAAGTGGTGATCAGCGAGGCACAACTGGAGAGTGAGCCATTCCTGACGGGCACATTCCGCGATATTACCGAGCGCAAGCGCGCCGAGGATGCGCTGCGCCAGGCGCGTGATGCGGCAGAGGCGGCCAATCGGGCCAAGAGCGCATTTCTGGCCAATATGAGCCACGAGCTACGCACCCCGCTGAATGCGATCATTGGTTATAGTGAGATGCTCGACGAGATGATCGCTGATGGTGCGATTATGGGTGATCGGGAAGCAATCTCGCCCGATCTGGAGAAGATCAATTCGGCAGGGCGGCATCTGCTGACCCTGATCAATGATGTTCTTGATCTCTCGAAGATCGAGGCTGGCAAAATGGATCTGGAGCTTGAGTTGATCGATATTGCCACACTGGTGGCCGATGTTGTTGCGATGGTGCGCCCGCTGGCTGCTCGTAATGGCAATACAGTGCGTGTCACCTGCCCAGATGATATTGGCCGTGTCGCGGCGGATGGCATCCGGCTGCGTCAATCGCTGCTGAATCTGGTTTCGAATGCCTGCAAATTTACCGAAAGCGGCCTGGTGACGCTTGAGGTCTCGCGCCTGCCAGCAGGTAGCACAACTGCCCGTGAAGGAACTGGAAACGCGCCACAGGAATATGTTGTGTTTGAAGTTCGCGATAGTGGCATTGGCATGAGCGAAACACAACTGGAGCGTTTATTTGAGGCATTCAGCCAGGCCGATCCATCGACAACCCGCAAATATGGTGGAACAGGGCTTGGATTGGCGATCAGCCGCCGCTTCATTCAGATGATGGGCGGTGATATTAGCGTCAAGAGCGAACTGGGTAGTGGTTCAACGTTCCGTATTGAACTGCCGGTTATGCATACGTTTGATGGGCAGTTACCAGATATGACCTTCTTTGGATCGGATTCGAACTCAACACATGTACGGCGTTGGGAGAGCCAGGGGCAAGCATTGGTGCTGGTGATCGATGATGATCCAGCTGCACGCGATCTGCTTGTTCATGCGCTTGAGCGAGAGGGGCTGAAGGTCGAAACGGCGGCCAGTGGCGAGGAAGGGCTGCGTCTGGCTCATGCACTGCGACCGAATGTGATCACGCTTGATGTGATGATGCCGGGATTAGATGGATGGGCGGTTCTTGCAGCGCTCAAATCCGATCCGCAGTTGCGCCGCATTCCGGTGATCATGCTGACGATGGTGGATGAGCGCGAGCATGGGTTTACATTGGGCGCCGCCGATTATCTGACCAAGCCGATTGATCGTGGGCAGTTGCTTGCGGCAATTGAGCACCACCGCAAACCAGAAAATGGCTTCGTGTTGGTGGTGGAGGATGATGCGCCAACGCGTGAACTACTGCAACGGATGCTGATCAATGAGGGCTGGGAGGTTGAGCAGGCCGAGAATGGCAAAGTGGCGCTCATGTGCATGCTGAATCGCCGCCCGAACCTGATTCTGCTTGATCTCATGATGCCAGAAATCGATGGCTTCCAGCTGGTTGAACTACTGCGAGCCAACCCGGAATGGCGCACAATCCCGGTGATCATCATTACTGCAATTGATCTCACGCCAACTGAACGAATGCAGTTACATGGCTATGTTGAACGGGTGCTACAGAAGGGTGCCTACCAGCGTGATGAACTGCTGCGTGATGTACGCGAGCTGATTGCGCAGCGTATTCAGGAGTCAGGAGTCAGAAGCCAGAATTGAGCACCAAGAACCGAGTATTCAGGAGTCAGAAGCCAGAAGCCAGAATGAAAACCAAGAGCCGATGAGGAGAGATTAGCCTTTTGTAACCAGGGTATCGATAGTTGTTGGGTGGTGGCGCGTATCGCTCGCGCCCACTGGTTCATGCCAGCTATGGCTACTTTCGACTATTGAGATGCCTTGATCCTGACACCTGACACCTCACGGTCGCCATTCCAGAACGTAATATGTTCCATTGCTGCTGATCGGCTGGAACCCAAGCCGTGTGTATAGGCGCACAGCGCGGTTGAACTGTTCGACATGCAGGCGAATGGTGCGGCCAAGGCTGCGTGCTTCGGCTCGGGTTGCCTGAAGAAATGCTGTTCCAATCTTCTGGTTGCGATACTCTGGTAGCAGGGCAATCTCGATGATGCGGATCTCATCGGCAAAGCGATCACTAGAGATTCGGCCAATTGGTTTATCACACAGCAGAATGAGATCATATGCGGCATCGGGGAAACGTTGCTGATATGTGTGCTGCTGTTCGGCGAATTGTTGGGTAAGAATATGCTGGCTTTGGCAATCAATCCATTGGGTGATTGCGCGCTCTTCACGGGTATTGGCATAGACGTTGATCAGAAATGGGAGATCAGCATCACTGATTGGCCGTACAGAGATTTCTGGCAGTTGTGGGCAGATCGATGGCACACGACACATACGAGCAATCCTTTGGTGAGTGTGATAGTACGATATTGGATAGCTTTCATTATCGTAGCATGCCGATCATTTTGGCGTACGATCTTTCGTGTAGCAATCGATCAACAAATTGACCTCACCCCTTGAGTTGTAAACAGGTGTAGTACAAAGCGGGGGTTTAGGGCCGGGTACCCTCTGGGTGTCCCGAGAAAGATCCTCACCCTTTTTTGCAAACCCGCTAGGATTGCTATAGCACAAGAAAACAGATGGACAAAATACTGAGTGTTAAGTGTTGTATGTGGGTTGAATGATGGTTGAATGTTGGTTGAATGATTGTGGCTGCTGATACGTCAGCACTTCTGCCATCTGTCTTCTGTTATTGATATCGTCCTACCCAGCCATAAGGATACGCGGGCGGGCGATCAATCGTATAGGCTGCTGTTCCGTGCTCTATTCGGCGATGGCAGCACGCAGCCGTTCGGCGGCCTGCTCGGGTGTGATATCGCGCTGTGGTTCGGCCATCAGTTCGAAGCCAACCATGAATTTGCGAACCGTTGCGGAGCGTAATAATGGCGGCAGAAAATGCATATGAAAATCCCATTCGGGATGCGCCTGGCCATCGGTTGGGCGCTGATGTAACCCCATGGTGTAGGGAAACGAAACCTGAAACAGCCGATCATAGCGGCTGGTCAGTTGTTTGAGAATATCGGCCAGGCCATCGCGCTGGTGTGGTTCGAGCTCGCTGATCGCACCGACACGATGGCGGCTGA
>Ga0163149_10007479_pt1 | contig 11008 bp, 5 predicted proteins | sample OliLakLV19MP5G1_FD_148604 | JGI IMG/M metagenome (GOLD analysis project Ga0163149, IMG submission 148604) | Freshwater microbial mat bacterial communities from Lake Vanda, McMurdo Dry Valleys, Antarctica - Oligotrophic Lake LV.19.MP5.G1 | ecosystem: Environmental > Aquatic > Freshwater > Lake >...
GACTGGAATCTAGCATCTTCAGAGGGAAACCTGGCGTGGACCCGTCACCAAAGGAAGAAGGAAATAGAAGAGGAAAAGGACATCCGTGTCGCGGAAGACCCTCCACCGGTGGCTGAAGAGATAGTCGTTGATGATGCTGATGATCTTTCCTCCATGGCAGATGATGCAAGTAAAAGCAGCAACAGTCCAAGACAAGAGAACAAGTTAAAGCACAGCCGGGCCATCATTGAAATAGCACCTGTGTCAGAAATGTTGTCCCGGCATCTTTCATGTCCAAAGTGTCAGAACCCGCTTAGTGTGTCATTCCCAACAACCGGCATTGCTACATCAGTCAAGCTTGTTTGCACGGACGAAGTCAAATGTGATTATGTGGCGCTGTGTGCCCCCTCTGCTGCTGACATTCCACTCGAGGATGATGCTGGGAGTGCCAAGATGACAAGGAGCACAGATTTTGCCCTCAACGTTACATATGTTTTGGCATTCTTGGCATGTGGTGATGGTGGCACTGAGGCCGAACGTGTTCTTGGATTGAATGGATTCCCAAAGAGCACAACAATGCAGTCAGCCTTTAGCAAAATCGAACAAAGAATCAGTGGCACTGTTCAAGAATTCACGGACGAGATTGTGATGTGTAATTTGAGAGAGGAAGTAAAATTGACATTTGGTAATGCCAAGGATGAGAACAACAACAACCTGTACGATCTTTGGCTGGAAAATAAACTGCCACAAGACAAGTGGCCGCAAATTGGTGGTAGCACTGATATGGGATGGCAACAAAAAGGGTCAGGACGGCTTAGAAACAACAAGTCAGGTCACGCGTTGGTGGTTGGGCCACTGACACGGAAGGTGCTAGTGAAAGCATTGTGTTCCAAGACCTGTGGAAAGTGCAAACGATGGTTTATGTCACATCCACCATCTGGTAAGCCACCAGATCACGATTGCTTTATCAATCATGCCGGGGCATCCGGTGCAATGGAACCAATTGCTGCACTCGAAATGTACTTACAAGTGGCTGTTCAATCAACGCGTCACACTGGATTGGATGGTTTGCGACGACGATTCGTCCATCAAGGCCAAACTGAAGTGGAGCAATGAAGATTGCATGAACAACAACAACACCACTGAGGTTCCTAAGATTATCAACAGCAATGGAAACACAGTCGAACGGCCGAATTATGGTGGGATACCAGGACATATGCCCGAGCCATCATTCAAGGCAGATCCCAACCATAGACGGAAGATTTTGACAAACAAACTGTGCAACTTGGCACCAAAGAACAAAACGTCTCCTGAAGAGCGACATAAACAACTAGAGAAGAAGCGATTGAAAGTTGAAGAAGAGGCCAAGAAAAAAGGAAAAGATCCTCCTATCTTCAAGGAAGAAGTCAAGCAGCACGATTGGAATCTCACAATGACAAAGATGGATGTGAGACGCCTGTCAAAAAACTTTGGATTTATGATACGAACACTGAAGAACAAGACGACTGATGAAGAAATGTTGGACACGGCGGAAGCAGTGCTTGAGCATCACTTTGGCAACCACAAACGCTGCGGTGTGTTTTGCCGGCGGAAGATAGAACTAGAGGAGGGGAACTTAGACGAAGGGAAGTTCTATCGAGACAAAAAGAAGGATGAGTTGTTATACAACAAGTTGAAGTCAATAATTGCGCGGTTTATCACTTTGGATGCATCGAAAGAAGTGGCACATTCTTTGGACACTTGTGCGAATGAGTCTTTCAACAATGCAATGGCGTGGGTGGCACCAAAGAACAAAGTGCATGCAGGATCGCACTCCTTGAAGAATCGAATGAGTGTTGCAATTGGAACCAAGACGTTGGGCATCAACTCCTGCTACCACGGTCTCTTTGAAAAGCTCGGCATCAAACTCACACCCGACATCTCCCATTACTTGGCTGTAAAATCTAATGTACGACAGAAAAGAATCGTGGAAACAAAGACCACAGAGTGCAAGAAGAAAAGAAAGGCCGGGGAGTACCGGCGTCTAAAGGATGATACAACTGAGGCCAAGAAAGCACGAGCCAAACGTGATGGATCTGTTTATAAGCCGGGAATTGGCATGACCGGAGGATACGACAATGAGAATGTTGAACAAGAAGCCAACGTTGACACTACAAAGACATGTAGTAAATGCAAACAGCCAGGGCACTTGCGTCCATCTAATAAACTTTGTCAGCATTATGTTCCACGGAACAGGCAGAAGAAGAAGTCGGTTCCTGTTGCTGAGGATGTTCTTGTCACACCAGTCAACGAAGAAGAGGCTATGGCGGCAGAGATGGATGAAATGGATGTCTTACCCTTGTAGGATGCAAGTAGCACTGACACGGCATTCTTTTTGGCAGCTAACTACAATGAATCCGATGACAGTGACACAGATGCGAGAGGCTTGCTATGAGCTGTTTATGAGCATGTTGAAGTGTTTGAGCTAGCCGTTGGTGTTGGTGCGTGCTCGAGCTGAGATATGAAAATGTGTTTGAATTTTTCCTAACCTTCATTTTTTCCCAACGTCCAGCCTCACATTTTTAAATTGGCCGCGCGTGCTCCTGTAGAAAGTGCACTGGAAAACATAAAGAACGACTGACTCAAAAAACTTGGAAAATCGTTACACTCTCACAAAACCCAACGATTATCATCACAAAAACCCATAATCATTATAGCAATTCGACGTTTAGTTTCAGACTATTAGCTAAATCTTGTTGTCAATCTAACTATGCAGTCATGTTTATAAACATACTGAAGGGGTGCTCGGACACTCTAAGTGTTGACACTACCCAGCACTAATAGGTTAACAAGGCGACATGTAGCACCTCTCGAAAACGCCTCGTGATGATAAAGGAAGATATCAACTCGGTTAAACCCCACAAAGCAAGGGAACGCTCTCTTCCTAGCAAGTACAACATGTCTGATAACACAATAAAGAACACTCTTGCTATAAGACAATGGATTTTTTATAAGTAGATAGATGTCTGGGTAGAGGTTAGTCAGACCTTTGTTTTGATTTCGTGTTGTTGGAAAGCACTAGATAATGACATGGAGGAGCAAAAAAGGTCGCACACCGTCCAAACGTTGAAACTTACATTCTTAAGGTCATGCATGATCCAAGACATAATCCTATGTGTCTTTGGTCAGGGACGTGCCTCATGTATGTGTAACGGTCCAAACTGTAGGATAAATTGTCGGATAAATTTATGCGACAATTTTCAAAATTGTAGTATAAAATTGTAGCATAAAACTGTAGGATAAGTTGTCCTATAAAAATATAGTGCTGTTTATACAACAGTTTGGCATGCCCTGCGCACATTGTAGTTTGAAAAACCAAATTACATGAAAACAGGGGTGCAACTCCGAATTAATAGCAATGAAAATTGTTGTGTAATTGTCACATAAAAATTGTTGGATAAATGCATGCGACAATTTTCGAAATTGTAGTATAAAATTGTAGCATAAAACTGTCGCATAAATTGTCCTATAAATTTATGCAACAATTTGGACCGTTGAGATGCACAACTGAGCCCATGATGCGCGTCCCAGCACCAAGTGGGACCTGATCCCACCTGGGACCAATCACACTTTCCAGGACACATCATCAGTGATCATGCACCAGTGCTGCACACTATGTAATCGAGAGGAAAGACTGTAGGCCTTGCTCTGCTACTGTAGTCCACAAGCATTGTACATGTGGACTAGTCGTCTGGGTTGAGCAGAGCTAACTTCATGAAGTCGTTTTTGTTGACTTGCTCTGAAAATGGTAGATGATGATTTTCACAAAACTCGCCTAAGAAAGATTGTTTTATTTAGGTTAAAAAACTCCATCAAAATGCCAGGTGAGAAACGGGCGAGATGTGACCCGTTTAATTGTTGGACGCAATTTTCTCCTTCCCAAAGAATTTTGATTTTGGTAAAAATCACAAAAAAGGGAGGGGAGATTCAGGCGAGATCATCTCGCCCGTTTGATTGGTAGACGTTGTTTTCATTCTTTTGGATGATCTGGCCTGATTTTGACTGGCTAAGAATGTTTTTATTTTGGTAAAATTCCAACAAATTAAAAAAAAGTGAGAAACAGGCAAGACAATCTCGCCCGTTTGAAATTTTCACTATTTTTGGAAAAGAACCAACTGCGAACCCGCACAAAATGGTACAATGGGAACTGTCAGCGGGCCAGTTGTGCAACCTGCAGACGGGACTCATACACGTTTCATCACGAACGGCTATCTGCGGATGAAGCACGGTCGTGGACGATGCAACGGCATTGAGATGATCTCACGAGGATTGCTCAACAAGAGCTCACTCTTTTGATGCATCATGCTGCACGCAGCCTGATTAGATTAGTCTTTGTTACATCACATCTTGTTTGCTACTTGACCATGACCAGCCTAGATTTGCAGTCTGACAGGAACCGATTCGCATGGAGCCAACATGCGTCGTTTTGGGGTTCCCCAATTCAACGTGTCATGATCGTCCGCTCGCGTTGGCCTTTCTTTTAAGATTCTGTAGCAGTAAAAATAGAATAAGGCAGCACAGCTGGGTAGCTCTGCCAGTTTGATATTTTATCAGATTTTGAAGGATGTCTCAAAATTGCCAGCCCTGTGCCCCCTAAACGCTCAGTTCCACAAAAACGCAGCCAACACAAAAAATGACGTTAGCAGCCAATTGCTTCCAAAATGTCATTCAGCTGACTGCCAGTGTTGAACAACATTGTCATGCCAACAACATTGCAATGCCAAATGTCATTTTGCTGATGATGTTGAAGGTTAGCAATGAGTCCACTGTGCAACATGAATTGAAGCAAAGGATCCAAGTCTTAGTTGGATCTTGAACGTCAAGTTTCCCTAGAAAGTTTTCTATGCATCTGAATGCAGCACCTGCCAGACTCATTTCGATGATCATGGAATCTTTGATGATGCCTCCGCGTCGCCTCCTGGTTTCAAACACAACCTCTAAAATGAACTCCAATCTTATCTGGTGGTGTTGGTGTGAAGTGGCTCAGTCAGTGTGTGCGTCTGGAAAGTTTGAAGAAGAATGGCCTTTTGGTTGTGGTGTTGCTTGCATTTAAAAATAGTGCCTAACCATGACAACAACTGGCTAAGAGCTTAGCAGAAATTTTCCACTGGGTGGGTGTCTGAACAACCTGAACCTGATGAACCTGATGATGAAACAAAAAAGGTCCCTCCTCTTCACACCTCCAAGAATCCTGCTCCGTGCTGCTGCTAGCGGAGCAAATGAGAAGATGTGACACAGTGTTGTCAGTTTTTTATTTCACTCGTGCACTGATCAAGCTGATCCACAAAGCAAGAACGATAAAATCCATGCTACTTATTTATTGGAAGCTGCTGCATGATGCACAGTGCACTCTAGCGGATCGGTCGACAACATTGTCCTGCATGGCATGTACCAGCCAGAGCTGTCTGCTGTGCCTGCCATTGGTAGCCCATTCCCTAAGCTCCAGAAAATTCCAAAAGATGACCGACCGTCAGGAGAACAAACGACTTCCTTCAAGTGCACATAGCAGCTGCCATGCACAGAAACCAACAGCATGTTGTTTTCATCGAAGCACAAATGGCACGATGGTCCCAAGTGGGAACATGCAACAAGATTGCCAAGGACATGTTTGACAAATCGCGTCAAGTCCACACAAAGTTTGGCACCACACATGTGTGCATGAGTGGCAACCCGACCCATCCTCCCATTTTGTTTTTTCATGGCATTGCCACCTGCAGTCTCATGTTTGGTAAGCCTCATCACAATGGTCTTGACAATGTGGTTCCTGTCCGTGTGCACTGTGGATCTGCTTTGTGGCGTGGTGTGGATTTGAATGCATTTGTCGTTCATGTTTTCATGGTGGCATTGCCGTCACTCATCATCATCAATGACAACAACGTGTTTATGTGCACAACAACAGGTGACTGGCTGTTTCCAGAACTCTCCAAACATTGCTGTTGCATTGCTGCAGACACCATTGGAGACATGGGACGGTCTTGCCCCAAAGACAACAACCCCGATGATGGACCTTCCACAGAACAGGAAACGGCTGATTGGATTGTGCAAGCATTGGAGCAACTCCGCCCACAACAACAACATCAGCAACAACAGCCAGTGAACGTGATTGGACATTCCATGGGCACCACTTTGGGTGCGTGTTTGGTGCGCTTTTATCCCAAAAAGGTGCATCGCATGGTCCTCATGGCACCCGTCTTTCTCTTGGCACCGGTTCGTAAATTGTGGTTGGCACAAGCCATTTCCTTTGGAATGCTTTCGGCCATGATTCCACAACAAGATGGAAAAATGGCCAAGCATTTGCAAACATGGTTCTTTGGTCCCAACCATGTCTATTCTCATCACCCAGCAAATGCAATGCCCAAAATAGGACATGCACAGAGTGTCCACATGCGGGACCCATTCATCCGGGATTCATTCAAGGAAATGATGCTCCTCAGTGTCACATGACTAGTTGCTACTAGCCCCAGTGTCCACAAGCAGTGAAGAAGGTTGCTCAGGAGAGCAACGAACCATCGTCACAAGACGCTGGTCTATGCAATGTAACGGCTATGTCTTGTGGACCATTGCGCACGACTAGAACATGTTTTGTTCTGTTTCACACAACACAAGCTGTCATTGTGAGACAGTCATTCCCAATTGAATAACAAGTCCATAACTAGCACACCAATTCTTCATGCAGAAGCATTGATTATCTCAACAGAGAGAGGATTGCGTCGAGGGATCTTGAGCGGAACCTGTCTCAAATGTTGCATTTGGTTTTAGTTTATTCTAAGCTTGTGGTTTTCATTTGCAAGCAACTCAAAAGCCCCGTAGCTTTTAGCGCAGTGCACAAACGCATCAGGTTTCTCCATTCAAAAGGCAATGCGTGGAACATGTGACGGATGCCAAATCAGCATCAGTCCACTTAGAAAACAGACACATCACAACAAGTGGAACCAGGCACAAGATTTTTGATATGAGACCTGACTGTGGGTGTGTCCAATCATTTGACATGCAAGGTCTGGAAGCCAACTCTTGTTTGCTGGATGAGAGGTGGTGCACTGTGTGTGCACAACAAAAGGCTTGTTAGCCAAGGATAATTTATTTATGTTAACCTTGACATTAATTGTAGTCAGAACAGTGCATTCTCCCCCATGATTTTAATGTGTTTTTGCATTGAGTCAAATCATTTTGGAGCATCTGTGCTGCTTTTTCCGTGCGCATTTTGTGCATGATTTGACCATGGAATCATTCTTTCGAGTTGACATGCGTCCCTCGATCGATAGATTTTGAATTTGAATTGGCATGCGTCCCCACGTGTTTTGGTCGTTCTTAATCCGTTTGATCACATTCGTTTCCATGTGTGTAGCGTGCATTTGTGGGTGACTAGGCCACTGCTACTGCTTGCTCCACAGTCGTTTCATGTGTGTCCATGACTCAAACCCCAAACCTCATCAGTTAAGAGTGTGCACACACAGTGCATTGTTAGCCAATGATAATTTGTTTTACATTAACCTTGACATTAATTGTAGTCAGACCAGTGCATTTGAAACCATGGATGAAGATGACTCTTCTGACAATGACAGAAGCTCATCTGATGAAGAATCCCGGCGAGCAGAACCTGAAGGTGAAGGGAGCATCGCCAATCAAAGAAAAATCAGAGTGGGGCCGCAACATCAAGTGCCCGTTCCACCTCATGATCCCAATGCCGACATTGTGTTGCAAAATCCATCACTAGTCTGGAGTCCATCCAGGATGCCTACTCAATAACAATTGGATGCTTGCTTTCAGAAGGCTGCTGCAATCTTGACCCCCTTTGCCACACATCAGCTTCTGATTATGGGACAGGAGCCCTTCACTTCCATCCCAACTGATCGAATGGAAAGCCTGATGCGAGCCCGGGAAATGAATGCTCCCTTAAAAGTCTCCTCCATCAGTGCATCTGCATCTTTGGCTTCGTTCTCTACTAAAAACACCTTGCTGTGTGAGTCTGACTTGGATGCGCTCTTAAAAAACCTACACGACCAAAAGTACAACGTGGATGCTGCTGTTGCCATGGTTGCCGCAAACCCTAGAGAATTTCTCGCCAATTGGACTATCACCAAACGAGAGGGTTTTGATGCGGCCTTTCAAAAAGAAGCTGGATCCCTCCGCATGGTGGCCAAATCTGTGTCAACATTATCAACGAACAAGACATTAATTGTAGTCAGAACAGTGCATTGTCAGAACAGTGCAGGTGGATGGCTACCATTGGGCCGTCAAAGACATTGACCCCTTTTTCACTTTTACATGGCTGAGACCTAAAATTTTGAGCTGTTTCTGAAAAGAATAACAAAAAAGAATTGTTAGACAAGACCATTTGACAACATTGGTGAGTCAACTACACCCTTCTGAGATGTGGAGAAAGTCTGCTGTCAAACCAAGATTTTTACACATTCACCAAATGCTGAAGCAGGACTTAGCTTTCACAGCCTTGGTTGTCAGAGTTGAATTAGAGGTTGCCTCGTGAGTGCTGATGTCATCTTCTGCTGCTGTTGGGGCTGCCATTAATTCTGCCTTCTAGTTCGTTTGGTAGGGATTCTCACTGCTCCCTCAGCTGTCTCTGGCTCAAGTTAAATGGTAGGTTGCCCTTGTGGCACAATGGGAGGAGGCACCTGGGGGTCACTGGATGCATTAGGGTTGTATGGCCTCCCTAAAGAGAACTAAATGCCATTGCCTGTCTCGACTCAGTGTCCCATTATGGAAGTATGTTTCCCTAGCTAGTAGCTGCAGGTGACGGCATTGGTACAGTAATTCTGTTCGTAAAGGTTAATGAAAATTTTAGGCTGGAGTAAGGAAGGCAGTATCACTTCATTGTTAGATCAATCTTAGCTATAGATTTCTATAATCGTTAAGATACAGTAGTGGCTTGTATTACGGGCGAGATCCGTTGGCCTAAATGTACGCTTGGCCAAGAATACCTAATGCATGTCTCAATGGAATCAGTGCTACTATGAATTGTCGTGATACAAACCGCTACTAGAGAAACCCCTTTGTCCATAAACGATGCCGATTTCCATTGTCTCCCTGCGCAGCGCCAATGTACTTGTGTTAGATTCGATTTGGGTGTGATTGTGGACACGGATGACATGGCACTTTCAAAAAGGATAATCTTGGTAGAAGATTGACTGATGGACCCCATTCCCTGCGTTTAGTGAACCCGTATGCGCTTGGAACTCTCCCCGCTTCCATTCCCATGACTATTAGTATCATGACCATCGCCACTTGGTTGGTTTTGCTTCCCGATTCTGGACGAAACATCTGGTGTATCGACATCTCGTAAACCACATTCGAGAATTTTAAACGTCGCCGTCCCACAAGGTTTATGAGGCGACTTGACGAGTTCGCAGGTGCGGTGCTGATGATAGGATGAGTCTTGTTGTTGATTGAAATTATTGCCGGCGTAACGATGAGAAGACATCGATTCCGATATGATCAATCGCGTCGTGGTGGCATGTGCCCAGGATTCTCCTAGAGCCGGGACCAGATGTGATTCTGTAGAGTCCCCTTGCGTATTGTTATAATTTTTGGCATTGTTGCTTGTAGTTGAGATCTTGGTTGTCATTTGGTTGATGACTACCACTGCCAAATTGAAGGAAGTAGCAATATCGGAAAGCAATGACGCCACCGTGGACAAGGATCTTGTTCGGGCCATGTAGTTTCCTCCTGGTGGTTCGCACTTGAATAATACAATAGTAAAATATATGCATTCGCAAGAAAGTTGTTGATGTCATTGTAAGCCAATTAAAAAGAAGAGGAAACAAAAATATAGGTCAGTTGCGACGCATTACATTTGAAAACGAAAAAAGGACCAATGAATTTAAAAAACGACATGAATATACCTACACGATAATGAAAGGCAATGGAATCCACGACGACTAATTTGACGGGACATCCTTGATTGGCCCGTTGTTGAAGAAATTGTGGCAAGGCCATAATGATGGCAGTTTGTGCCGCTTCATCCAAGGCTCGATAGACGTGAATGCCTTTCAAGATGGTGTCCCGTTCAAACCAATCTGGAACTTGCGGCGAGGGCGTTTTTCGGGATGCCGATTTGCGGACATGTTCGACCAACGCTTCGGCCATGCTCCAACATCGTTCGGGACTGAAATTGCCTTCGCTGTCAATGTACACCGTCTCGCCCGCCACGCCTCCAAAATGGGACGGCAAACGCGCATCGACACTGAGTTGCATGGCCAATTGTGTTTTGCCACATCCCGGAGTCCCGGCAATTTCCGTCAATTCTCCCAAGGCAATGCCACCTCCCAATAAACTGTCAATGGAACGACAAAAGGTCACCAAATTGCGGACTTTTAATATTCCACGTTGTTGTGGTTCTGTACTAGTGTTGTCGTTGTTGGGTTCACTGTCGAATAGAATTTGTGCTGCCGTCTTGGCTCTTGTGAATAGAGAAGCATGAGTTTTTCTGTTATTGCTAGTAGTAGCATTGGCAGTGCCTAGACATCGTTGCGTGGGAGTGGTCGTAGTCATGGTGAGACAGGATTGTACTTCACGATAATAATCCGTGGCTTGCCGTAAATCACATCCCAATTCCGCCGCCAAATTGGCAAGACCTCCTTGATTCCGGGACTTTACCAGCTCGGCCGTGCTAGCAAATCCTCGTTGTTGAAAAATGGCCAACGTCGTGGGACGCAAGGGAAGATTGGTCAAGGGAACATTGAAGGATGCCAAATTGAACGACATGATTGTTTTATTGCTGTGTGTAGTAAGTGATGTTATGTTATGCAATGATGGCAACTACAATTCTAGTTGTTGACAACCAAGAGAAGCTACTGATGAACCGGTACTACTGTACTAGTAGTAGTACCAGTACTATAGAGCAGTACTAGTACGCAGTTGTTGTCCCAGGGTTTCTGTCTGTCACCAGCACATGCAGTCAGTCATGATGCAGTCAAGCTAAGTCAGTGCTGAGTCAAGTCAGTCAGTCAAGTGGGCGATTGATTCCGATTGATGG
>Ga0163149_10007484_pt1 | contig 11001 bp, 6 predicted proteins | sample OliLakLV19MP5G1_FD_148604 | JGI IMG/M metagenome (GOLD analysis project Ga0163149, IMG submission 148604) | Freshwater microbial mat bacterial communities from Lake Vanda, McMurdo Dry Valleys, Antarctica - Oligotrophic Lake LV.19.MP5.G1 | ecosystem: Environmental > Aquatic > Freshwater > Lake >...
CGACACGCTTACCGACGCGACGGGCACCGTCGTCACGGTCAGTGCGGCTTGCCCGCTCTGCCCCTCACTCGTGGCGACGATGTTTGCGGTGCCTGCAGCGACTGCCGTCACGACACCGCTGCCGTTGACCGTCGCGACTGACGTGTTCGTACTCGCCCACACGATCGCACGGCCCGTGAGCACGTTGTTGGCTGCGTCACGCGTGACGGCGGTGCCCTGCGTCGTTCCGCCAACGACCAGCGACGACGCCGCGAGCGACACGCTTACCGTGGCCACCGGCACTGCGGTGACGGTCAGTGCGGCTTGTCCGCTCTGCCCTTCGCTCGTGGCGACGATATTCGTCGTGCCCGAAGCAAGCGCGGTGACGACGCCACTGCCGTTGACCGTCGCGACGACGCTGTTGGTGCTGGACCACACGATTGCGCGACCCGTGAGCACGTTGTTGGCCGCGTCACGCGTGACGGCGGTACCTTGCGTCGACTGCCCGGTCGTGAGCGACGACGCCGCGAGCGATACGCTCACCGATGCCACCGGCGTCGCCGAAACAGTCAGCACCGTCTGCCCGCTCTGCCCCTCGCTTGTTGCGACGATGTTAGAAGTGCCTGCAGCAACGGCCGTCACCACACCGCTGCCGCTCACCGTCGCGACGGATGTGTTCGTACTCGCCCACGTCACCACGCGGCCCGTCAACACACTGTTCGCCGCATCGCGCGTAACGGCGGTGCCCTGCGTCGTAGCGCCAACGACCAGCGACGACGACGCCAACGACACACTCACGCTGGCGACAGGCGGCACGCCGATCGCGATCGACGCTTGACCACTCCGCCCCTCGCTGCTGGCGATGACGTTGGCGATACCAGCCGCGACGGCGGTCACCATGCCCGTCGCGGCATTCACCGCCGCGATCGATGCGTTGGAGCTGGACCAGACGATGATGCGTCCGATCAACACGACGTTGTTGACGTCGCGCAGTACGGCACTGGCCTGGGTGGTGCCACCCACCAGCAGCGACGGAGCGGCGAGCGACACCACCACCGACGACACGGGCACGATCGCCACGACGAGCGTGGCCTGCGCGCTCTTCCCTTCGCTGCTGGCGGAGATGGCAGTCGTACCCGCCGCGACCGCCGCAATGAATCCCGTGGAGGCGTTCACCGACGCGACGGACGGACTCGAACTGGTCCAACTGATGTCGCGACCGATGAGCACATTGGCGGCCGCATCCCGCAAGACGGCCGTCGGCTGCGTGGTCTGTCCGACAAACAGCGACGACACGAGCGACAGCGTCACCGTCGATACGGGCACCGGCAGTACGGTGAACGCACTCGAGCCAACCACCCCGTCCACCGTGGCGTCGATACGCGCACTCCCCGGCGAGACCGCGCGCACGCGACCGGTGTTGGAGACCACGACAACCGTGCTGTTCGTCGAACTCCACTGCACCGGACGACCAGTGATCACCGTGCCGTTCGCATCGCGATACGTCGCATTGAGATCAAGCGCATCACCGGCCACGAGCGTGGACGTCGCGGGCGACACGGTCACCGTCGCCGCAGTAATCGCGGTCACGGTGATGGTCGCGGCAGCCACGCGCCCTTCCGACGACGCGAAGACCAGCGCCGTTCCCGGCCCCACCGCGCTCACCGTTCCATCCGCCGCGACCGACAACACACTCGGCGCACCCGACGTCCACGTCACGACGCGTTGGCCCAGCACGCCTCCTTCGGCGTCGAGCGCTGCAGCGCCAATGCGAACCGTGCCACCCACAGTCAACGCGGCCGTCGATGGTGTGAGACGCAAAGACGCCACCGGCGACGGCAGCGAGGTGATCGACGCGGTGCCTGTCTTTCCTTCACTGGTGACGGTGATGGTGGCCCTGCCCGGCGCGACGGCGGTGACCGTACCATCGCCGGCCACGCGTGCGATGGCGGCGTTGCTGCTGGCAAACGAGATCGGACGACCGGTCAGCAGATTGCCATTCGCGTCGGTGATCTGCACGGTGAGACGCACCGTCTGCCCGACGACGATCGACGTGTTCTCGGGCGAAATGATGACGGCGCCGACGGGACGCGGCTGCACGACGAGAATCGCCGTTGCCGTGCGCGCACCCGTGCTGGCGGTGATCGTGGCCGTGCCCGGAGCGATGGCTTGCACCAAACCTGACGACGACACGGTGGCAACACCGGGCGCGCTCGTAGTCCAGGTGACCAGATCGGTGAGTGGCGCACCGGTGGAATCGAGTGGCGTTGCACTGAGCTGCGTGGACTGCCCGACGGCAAGACTGTCGCGTGATGGTGTGAGACGGATGGACGCCACTGGAACGGACGACACCGTCACGCCAACTGTTGCGCTGCGCGCTTCGCTGGTCGCCGTCACGGTCGCCACGCCCGACGTGAGCCCGGTGAGCAGTCCGAATGCGTTCACGACCACAATGCGGGTATCGCTGCTGCTCCAGAAGACCGGCCGACCGGGCAGCTCGCTTCCACCCACATCCAGCGTGCGCGCAACGAGCTGCAGGAATCCACCGGCAAGCAGGGTCGGGGTCGCGGGTGTCACCTGCACGCTGGCCACAGTGCGCGCGGTGACCGTGAGCAATGCGACCGCGCTTTGTCCATCAACCGACGCGGAGATTCTCGCCATGCCGGAACGCACCGCGGTCACAAGACCCGCCGCCGACACGCGCGCGATCGCGGTGTCGCTGCTCGACCACAATACCGTGCGATCGGCGACGACGTTGTTTCGGTCATCGCGCGCCGTCACCTGCAGTGCGACGGTCGTGCCTTCCGCCAGCGAGACCTGCGTCGACGAGAGTTCCACCGATCTGATCGGTGTATCGACAGGCGTTGGCCCGGTGAGATCACCCAGTCCTCGGCATCCGCTCAGCAACGTCACCGGCATGACGCACAGCAGCATGACTCCTATCAGCCAGCGTTGCGCGGTCGACGGCGTCGGCGAATACGGCGTCCGCATCGGCACGCTATCGTGCGCCAAGTGTTACTCGGGTCGGGCGCGCGTTGTGATTGCGCGTGCCGTCTCCGAGTTGTCCTTCCACGTTGAAGCCCCAGCAGTACGTCTCGCCGTCGGAGGCCGCGCCGCAGGTGTGCGCGCCGGTCGCGTTCAACGACTGGAAGGATGCGCCACCGATGACGCGCGTGGGCGTCTCACGATTGCTGTTGCTGCCGTCGCCAAGCTGTCCGTACACGTTGCGCCCCCAGCACCACGCCTGTCCGGTGCGCGTTCGACCGCAGCTGTGCACACCACCTGCCGTCACCGATGCGAAACGCGTGCCTGTCTCGACGCGCACCGGCATGGCCTGATCGGTCGCGCCACTGCCGCCGAGCTGACCGTAGCTATTGCGCCCCCAGCACCACGCTTCGCTGCTGTCGCTCACCGCGCAGCTGTGCTGGCCGCCCGCAGAAATGCTGCTGAAGTGCTGGCCGCCGGCGACGGCCACCGGTGTCCGTGCGTCGGCGCGGACACCAGTGCCAAGCTGTCCGCTGGCATTTGCTCCCCAGCACCACGCGATGCCGTCCGCGGCGATTGCACAGCTGTGATTCCAACCCGCACTCAGCGACACGAAGCGCATGCCAGCGCCGATGATGACGGGCGAAGAGCGCGTCGTCGTGCTCCCGTCGCCAAGCTGACCGTTGGTGTTCGCACCCCAGCAGGCGACTTCACCACTCGTCGTCAGCCCGCAGGTGTGTGAAAGCCCCGCGCGCAGCAGACGAAACGTGTGATTGCCCGCCACGCGCACCGGCGCGCTGCGCGCGGTGGTGGTGGCATCGCCAAGCTGTCCGCGGTCATCCCCGCCCCAGCAGTATGCCTCGCCACCGCGCGCCACGCCGCAGCTGTGCGCGAGTCCCGTTGCCACGTGCACGAAGACCAGATCGCCGACGATCGGGGCGGGCACATCGCGTGACTCAACGTCACCGTCGCCCAACTGTCCACGCTCGTTGGCGCCCCAGCAGAACACCTTGCCCGACACCAGCGAACAGCTGTGCCGTCCGCCAGCGGCAATGACACCGGCATCGTCGGTGGCGCGAACGGCGGGCGCGTCGACGGGTGCAGATACAGGGGACGTCATCGTTGCCGGCATCGGTCGGCTGACGGGCGGCGCTGCCGCCGCTGCACGAATCGTCGCGCGACGCATCGCCGCTTCCACCATCGAATCGGCGCGCACCGAATCGATGACGCGTCGTGCGAGCGCGCCCTCGGCAAGCCCGCGTTGTCTGGCCGCTGAGTCGACACGAATCGAATCCGCACGCAACGAATCGGTGAGGCCGACCACACCACGGTCGCGACCGGCTGCACTGTCCCCGCTCGACGCGGACACGATCGGCAAATCGATCGCCCTCGACTCGGCCAACGAACCGGCGGAGGTGAAGCGCGTGTCGAAGAAGCCCTGACGCCGAGCGTATGTGGTGCCACCAGCTCCGCCCGCCAGCAGCAGCAACCCGGCGACCACCATCCACCGGCGCGAGCGCGAGGGTGGCACCGCCACAGTGGCCCACGATGGCGCGTCGTCCTGGCCGCCGGTGTCCGTCGTCGCCGGCGCCACGCCGGCCGACGCGCTTGACGCCATCGCCGCCGCGGAGGTACGCACGGCGACGCCCGCAGCGACCGTCTGGTCCGCGGCCGTTGGTCGAGTGAAGCGCACGGTGGACAGGCTTTCGGGTCCGGAGGCATCGACCGGCGTGAGGCGACGCGACGGCTTCGTCTTCGCCTTCACCCGCGCTGCCTCGCGACGGCGACGATGCGACGCCTCCCACTGCTTCCAATCGCTGGGCACGACCCAGTTGTTGAGTACGGTCAGCAATCCATCCGCGCCCGCCCACCGCGCCGACGGACGCTTCTGCATCATGCGCTCGACGATGTACTGCAACCGTGGTGGCACAACGCCCGGACGCAGTGCATCGATGGCCGGCACATCCTCATGCTTCTGCTTGAAAATGACGTTGTAGAGCGCTTCCCCTTCCCACGGTCGCACGCCGGTCAGCATTTCCCACGCGACCAGCCCGAGCGAGTACACATCGGAGCGCGCATTGGCCGTCGCGCCATCGATCTGTTCCGGAGCCATGTAGGCCGGCGTGCCGATCGCCGCGCCATCCATCGTCAGTCGAGAATCGAATTCGGTGGAGTGCGCGATACCGAAATCACTGAGCAGCGCGCGCCCGGTCGAGTCGTCGAGGAAGATGTTTTCCGGCTTCACGTCGCGATGCACCACCCCGTTGGCGTGGGCGAACGCCAGCGCCTCGGCCACGTCCTTGAGCACGCGCTCCGCACGCTCCGGTGCAAACGCGCCGTCCTGGGCCAGCGCTTCCTTGAGTGTGCGGCCGGGAATCAGCTGCATCACCAGCGCCAGGCCACCGTCGCGCAAACGCTTGACCGCATGGACCGTGACGATGTTGGGATGCTGCAAGCGCGCCACCGTTCGGGCTTCCCGCACCAGTCGGGCGAGGGCCTCTTCACCCGTAAGGGACAGACGCGGCCGCACCACCTTGATGGCGACATCGCGATGCAGTGCCCGATCGAGCGCGCGATACACGATGGCACTGCCACCCCGCCCCAACTCGCCGAGCAGGGTGTAGCTGGTTTCGAGATCCGTGATCTCGCTGTCGTCGCGCTCGTCACTCATCGCGCTGTGGCGACTCCGCGCCAAACTGGTGCAATTGCGAGCGGCTCAACGGTTCTTGAAGGTAAAGAGCACTTCGCCCATCTCGATCCGAGCGCCGTCGTTCAGCACGTGCTCCTCGTCGATCGTGAGTGCCGCGTCGTCGAGCACGACGGGGTTCGTGTGCGACAGACTGTTGAGGTACCAACGACCTTCGTGAAAACGCATGCGGGCGTGGGCGCGACTCACTGTCTGGTCGCGGAGTTGGATGTGGCGATACGGTTCGCCCTCGCTGCGTCCGAACGTGAATTCGGTGCCGTTCGGGCCGGGAAGTCGCACAAACCGGATCTCGCGACCGATGTCTGTGCCAGCGGTGATTTCCAGCCGACCGGGAAGAAACTGGAGCGTCCCCTCGGTGGGGAGAGTGAAGTGCATCAGCGGGCGATCAACGGCGGCGGACGCAGCGACACTTGCCGATTGCGGCGCGCCCGTCGTGAAAGTGCGTATGCTCGGGTTCGGTTGCTCGGCTGGCGAAGCAGGCACGGACGACCCAGCGCCGTTGTAGGACGGTGCATAAGGCGGTGGCCCATACGACGAGGTACCGAATGCCGGCGCACGTACGGGCGTGGGGGCGGTGCCATTCGTTCCCGGTGTGCGCATTGGTTCGCGGGACGGTTCGTCGTCCGCGTGATCGCCTTGCTCGCTCTCCTCGACCGTCGGCGTCCCCAGTGCGCTGAAGAGTGGCAGGATCTCGTCTGCATCTCGCTCGATCGTTGGCGTGCGGTTCATCCAGACCACGGCCAGCACCGTGACCAGCATCAAGACCGCAACCGCAGCGAGCAGTCCAAGAAATCCAGGCGACATACAGAGGAGGAGGGCGGGCGGACGCGAGTCGCACGCGTCAGTCGGGACAGGTGATGTCGCGCGGAGGTTTGCGCAAGTCATGGGAACGACGCGCGATCCGTAATGTGCGCGACCGACGGCGTGCTGCCAATGCAACGCACGCAGCAATCGCAAGGTGCGTTCCGAGCTGTGTGCGAAACATCACAGAGTCGCGGGAATAATCGAGGTCGCTTGCGCCGTCATCCGTCTCGCCCGCAAGCTCCGCGCGGCAGGTTCTCGAAGTCGCCCGACCTCCCGCCACCACCGTTCACCATTCGAGGCACCAATGTCCCGTATCATGCAAGTCGTATCACGCCGGGTCCTGTGCAGCGCACGAGTTGCGGTTGGCACCGCCGCATTGCTCGTGAGTGCAAATGTCGCCGAAGCACAGCGATCGTGGGCGGGCTATCTGAGCGGCCTCAACGAAGTGCCGGCCAACGCGTCTCCCGCCACCGGTTACTCGTTCATCTCCCTGCTCAACAGCACACTCACCGTCTTCGTGAGCTGGAATGGCCTCGTCGGCGGTAATCCATCCGCGGGACACATTCACTGCTGCACGGCGCCGGGAAGCAACGTCGGTGTCGCCATTGGATTTCCGGGGTTGCCCGCGACTTCCAGCGGTACGTACACGGGCGTCTTCGACCTCACCAACTCCGCGGTTTACGCAGCGGGCTTCCGCAACAACTTCGGGGGCGGCACAGCGGCCGGCTCGGAGGCAGCGCTCATTGCCGGACTCGATGCCGGCAACGCCTACGTGAACCTGCACAACGCCAGGTGGCCGGGCGGTGAAGTTCGCGCCAACGTCACCACCACTCCGGAGCCAGGTACGGTCGCGCTGTTGGCGATCGGCATGCTGGCGGTTGGTGCGGTGACCGCACGACGCCGTCGTCGCGCCTGATCATCACGCGAGAGCGACGGACGGACGGCGTGCCGGGAGATCGTTCCGGGCACGCCGTCCATCGCTCGTCTACATCAGGATGTTATGCTCGGCCGCGATCGCGGGCGGCACGTCGCTGTCGCCCAGCATCTGACGCAGATCGATCTCGATGGCGCGACTCATCGACGTGATCGGCACATCGTTCGCGCTCCCTTCGAACGGACTCTCGGTGCTCTCGCCGATCTTTTCGGGCGTGGTGAAGATCCAGCCGCCAATGCGCTGAACGGAATGGAGAGCCACACCAGCGGACCGCCGAGCTTCTCGAACTCCTGCAGCATGCCCAGGGGAACGAGTGCGACGAAGATGCGAACGAACAGGAGATTCACCGTCGCGAACTGTCGTGGATACGGAAAATTCTTGATGCGTTCCGACCCGCCCTGTGGCGACAGGAGTTTGGCGAGTACCCGCTCCAGATCCATATGGCGGAGACTGTCGATGCGGCTCGAGATCGAGCCGATCCTCGAAAAAGTCGAACAGGACGGACAAAAGGGTACTAACTGTCTCGCTTTCGCATCGCCGCCAGCCGTTCGTCGATGTGCGGCGGCGTGAGTAGCGCATCGGCGATCCCCGCGATCTGTTCGGCCTCGCGCCACGCCGCTACCAGCGGCGCCAGTTCGCCTTCCAGCGCGCGCTGCTCGCGCTCCTCGTGCAGCGCCATCTCCAGGGCGAGTCGTGTCGGCCGGGGCAGCAGCAGCAACGAACCCGCATTGCGCGTTTCGTAGACGCGAGTCCGGACCGGTCCGTCGTCCATCGCCTTGATCTGCTCGCGCACGCGTTCCGCGTGTCGTGCCGCCAGTCGGGCAGAGATGGACGCGATATCGCGCAGCGCCACAGCCAGCGACGGCGCATCGGTGAGTCGTTCGGTAGCGTCGTGCACATCGATGCGTGACGCTCCGGCACCGTTCGCGCGTGCCAGGAGGCGCGTCGCGGCGGCCGTCGCATCACTGCCGGTGAGCACCAGTCGGCCGTAGGAGTGCTTGAGTCGCAGCCCCCAGCCGTCGGCGTCTTCACTTTCCACCAGATGGGTTTCGCGCAGGTCGGCGCGATAGACCTTGAGCTCCTTGCCCGCATGCATCAGTCGCGTGGCGCGGGCGCTGTCCACGGCGGCATACGCAGCGAAGGCGAGGAGACCGGTCATGTGCAGCACCGGCGCGCCCATCGCAAACAGCCCCACGATCGCTGCACCCGCACCGCTCACGATGGCCGCACCGGCACCGACCGATCCCACCGTCGCTGCCGACACGCCCAGCATCAGTGCGCGTCTCCGTCGAGTCGAGAACTCGCGACCATAGCGCCACGCCGCGAGTTCCGGGCGCAGCGGTGCACCGACCCGCACCAGCTCCAGTCCATCGCGCAGGCGAACAAGGCTGATCTCTGACGTTGAAGCGCGTACACGCGCGGCGCGAAACGCACGTTCGCACGACTCGATCGCTTCCCACCGCGTCTCGAGCGGCGTCAGACACCAGCGCAGACATGACGGACAGACAACCCACAGTCGTCCCTTCGACGTGTCGTAGGCGAGTCGGCGGCCGACGGGGAACGACTCGATGCTCTCGTTGCGGCCGAGCGCGTGCGAGCAGAAGAGACAGGTGGTGTACATCGTCTGTTGAATCGAGTGGCGCGATGGGATCAGCGTTCGCGTGACCGAGGGCCGCTCACCTAGCAATGGCCGCCGGCGACCACCGCCTGACTGATCGGCGATGGTGATGCTGCGGGAGCGCGTGCGCTCGTGATGTGGCGGTGCACGGCTACCTGGACACGATGGTGCCCAGCAGCGACACGTCCGCATCGAACAGCACGCGCGTTGGCGCGGCGGAACGTGCTCCCGGCACGGTTACCGTGGACGTTGACGATGCCGGCACCGTGATGCGATGCCGACGAGTGGCGCCATTCGCGTCCGTCACATCGACCGCCAGCGAGAGGCGGTAGGGCGGCACGCGCGCCCCCTGCTCGATCGTCACCTGCAACTGCCGGGTGCGTGCATTCCACGTCCACGACGTCTGCAGTTCGGCAACCCCCGGACGACGCATCCACTGATCGAAGAACCACTGCAGGTTACGCCCGGACGCGCGCTCGAACTCGCGCTGCAGATCGTCGGTCAGCGCATTGCCGTGCCGATACGTGGCATAATAGCGTCGAATGCCGCGATAGAAGGACGAGTCACCGATCTCCCGCCGCAGCATGTGCAGCACGAACCCGGCCTTCTGATACACGTTGCTGTTCAACACGCGGCGCAGATCGTCGAGCCCCTCGTCGATGACGGCTTTCTCGACGGTGATCGGCGCCTTGAGCACCTGCGCACGCATGGTGGCCATATCCGCGCGGAAGGCGCTGTCCCCGTGTGCATGCTCGGTCCACAGCGCCGCGAAGTACGTCGCGAATCCTTCCGACAACCACACATGCGGCCATTCGCGCGTCGTGACCGCATCGCCAAACCACTGGTGCGCTGTTTCGTGCGCGATCAGCCCTTCATTCGGTGACCCCGGTCGAAACAGTTGTGCGGCGTAGAAGATCGCCGCCGCATTCTCCATGCCACCGTAACGCGTAGATGAGGAGACATGCGCCAGCTTTTCGTACGGGTACGGCCCCACGAGGCGCGAGAAGAGCGAAACGATGTCTCCCGCCCGCGCGAAGTTGCCGGGCACCACACCGCGCTGCGCAGGCGTGGTCCACACCGATTGACGCACACAGCCCGGCAGCTCGCTCAGCCCGCAGGCAGTGGCGCCGAGTTCCAGCACGGCAAACGGTGCCACTCCGATCACCATCACCGCGGTGTAGATCGGACGCGCGGTGCGCCAATGCGTGCGCACCATGCGTACCCCGTTCACGCCGGCGTCTGGTGATTCCTCGATCAGCTCACCGTTGGCGATGACGCGATGCGTGGCCGGGGCGCGCACGATCCAGTCCACGAGCGCCTTATCGGAGGGATGATCGATCGTTGCCAGCCACTGTCGCGCGCGATCGGGAAAGTTGTCGCCGAACGCCGTCCAGCCGTTCGTCGAATCGCGTCGCGTGATGAGTCCGTCGACTGGCAGGCCGCGATAGAAGACCGCGACGCGAATCGTGTCGCGCGTGGTGTTGGTGGCGGGGAGTGCGACACGCACCGAGTCGGTCGGCCGAGTGAAATCCGCGCGCACGCCGTTCACGAGCGTCGAATCGACGCGCATGGCGGCCACGAGATCGAGCGACAGTGCGCGCGCCGCGGCCGAGCGTAGCGCCGTCGTGGTGGCGACGAATCGCACGGTATCCGGAAAGGCGCGATCGGGGAAGTCGACGCGGAACTCGTAGTGCAGCACGTCGATGCCGACCCGCGACGATCCTGTCTGACTGACGCTGCGCGACGATTGCGCGCGGAGCACGAGCGGGGCTGCGATCGCGGTGAGCAGCACGGCGCCCGCCAGACGGCGCGCTGCATGAAGTCGTGAGGATGAACGCATCCGGCTAACGTAGTCTCACGCCGACCGACTGTCACACCGCGCCGGGCGCTCCCGTCGCTCCCATCGGCCGTATCGTCGCGTATCGCCGGTCAGCCGCCCTCTTCCTGGGCGAAGCGGGCCAGATCGTATTTGAG
>Ga0163149_10007487_pt1 | contig 11000 bp, 10 predicted proteins | sample OliLakLV19MP5G1_FD_148604 | JGI IMG/M metagenome (GOLD analysis project Ga0163149, IMG submission 148604) | Freshwater microbial mat bacterial communities from Lake Vanda, McMurdo Dry Valleys, Antarctica - Oligotrophic Lake LV.19.MP5.G1 | ecosystem: Environmental > Aquatic > Freshwater > Lake >...
ATACAGCACGAACCACGGGTCTGGAACGATGAGCTCATCGCCCGGGTTCAGGAGGGCCATGGCCGCCAGAACAAGTCCGCCCGAGGTGCCGCTGGTGACGAGAAGATCGGGCCGCACCGGTCCCGCCACCCCACCCGCCACGCCGCAATGCAAATCCGTCGGAACCGGCTGGAGCGGAATATCCCAGCCAAGGTCCGTGCGGAGGTGGGCGGCAATGCCTTCAAGGAGTGGCTTGATGCCGCGGGTAGGCGTGTAGCCGTTATCGTTGTTGAGAATGGCTTGGACGGCGGCCTGCTTGATGGAATCGGGAACCGGAAAGTCGGGCTGACCGATGGAGAGATTGATGGGGTCGGGCAGCCGCGATCCCAAATCAAAGACACGGCGGATGCCGGAGCCGTTGATGGCGGAAGCGCGATGACTGATAAGACTTGCGTTCATGAGGAGCAACCGAGATCAGACCGGCGTGCAGAGGTCAGGAAGAAAGAAAACCGCGACCGCACGAAGCGACGCGAGACCACCGGTCGTTCCCTCATACGCCCCGCCCGTCGACGGTACTCCCGGAACTCTCAAAGAAAAGACCCCGCGGCCTTCTCGCACAGCGGGGGTCAAATGGCACAAAGCGCGGCTTCTGCAAGCCGCACAACCAGACGTATTCGCCCGTTGAATCTTTGCCGAACAGACGGCGATAGAAACCGGAATCGCCCGAGCGGGCGAGAAAAAGCAACACCGGCTCCTCGCTTAAATTCACTTCTTCGGAACGAGCGTCTTGGGGATTCCCAGGACGCGATCCTTGGTCGAATCAAACTTTTTATCGGCGGTCATCTTCGTGATGCGCTCGGAACGGGTCATCACGCTCCGCTTGCCGGCCAGAGAGGCGGAGATTTTCAGCGAACGATCCAGACTCATGCGAACTTTCCTTCCCGAACTCTTGTGCGACAAGAGGCGTTAATCTGCAAGTGCATCCGCCCCCGCACTGTTATTCCTTGTACTTTTCCCACAGCGTCCGCGAGAAATTCGAGGGGCCGCGATGCTGTTTCTGCCACGCCGCCCCCAGCCTAGCGACGTCGGCCTCCAGATTGGTCACCTTCGTGGCCCGGCGCTTGTACTCGTCGGACGACACGCCCAACGCCGCGAAAAGCCGGTAGTCCCGTTCCGGGTGGGGATTGTTCGCCTTCGACGCGGCGGAATCAACCGGCACCGCAAACGATTCAAGCCCGTTTCCAGCCAGGAACGCGATCGCCGCCGCGGAGTCGGCGCGCGAGAGCGTGGCGAGCGCCAGGTAGTTGAGGCCCGGCTCGCGCGGATCGCCGGCCAGAACGCCTTTCGAGGTGAGCGAGTCGTCGTTTCGCGAGCTGGGAGCCGCCCCTTTGCTCGTCGGAGCCTTCGGAGCAGTCTCTCTCAAAACCTTGCTGGCGGGCGACGGGGTTGGTGACGGCTGCGAGAGAGGGTCCGCGATAGCGGGTGTCGGGCGCTCGAAGCGGGAGAACTCTGCCTCGGCCCGCGACTGTCCGGTGGAGACGCCGATAATCCACGCCGCCAAGGCCACGATAATCGCGAGCGCGACTCCGATCGAAAGGGCGTTGACTGATATCCGCATCGTGGAGGGCCCAAGCCACGCGGGCGCCCAAGCCCGCTCCGGCGACGAGTCGAGTTGTTGTGTGGCCGGTGGAGCCCGGCCCGGGGAAGTCGATTCGGAGTGACCCGAGGTGTCGGATCTGCGGGCTGACAGAGCCGCCGGGCTCGTCCCTTGGCCGACGACCAACGCGGGCGCGTCCTCCTTAAGAGCGGGAACGGCGGTGCCAGACGGAACGACCTTCGCGTCGGCGCTGGGTACCGGAGCCGCCGCTGGCTGCAATCGCACCTGGACGATCGGCTTGGAGGGCGTCTCGAGCGGTGCTTCCAATTTCGACGTGTTCCCCGACTTGCCTTGGACAAGGTCAAAAAGCGGAGTCGTGCGGCGGCCTGCGGATCCCATGGGTCAAGGAGTGTATCCGGCGGCCCCACGGAAAAGTCGTGACGTATAGTCGGCCTCATGGCGATCAAGAACGAGGACGTGCGGGTTGTTCAGTCCAAGCCGATGTCGCGGCTTGAGGCGGTCTATCTCCCAGAGATCGTGAAGGGCTTCGGCACGACGCTGAGGCATTTCTTTACGTCATTCGGCCAGGGCAAGACCAGCCGCACCATGCAATATCCTGAAGTTCGGCGTGAAGACCTCGCGGTTGAAGACGGCGGCATGAACAAGAGCAACTTCCGCGGCGTCCATCGCCTCAACCGTGATGAAGAGGGGCGAGTCAAGTGCGTCGCGTGCATGATGTGCCCGACGATTTGCCCCGCCCGCTGCATCCACATCGAAGCAGGCGAAAGCCCTTGGGATGATCGTGAGAAGTACCCCGTCAAGTTCGAGATCGACGAACTGAGATGCATCTTCTGCGGGATGTGCGAGGAAGCCTGCCCAGTGGATGCCATTGAACTCACGACCGAGTACGACATTGTGGGTGCGACGCGTCAAGAGATGATCTTTGACAAGGAGAAACTCTTGCACATCTACGACGTCACGATCAATAAGAAGCCGATGTGACGGCCGGTTTCCGGCTCGGCCCGACGGGGACGTTTGGTCGCGACCGGTGGCAGGCCAACAGGTGACGAAGACTCAAACCTCCCGGCCGGGAGGTTTTTTCGTCTTGGCACCCTTCTGCACCCCGAACTGCGCGGCATCGTGGAGACCCGAGCGCCGGGGCGGTGGGGTGGACGTCGCGAGAATCACAAAAAAAGTGTGAGAGTTGAAGAAAAACATTTCGGAAGGGTGGCATTTTGAAGAAAGTGTTGCATCTTCTCACTTGGAAGCACTGACCAGTGAGCGCGCGGACATTGTTCCGTGAGCATGTTGTTGTCATGGCGTTCCGAGATGTGAGAAGAGTGGGTTCAACCGCACGAGAAGGAGAAATTCAGAGATGAAAAACATAATGTCGGCTGTCGGTGCGCTCGCACTGGCGGCGGGCGCTGCAAACGCGGCGCTCTTCAGTTTCGCTTCCGACAGGAACGCGGATGGTCCCACATTCAGCGGGCTCGCCCCGAACGTGATCACCGACGGTCGCCCGCAGGATGGGGATGGCGCGGTGACGACGTTGTTCCTCGTCGACCGGGACGAAGACGGCGCCGGGCCGGTCCAGGCGATCGCGTCGCGGTTCGAGTACAACGCGGTGGTGACGAACTATCAGGCGGTCGTGTTCGGCGGCCAGTTCAGCCATCAGTTCACGCTCGACGGCTCGTTCTCGATCGTGGACGTGAATACGAATCAGCCGATCTTCACCGTGAACTTCGACAACGCGTTCCTTTCGAGTTGGTCGAACTCGATGGCGAGCCTGGGCCGTAGCGCCCAGATGCAAAACAACGACGACAGCGATCCAGGCCTGACGTTCCAGACGTTCGGGGTGCTTGCTGACGTTGACGTCAGCGACCTTCGCGACTTCGGCTTCTCGCTCTCCAACGTGCGGCTGGCGAACGGAAACCGCGTTCCGGTGACGGCCAACGGCCTCGGCACGCCGTGGCGTGCCGAAGGTTCGTTCTCCGCGCACGCCATCCCCGCACCGGGGGCGGTGGCGCTCGGCGCTTTGGGCGCGCTCGTTATCACTCGCCGTCGTCGAAACTAAGACGCCGCCGAGCGCGATTCTCACATTCTCCAAGAGCCCCCGAAGAATCGGGGGCTTTTTCTTTGGCGCGCAGCCCGAACCACCCGCGATTTTCTCGGAAGATGAAAGAAAATCCATCTTGCTTTGGCGAGTCTTCATCCTGGCGAGTGATGATTTCGTAACGCGGAGCCGGGTTACCTCCCTCGCGGTCAGGAGGTGGCTTCAGCGTCTGGTTAGAACGGACTTCGTTATTTCAAGGTCGGGGGGAGGAGAGTCTTTATGCTGAAAACTTTCGTATCGGTGGTAAGTGCGCTCGCGTTCGCGTCGGGATCCGCGGATGCGGCCTTGTTCAGTTTCGCGTCTGATCGAAACGCTGACGGTCCAACGTTCAGCGGGCTAGGCTTCAACGCCATAACCGACGGTCGGCCCCAAGATACCGACGGGGTGGTCAATACGACGTTTCTTGTCGATCGCGATGAGGACGGCCCGAACCCTGCCCAATCAATCCCCGCGACGTTCGAGTACAACGCGGTTGTGACCAATTATCAAGTGGTGCCGTTCGGGGGCCAGTTTGTCCATCAGTTCACGCTCGATGGATCGTTCTCGGTCTTGGACGCCGGAACCGGCGCTCCTCTGCTCGTGGTGAACTTCGACAACGCGTTTCTTTCCAGTTGGTCGAACTCGCAGGTCGTGCTTGGCCGGAGCGCCCAGATGCAGAATAACGGCGACGCCGATCGTGGTCTGACCTTCAGCACCGCGGGCTCGCTTGCCGATATCGAAGTAAGCCAACTGTGCAGCTTCGGCTTCTCACTGTCCAACGTCCGTCTCCAGAACGGCAACCGTGTCCCGGTCGTAGCCGGCATTCTCGGAACCCCTTGGCAGGCCGAAGCCTCCTTCTCCGGTTCGGCGATCCCGGCGCCAGGAGCCTGTGCCCTCGCCGCCGTCAGTGCGTTGATCATCGGCCGCCGTCGCCGCGATTGAAGCCTTTCCGTTCATTCTGAGTACAGCACCCCGGGGGCCGTCGAATCTTCGACGGCCCCCGTTCTATTGACGCGGTGAGGGAATGTTCCGCGGCGATTGCAACCCCGTGGCTGCAAAGCCCGAGGGCTGGCTCCATCGGTGGTACACTGAAGGGTTCTCCCCTTCGGAACGCATCCCACTGTGAAAAAAGTCTCCGACCTTCACCGCCTGCTGAAGATCCTCACGCTGGTGCAGGGCGTGCTCCCAATGACCCCCAAGGAGTTGGAGCGGCAACTGAGCGTGGGCAGCCGAACCGTCTTCCGTGATCTGAAAAAACTCCGTGCAACCGGGATCGACATTGCCTTCGATCACTCGCGCAAGCGCTTCGTGGTTTCCGCCAACTCGCTCCTCCAGCCCCTGCAACTGACAGCGGAAGAAGCCCTTGCGCTCTCCGCCCTCTGCACGGATGTCGCCGGCTCCGAGCAGATCGCCTTCACGCGCCCCGCCTACCAAGCCCTGCAGAAGATTCGCGCCCAACTGCCCGACGACCTGCGGAAAGAAGTCGATGAGGCGGCGGCCCACGTCGTGATCCGCACGGAAAAGGCCGCGGCCGGTGACGGACACGCCGATGTCTACGACCGCATGCAACGCGCCATCGCCCTGCGCACTTGTGTGACCTGTGAGTACGAAACACCGGGAAAGTTGGGGGATGGTCCGTTCGGCTTCGAGCCTTACGCCCTCTTCTTCGCTGTGCGTGCCTGGTATGCGGTCGGGTTCCATCAACAGCGCAAGGCCGTCCGGATGATGAAACTCGGTCGCTTCAGCCGCGTGACGCCGACTGAAGCCGCGTACGAAATCCCCGAAAAATTCTCTCTCGACAAGTTCCTGGGCAACGCCTGGCGGATGATCCCCGGCACCCCCGATCAGGATGTTGAACTGGTGTTCTCGGCGCCGTTCGCAGAAACCATCGCCGAAACCAACTGGCATCGCACCCAGGAGGTCCAGGAAAACGCCGACGGCACGACCACATTCCGATGCACGGTCGCGGGCCTGGACGAAATCGTCTGGTGGGTGTTGGGAATGGGACCTTCCTGCCGGGTGATCAACCCTCCCGAACTGCGCTCTCGCGTGCGCGAATTGGCGCTCGGTGTTTCGGCGCTCTACGAAAGCGACACCGCCCGCGGCGCTGCTCCGAGAGCCAAAGCGGTCAAAACGAAACCGGCGCGCGGCCGCGCCTAGCCCGGGGGATGCGCGCTTCGATGGATCACCACCCAGTCCTGGTGCCGAGTTCCGTTCGTCTACCGCAGTCCGCTCATCATCCGGATCGTCTCCAGCGATTCCGGCTGTCCCGTCCGCGCACTCAGGAGGGCGGCCTGTCCGATCAGCAGGATGCTCTCCAGCGGCGGTGGCGGAGTCGACACGTCGTCAGCCGCGATCGCGGCCCCGATTTCGGCCGCGAGCGACCGGGCGAACGGTTCAGCCGCCGTCCTGCCGGCCCTCTGCACCGCGCCGTCACGGCCGTGCCAGGAGCACTCACCGTCAGTCAGGGTGATTTGCCCGGCGGCGCCCGCCAGATTTGCCGACACGCCCGAGACCGGCCAATGGTCTGCGCCGAACAGCGACGCCACGCGGCCATCGGCGAAGCGAGCCAATATCGAAACACACCCGCTGAGCCCGCTCAACGAATCGCCGGGTGCCGCGTGCAACGCCCGCCCCGCCCGAGGCTGCACAAACGCCGCATCGATCGATTCAGGCTCCCCCATCGTGAAGATCAGCAGGTCCGCCAGGCGGGCCAACACCCCGGAAAGCGTCCCCTCGCCTTCCGCCGCAGCGCACCACATCGAGGCGGCCCGAATCCCCTCCAAGGATTCCAGCCACTCGGTGCCCGCCCGCAGCCCCGCTGAATTCCGCGGCAAGCCCAGAACCCTCGGCAAGGCGGCCGCTGGAACCGTGCCCGATACTCCGGCGAGGTCGATCGTGCGCGCGGGGATCGGCTCGACCGTGAGAACCCGGACCCGCGGCGGCCCCACCGCGGCCGCCGCAACACGCTGCAGATCTTCCATCGCCGTGGTGCCGGTGCCAAACCCATCCGGCGAGAGAAGTACGATCGTGCTGTTGACAGGGGCGGCGAGTTCCGCCCGCAGATCGTCAAAGGGTTCCGCGCCAAGGCCGACCGCGACGTTCTGGCCTTTCAACGGGCAGCCGGCCCGGGTGCAGCGAAAGCGTCCGGTCGCAACGAGCCGGGCTGCGAACGCCGCCATCTCGGGCAGCAGCCACAGCGTGATGGTCGGGAGTGATTCGCCTTCCTGAATCGTCACGGCACCATGCTACTCCAAGCCGGGGCCCGACTCCGATCCGGTCTATTGTCATCCGCTGCGGCAGGACGGTCGCCGGGCACCCCCATTTGGGGGTGCCGGGAGGAAAGTCCGAGCACGGAAGGACACGGTGGTGGGTAATCCCCACCCGCTCGAACCATCGGTCGCGAGCGAGGGAAAGTGCCACAGAAAGTAAACCGCCGATGGCCCGCCGGAAGGTGGGATCAGGCAAGGGTGCAAGGGTGGGGTAAGAGCCTACCGCCCGGGTGGTGACACTCGGGGCACGGCAAACCCCGCCGCGTGCAAGGCCATGCAGCCCTCGGATCGGGGCCTTTGGGGTCACGGTCGCCGCTTGTCCGGCGGTTATCGAAGGGCGGGTAGGCTGCTGGAGGTTCGCGGCAACGCGGGCCCTAGAGAAATGGCCGTCACCGTCGGAAGGCGCGGTTCCTTGCAATGCCCCCGTCAAGAGGCAAAGGACCCGCGAACCGCCGAAGGAACAAAACTCGGCTTACGGCCGCATCGACCGTTGACGCGGGCTCCCTGAAAACGGGAGCCCGCGGCCTTTATTGGCCGCTCACTCTGGAAAGTTGGCGCGGCCGCGTCGCCCCGCACTCCTGTTGAACCGTTGCGAGTCGTCGCCGTGTACAGTGTCGGCCATGGCCGAGCGATCATTGCAATCCGACCCGTCGAGCACCGATTTTTCACCGGGCTCGCCGGTTTTGGCGGAAGACGCCGCGGCCGATCGGCCCAAGCCGGTCGGGCCAACGTTGTTTGAGATTTCGTGGGAAGTCTGCAACCAAGTGGGCGGGATTTATCAGGTGCTGCGGAGCAAGGCCCCGTTGATGACGCAGCGGTGGGGCGAGCAGTATTACCTCGTGGGGCCGTGGGAGGAATCAAAGGCGGTTCTTGAGTACGAGGAGTCGCGGGCTACCGGGTGGATGACGCGGGCCTTGCAGCAACTGAAGGATGAAGGGCTGACCGTGCGGCACGGACGGTGGCTGGTGCCGGGGCGGCCAAAGGTCCTGCTGATCGAGCACTGGCGGGGGGCGGAGGCACTGGCCAAGGCGAAATACTCGGTGTGGAAAGACCACGACATAGAGACGCCGGGGCAGGATTGGCTGATCGACGGGGTGGTGAGTTTCGCGGATGCGGTCTTTCGATTGTTCAAGGCGATGTCCGAGCACCGGCCCCACTCGGCGGCCGCGGCCAAGCACGGATCGCCGTTTGTGGCGCACTTTCACGAATGGCTGGGCGGATTGGCGATTCCGATGTTGCGGAAAGCCGAGTTGCCGGTGGCGACCGTGTTCACGACCCACGCGACGCTGCTGGGTCGGTACATCGCGAGTTCGCGGGAGAACTTCTATGACCAGTTACCGTGGATCGATCAGGACGTCGAAGCCACCCGGTACAACGTGCGCCCCCAGCACAAGATCGAGCGGGCGTGCGCGCACGGGTGCCACGTCTTTACGACCGTGTCGTCGATCACGGCGGAGGAGTGCACGCAGTTGCTGGGGCGACCGGTCGACGTTGTGGTGCCCAACGGGCTGACGGTGGGCTTGTATAACGCGGGGCACGAGCAGCAGCGGCTTCACGGGGAATACAAGGAAGACATCCACCGCTTCACGATGGGGCACTTCTTTCCGAGTTACTCGTTCGACCTGGACCGCACGATCTACATGTTCACCAGCGGGCGGTACGAGCCGCGGAACAAGGGCTTCGATTTGTGCCTTGAGTCATTGGCGCGGCTGAACGCGATGTTGAAAGCCGCGCAACTTGGCAAGACGATCGTGTTTTTCCTCGTGACCAAGAAGGCTACCAAAAGCATCAACCCCCTGGCGATGGAGAAGCGCGGGGTTCTCAATGAACTCAATGACGTTTGCAAGAAGATCACGGAGGGAGTGGGCAAACGATTGTTCGAGCGGGCGGCGGCGGGCGGCAAACTTCGGATGGACGATCTGATCGATGAGTATTGGATGCTGCGGTACAAGCGGGCCCAGCACGCGCTCAAGCAGCACTGCCTGCCCATCGTGGTCACGCACATGTTGGAAGACGACATCAACGACCCCGTGCTCACCCAGATCCGGCAGTTGGGGCTCGTGAATCGCGAAGAGGACCCGGTGAAGGTGGTTTACGTGCCGGACTTCATCAACCCGACCAACCGCTTGTTCGGGATCGAGTACGACCAGTTTGTGCGCGGGTGCCACCTCGGCATTTTTCCGAGTCAGTATGAGCCTTGGGGGTACACCCCGCTCGAAGCCGCGGCGATGGGTGTGCCCGCGGTGACAAGCGATCTCGCCGGGTTCGGGCGCTATGTGCAGGAGAACTTTCAGAAATCGGAGGAGTGGGGGATGACTGTTCTGCAGCGGCGGGGACGGCCTTACAACGAGGCCGCGGCCGATCTTGCGCAGCGGATGTTCGATTTCTGCAAGATGGAGCGGCGCGAGCGGATTGCGCTGCGGAACGAGGTGGATAAGCGCTCGTGGGAGTTTGACTGGAGCAAGTTGGGAAGGGCATACCACACCGCCCACGATCTGGCCTTGGCACGCTTCAGCGCGGAGGCGACCGGCACGGTCGCGATGGTGTCGGCGGCGGTGCTGTCGCAGCGCCGCCCCCCAGAGCAGGTGACGCCCGGCTGATCGAAGATGGGGGGCGGACCGGATGCAGACCACCGGCAAAACCTACCCTCCGTGCCTTGTGACGCCTGCCCTGTTGCGCGTGCGCCGTTGCCTCGGACCCTGGCGACGAAACCCGGGAGAGTTTCTTTGACGCTGCCAGTCGTTGAGCTGTACACCGATGGTGCGTGTTCCGGCAACCCCGGGCCTGGCGGCTGGGCGTTCATCCTGCGGCACCGCCCCAGTGATTCGGAGCGCGAGAGTAGCGGAGGTGAGAAACTTACCACGAACAACCGCATGGAGTTGATGGCGGTGATCGAAGGGCTTGCCGCTCTCAAGAAGCCGACGAGTGTGGACCTCTACAGCGACTCCCAGTACGTTCTGAAGGGCTTGGAATCGTGGATGGCCGGATGGAAGAAGAACGGGTGGAAGACCAAGAGCAAAGAGCCGGTCAAGAACCGCGATTTGTGGGAGCGGCTGGATGAACTGAAGGGGACGCACCAAGTGCGGTTTCATTGGGTGCGGGGTCATAACGAACACCCCGAGAACGAGCGGTGCGACGAACTGGCGGTGGCGGCTCGGGACGAGGCTGGCAAATTATAGTCCTATAATCAAGTCCTTTTCTTCGCTCTAATCGCGAAGTTGCGGACAAATGCAACGTGCACTTTTCATTCGTCCGCTACCGCGCGTCGCTTGCTGTCCCAAGCACCAGTGCTCATCTTTTTCGGGCCCAGGCAAACAGCACGTGGGCCTTGGGATCACGATATTTGCGCGGAAGGGGCGGACACCTATCAGCCGCGCACCGGGTTGGAAATCGCTTCGTGGCGAAATCTTCAGCGGGCGGGGTGGTGATGTCGCGAACCGTCGAGGGAACTGGCCGTGACCCAATCCGTTCCCTTTGCCAAACGGACCCGGCCTTCCGCACGAAGTTTCAAAGCAGGGCGCCCGGGCGGTTGGGGCGGGCAGAACCCAATCAACGCAGACGCCCGATTCTCGGGTCCGCGCCCCGTTGCTCAAACGGAACGAGGTCGCGCGGTGTCACGCCGATATCCAGCAGGCAGAACTCGCGCCCGCATTCGGGGCACCGGACGAACCGATTGGCCGGGTCATTGCCAAGGCCGACGGTTCGGATCGGAAGCCCTGTCAGGCTCTGCCCGCACTTGGGGCAGTTGGAACGCCGGACTTCACGGCGGATTCCCCACCAAAGGGCGGCGTCGCGCACCAACAGCCACGTCAGCCCGGACACGAGCACCCCGCTGACCACGTACACAATCAGGACGCCCTCGGTGGAAGTGGGAAGCGGGATAAATCTGCGGACGGGCAGCCATGTGTACCCCGCGGGCCAGCCGCTGAACCACATGATGGAGGCCAGAACCGTGAGGGTTCGCGGCAGCCTCCCGAGCCAGACCGGGCTGTTCGCCCACGCGTCGCGGACGTAGCGTTCGCACTCCGCGTCGGAAAGGTGGTCGAGTTCCGAGAACGCG
>Ga0163149_10007493_pt1 | contig 10996 bp, 7 predicted proteins | sample OliLakLV19MP5G1_FD_148604 | JGI IMG/M metagenome (GOLD analysis project Ga0163149, IMG submission 148604) | Freshwater microbial mat bacterial communities from Lake Vanda, McMurdo Dry Valleys, Antarctica - Oligotrophic Lake LV.19.MP5.G1 | ecosystem: Environmental > Aquatic > Freshwater > Lake >...
TTGAATCTATTTATCTGGTGCAAATTTATTTCTGTTCAAAATGCACATAATAAGCATCTATCAGGGACAGTAGTGTAGCCTCTACCACCATCATCGTTTTGTTGTCCGGTGAGATTGAATTTCAGATCATCAGAGGGACCATGCCACAGCAACCCGATAAAATAGTGGGATGAAATAATGGTGAGAAAAAAATGAGAAAACGATACACCAGGTGGTCTGGCCTCCCCTCAGTACGTGTATGAAGAAATGAGTCCCGAGTGGTCTGGAAGCACACGGGCCGCTCGACGCGCACCTCCCGAAAAATAGCACGAAGACCTAGTTTTTCCGTCTCGGGGAAAAAGCAAGTAGGCCTATCCTTGCAGAGAGTGGTTCCGTAGGCCCGAAAAGAAATCTACATACATGTAGAAGGATGAGGGGAGGGGAAAAGCAAGGAGGCCAATCGTTATAGTCGATTGGCCCCATAGGCCCGAAAAGAAATAGAATGTAGAGATGAATTATCTCTTTTGCAGAAGCGCAAGGCCTACTAATAGCAGAACTTCGGAGTAGCTTGTTTGGCTATTAGGTATTGAAACGACTGGGTACGAAATGTACTGGTACCTACAGGTGTGAAGTGACGGAAGAAGGCTTGTCATCAGTACGTTTGATTGCCTGTTGCTCCCTCCCTGCCGCTCTTCGCCTTCAGTTCCGAACTGGCTGGAACAGGTGTTTCTACTACGACCCGGGCAGCAAGCGTTCGGGAGGTGGGTAGGTAAGTAACTAGCTAGAGTAGGTAACAGGCAAGCAAGTAAAGCAGCGAACTTGACCTCTTGACCAAACGTCTGGTTGGTACTAGATCTGCTATTAGCAATAGCTCTTTCAACCACTTCGGACAGGTCTGACAAGCAGACTGACTAATCTTAGACATCTCGAAAGCCATCCTCGGCGATACAAGGGAGATGCCTGGGATTGAAGGTCTTCCGAGTTCGAGACAAGAGGCTTTCGAATACTAACTAAACGGGTTACTACTATAGATAAATAATGTATTTGGAAGCAAAGGACTTTAGTATATTACTGTAATGGATATATGGAAGTACGGGTGTAGCTGTAGAGCCTGCGGACTGACAGGTCGCTCGCTCAGACAACTAGTGGATGAATGTATTCGACGTAGGTGACCGGCCGTTGTGTGGTGGATTGTGTCGTTTGTCGAACGGCGCCGGCGGTATGTACCACGGTATATGCATGTCTCTTTCATATACACACACATACTCATCACAAACTATACACGTCGTAGTGACCGTGAACATCATCTTCTTCATCTTGTCTCTTAACCGATCAATGACTCGCGAATGTCGGCAATGGGGAGTGGGTGCAACCCAAAGTCCCCCCGTCCTTCGACATAGGAGCAGCGAGGACAGGACACAAACTCACAAGACCAGGCAATCATGGCCGCCTCTTCTTCATCCGTGTCGTCATCGCAGTTGCAGCAGCCGGTATCGTGAGAACAATCATTGTCCGAGTCTGAGGTGTCGGTGTCTTGAGGGTCCGACTTTCGCGGACTAGTTGTAGTCGTAGCTGGCTCACAGATGACACCCGTAAAGTCCATTTCCATGGCGGTAGCAAGAGGAAGAGGTTCAAAGGGATCCGCCACTTCCTTGAGCGTTGACGTACTCTTGAAGCCGTTGAAGGTAGCAACAGGAACTTCCGGTCCTGCGGTAGGCTTCGCATCCATAGTAGTAGTCGTGGTCGTAGTAGTCACTTTGCCACTCTCACAGTCCAGAGGAGGGAGAAGTTGGTTGTATTCCCAGTAATCCAACGACGGCTCCTCCACTGCTTTGTCGCTTGTCTTTGGGTCTGCCAATACAAGTTTGTCCATGACGGATTCCCATCCTTCTTCTTCGTTGATGTCCGCAGCAGCAGCCGATGTAGTGGCGTGGGCAACATCTTCTTCTTCTTCTTGGCGGACTTCTTCTTGGCAAGACAGACACATTTCCCCGTCTTCCGGGTTCACTTTGCCTTTGGCAATATCCCGTTTGAACTGTTTGTGCTGTTTGCTCGACTTGTATCCGTGTTCATGAAGACAATCACGAAAGGCCTGGGCAATGGTAACTTTGGCCGCGGTTTCCGTCGCCGTATAGAAGCGTCCCGTGAGAGCATCTTGTTTGACAAAGCCAATGCCCAGGGGGCAGGAGTTGCGAATCGCGCGCAAGATGCGTTTGATAATGGAAGACTTCTTGGCCTTGCGGCCGGCGGAGTACTCTCGAAGCTCAATCTTGACCATGGCACGAAAGCGACGATTGCCTTCGTTGTTCAAGCACTTGCGGCCGCGTCCAATCATGACGGTGTCGGGTCCTACTTTGTAGTCCATTGACAAGAGCGTGGGTGCATCGTTTTCACGTTGTCTCTTTTTGTAATGCATGATTTAGTAGGTTGGGTTGGATTTGTTGTCTTTGTGTTGTTGTCGTTTTGTTATTGCTGTGGCAAATTTATGTCGTCAAATAAAGTAAGACTGGGGACTGATCACTCACATCTCTCTTGTAATCTCTACCTTACTTGGTCTTTGTGCAGCACAGAGGCCATTTTCAGGACGCGAAGAGATAGTTCGCATTCCCCACGGAGGATCTTACCTCTGGGGTCGATCCTGATGGGTGGCCCTTTACGTAATTTTAAATAAGTTGGCCTACACGAAGATATACCCCAAGAGTAAAACCGAAGGCCTTTTATTTGTGCGACGCTAAAGAGTTAACCCGATCTGTTCGAATTTGTTCCAACCTGACGTGTTGTGAATGTGCACAATGCGATCACATGGAAAACAAGAAGGAATCTTATTCTTCAGGGGGACCAACTGGTCAAATTTCAGTACGCTTTAATAAGAAGGAGCAACGCAGGAGTCGACGAATGCGAACTGAAATGTAGTCCAAGAATTACTGGTACTTCCTCCAGTAGTAGTAGGTACTTGTAGATCTACTGCACTGTATCAGAATTCAGAAGAAGGCTTCTCAAGCAATGCAGTGCGTAGAGTCGTAGACCCAAACGGCCTTTTATGACTCTAACACCATCTAATCATACTAAAACATGAGAACAACAGGGACTAGTGGAGTAAAAAATAGGGAGGGGTTCTCGCGAACTATTACCACATTGTGCTCGAGTAGTGCTGTGCACGTTGTGCTGGTACCTAATGCTAGCAGTGCAACAACGTGAAGGTGTGCTCGCAGTGGCGCCACCCAACGAGTGCCAGCAACAGCCAGCCACAACTGGTGCCATTTGCCAGTTCAGCTGTGCTCCATCCGGTTTTCGAGCTCCATGCTCGTGCTGAAGGAGAGGGGTCAGCTTCAACAGGGCCGGGGAGGCCAGGCCGACCAGTTAGCTGTCTGCCTTGCTGCTGCAGTGCCAGACGCCTGACCAAGCCAGCTGGAAGCGCTGCCGCCCACCCTTCCCCCGGTGATCGTCTGATGAATGACGGAACACAACATGCGGCCATGCAAATGCGCAGACAGTTGTTCGACAGATCCCCACAATGACAACCTGTTGCTACCCAGCAGTTGGCTCATAGGGCCAAAAGTCCCGCCGTCACTGAATGGCCACTGCCAATGGCATGACTGCTGACAGTTGCAATCAAACTGGGTGCTAGCCAGTGTTCAACTCCACCTCCTGCTCGGTGTCAATCAAGCTGCTTCTGATCAGCTAGGCAGAAGTGAAGGGGACAGATGCTCCTCAACTAGCACCTTGGAGACAGGCTGTTTGTCTGACCTTCAGTTGGGCTGCGCGCTGTGGGCTGAGGCCATGCCAACTGCCAACAGTGCCAAGGCTGCCTCGTGTGAAAACCAATTGGGCGGAGCAACGCATCGTGCATTGGAGAGTCCGCAATTGAAGTTTCATGCCAAAGCTTCATGTTTCGTGCATGAAATTTCGAGCACAAATCAAAACTTCAAGTTTTGACCGAATCATGAAATTTCTTGTTTCGGTCGAAACACACAATTTCTTGTTTCATCCCAACTGGACAGCACAAGGTCCCTTGGAATCTGGGAAAACAACAACAAAATGGATTTTACAAAAACTCCGCCGCAGCTCAAGAAACACAACTGGTCAAGATGGATCCATCTGACCTGCCAGCAAAAGATGAAACAACAGTGGAAGGCTTCAGGACTAGCCGCATGTCCACCAATTGGCTCTGCAGAGGAACTGCCATGGGTCCTAGTGGAAAAATGGACGTGGAAGACCTGCAGCGGCACATCTTGGATTTTGAGGCCATCCATGCTTTTGTTGCCACCACCTTGGCTGCCATCATGGTCCGGACTAAGCAGAGAGGAAAGGTTGCTGTCAACAGAGTCCACAAGTTGATCAACTCTCTTCATTTGTCACTCTCTTGGATTCATTGTTGTTGTCAATTTTGTTGCTTGGACTTGGAAGACAAGATCACTTTTGTTCACCGGATGCGGAGATTTCCTCCTCCAGCCCAACGGACCATTGGTGAGATTCCAGATGACAACGTTTCCTTTTCAACCTGTGGCTTTGCAACTGATGAACTGTGTCTTTTGAAAAGGCACTTGCGGCTTCCACAACAGCTCACAACTCCAGACAGAAGGGGATTTTCATTCACTGGTGAAGAAGCCTTCCTCATCAGTTTGCACCACCTTCGGAACGGGCAACCTTTTGCTCAACTTTCTGAGGAGAAATTTGGAGGGGATCCCAGGCTCCACACTCATTGTGTGCGAGAGTTCATCAACCATGTCCACAACAAATTTTGTCACAAGCTCAGTGGTGATTCCATGAGACAATGGCTTCCTTGGATTGGTTCTTTCCGGGAGGCAATTTGGAACATTTTGTTGGACGGTGTGGTTAATGTGAGACTGTCGGATGGCACAAACATTGATCATCAAGTTTGCATTCCCTTTGATGGCTTCAGAGTCTTTGGCTGGCTTGACGACACTGACTTGCCAACAACAAGACCAAGGGCTGGCATTGCAACCACTGACGATCAAGAGCTGCGGGATGTTCAAAGAGCCTTCTGCAACAGACACTTCAGAGGCCATGGATTGAAAGCTCAAGTCGTGCATCTGCCCAATGGCATGACAGGCAGTGTCTGCATTTGCTCTCAGCGGCACAATGACAATGGTGTCCAAAACTTGAGTGGATTGAACAATTGTTTAGTCCAAATTCTCTAGCCGTTGTGGCACAACCAGTCTGTCCCAATTTGCCCAGCTTTGCATGGAGATGGAATTTTTGCCACGTTGGTCACAATCATCAAACCCTACCAACAACCAAATGAAATTCAAGCAACAATCAACACAAGGTTTTCTTCTTTGCGGGAGGACATTGAACACAAATTCAGTCAAGTCTTCAACATTAATAAAATTCTAAGAGCTCAACACAGGCCCCAGCTTTTCTGCAATGCGGAGTGGATGCGGAAGCAGTTCTTTGTGTGCTTTTTCCTTGCAAATTGCCACACATGCTTTTCTGAAAGGAGGAACCGTCGGTGCAACACAAGATCTCCTACCATCCAAAGACATTTGCCTTTGGATGAAGAGTTGCTGGCAGCCCCAGAGCTGGATGCAATTGCAAGGGCGCCCGATCAATTGATTTTACAAATTGATCAATTTACGAATCAATTAATTATGAAATTCGCTGAGTTGGTTGGTTGGTAAATCTCCTCCGGTGTGGATGGGCTTTTTGCCCAAGCCATTTTGCCCCCACCGTGAAGGTGGGGACCACCTAGGAATGCTAAGCTAAACAAACAGCGTCCGGACGAGTGAGCGCCGCGACAGATGGCTGCCACCGGACGAGTGAGCGAGCGGCCTACTAGTGAGCTAGCTAGCTGTAGCTGTAGCGGCCGTCGCACCAGCTAGCTAGCTACCTGTAGCGGACGTCGCACGTCGCACCAGCGGCCCGTGGACGAGTGAGCGAGTGATCTACCAGTAGTGGACGAGTCTACTAGATAGCTAGTGGTGGACAATGTATTGAAAGAAGGATTGCAAGGTAAAAGACTACGCTGTCGAGATGGCTACGAAAATGTATCGTCTCCATTCTATTAACATGAAGGAATTGCAGGAAGAGATTAATGATAAGAGAAAATAATAACTAGTACGACACCAAACTTTAATGCAGTATTTTGGAACTCAAAATTACTGTACTTATTTGAACGGTGATATTATCATTTCTCATTGGCTTTTTTGTGAAGCATCAATCTAGAGCTGTGTAGAAACTCGTGACAAGTTTTCCGCGACTGCTTATTTGCGAAGCAATGGCGACACCAAACTTTAATTCTCAAGGACCTCCTTTGCTCTTACGGCACTGTTGTTAATGTTTTGTTGGTGGTTTCTGCTGCTGCTGCTGCTGCTTAGCGCCTGATTCGATCATCCATTCGTTCGAGCAGGCTAGGTCATAAACCTATCGCAAACTTATTTTCCTGTGTGTTTGTCTTCCCCAAATTCATTTAATGGCTGAGTATCTCATTCCGTTTTGTACTCTGGTGATAGGGAGACACGGGGCACCAAATCCTTTTTTGGTGGGACCAGACCTTTGATTTCATCCGGCGACAAAGAGACACGTGGCACTGGAGTTGGACCTTGGGGGGTGGAAGGAGTCCATTGCCCCAAACCTTTCGCTAGGTCCTCGATACCTTGAGGATGGATGCTTTCTTCATAGAGTTCCTCCAGCGTTTCTTGATGCAACTCATACATTTCTTCCTCGTTCATCCTCCCATGTTCCTCCAGAACTTCCTTCTGCGAAGACTGCGCAAGGGGACCACAACCGGGGAGCAGCTTCGTTCTGGTGAATGTGTAGTACCAATTGAGGGCGCCCTTCATCAGTACTAGCATCGGGTCGGGTATGAAATAGCTAGTTTCCTGTGAGTCAAGAGTCAGCTTCAAGACCTTCTGCCCAGATCCTTGGAAAACCGGAACCCGAACTTCCCCCCCCTTTGAGAAGGTGGCCCTGACGTCTTTCAAGTGCATATTCCATTGAATATTCTCGTAGTCCTCGGGGTATACGACACCATTTGTACGAGAGCCAGAAGCAAGCTCAGCGTGGGCCAATACCATCTTCTGCAGAAACATCGTCGAATAGTTTAGTTCTTCTGGAGATGCAACATCGACGTGCGTGCCACCGCGATTGAGGGGTTTTGCACCGATCATCGCTTCATAAGTTTCTTCGTCGGATGCAATAACAAGAATCGAATATGGTTTGCCAGGCTGCCACTTTTTCATCCCAGTCAAGTTCCCGGAGTCAAAGCAAGGAATGGTGATGAGGGATGGACGATCATCGTAAACTTCGCCATGAGGGCCTGGAACTCGAAGCAGATTAATCGGAAGATTCTTAACTGCCATGGGTGAGTCATTCGCAAGGTACTTCAGGATAGCCTGCGCCATAGTCTTCCTGTTGGCCTCCGTCGGATCTTTTTCCACACCCTTGACAATTGCATATGCTTTACTCAAAGCCTCCAAATCAGCGCCCTCAATATCTATTCCCAAAATTGCCTGAAGGACAGGCGCGTGGGGCGGACAGCAGTTTGGCGAGTCGGGGGTTTGGTGAGCATCTTCGCCATTGATAGCGCCGAACGGATCTCTTTTCCTCGCGCCTCGCAAGTCGATTCTCTGGTGTTGGTACTTGTATTTCCCGGACTTCACAGTGGAATTACCCTGAGAACTTCCTCTGCTGTCTGACTCTGGCATTGATGCAAAACCGATTGAAGCGAGGAGCCGGCGATAGTACGAAGTATGTTTGGTGTCTTTACGCCACTGCATCAGTTTGTCAAACGCACCCTCATATGACTCCCATTTGTCGCCCCACACTTCAGAAGAGAGGGCATAGTACTTCCCTTCACTGGCTCGAGCTTTGATTGCATCTTCCATTGTGAAAATATTGTGAAAGGAAAGTGAAATCTTATAACAACTTTATAATGTATGTTGTGGTAGATAATCGTATCTGTTGGGAATGAACCGTCTTTTTTGAGGTCCTCTGGACACGCCGTACGGTCGGTGGCAGCAGAATAGGTAATTACCCAACAGCTGACACGACGAAATTCCTACTAAAGGGTCGGCCGGCGGAGGCCGGGAGGACGTGCCCGGACCCGTGGGTCACGATCCCGCTGCGGTCCAGAAAAACCTGCGATTGTCCAGAATTCTTGGGGACAGGCACCAACACTGGACCTGAGAGTCCAGATGGGACGGATAAGTGAAATGGTGCGTGGAGGAGCCTCTTATCGGTTGTTGGTTTGGCAACCAAGACCTACCAACGGTTTTGCGGGATAGGTCACCTATGACGTGAGAACACCAAGCGGTAGGATTGTTGCTCTTGTTCCCACAAGTGGGAAAAGGAGTTCATGAAATTGCATTCTCGCTTTTTCATTTGGTGCCATGACGACCAGCGCTTTTGCTTTGGAACACCTTGGGCCGCATGAGATGGGAGGTGTCGACGATGACATTCTTGGCATGGTGCAATTCGACGGGAACCCTGTTGTCGTGAAGCAGGCAATGGCCAACGGAGTTGCTGCTTTCGCGGTTTTGGCTAGGAACAACACCATGATTGCATGCATTGGACATTTCAAGCGAGACATGCTCATTTCTGACACTGGTCAATGCAAGAACTGCGCGTCCTTTGTTAAGCATTGGGACACGAAGGCCGGTGTTTGACGTCTTCTCTGCAAGCCTGACGGCGATGTTGCTAAGCTGGAAGGTGCTCATGCTGGACGCGCTGTGTTTGCAGAGGCCAGCGCGGCTGCCAAGTTGGATGACGCGGCACCCGATGACGTGGCAGCAGGCAAGGAGCTGTCAGTTCAAGAATCCCTCAGTGAGGCGGTGACATTGAAGGACTCACGGACGACGAGCTTTTGGAGGCTAACGAGGCTGGACAACTGGGTGAGCATGTTGTCATGAACATGGACGACGAGGCTTTTGTGAAGGCCGTCGATGTCAAAGATTTTAAGTCCCTGAGTCGGGCCGGACCTTCTAGGTTGATTCATGAGTTGAGGCGTCAACACACTAGCAGCAAATGCGAAACGCACTGCGGAGACAAGAAGGATGACATGCCTCACTGCAGCAACGCAGTGGGCGATGATGTGACAGTTGTCAAGGAGCCAGTTGTCGTCCATGGGACACGAAGCGCGAAGAGACAGAAACAATTGAAGGCCACTGTCGAGCATTTTTTTTCACCCAGAGCTGTTAATGGATTGCAGTTAGGTCATTCCAGTGGGAATGTCCGCAGCAACAAGATGAACAGGAACAATCGCATGCGAACGGGCTTGTGTTCATTCATCATGTCAGGTTGGACTCTCCGGGGAAGATGCATTGGAAGTGAATGTTGACCGATTCACTGGGAGTTTTCTGTTTCCAATCTTGTGTTCGATGCACTTTCGTTCAAAACACTCGTGATGGATTCGCAGGAGATCTGGATGTTCAGCGCGAAGACGTTCGCATGTGCATGACAGAGACTTGCCTTCTTCCTCAAGGATGTCGAACAGAGTGAAACCAACTGATTCCTTTTCCCATCTTGCTAACCAAGGAAGACAAAATTCACATTTGCATCCTGCTCCCTGTCTGAGACAGATTTGACTTTCTGGAAGAGACATTTTGGTTCATTTTGTTTCTTTGGATTGTTGTGTTCGGATTGCCAGGGATCTTTGAATGGGTCGAAGGCAAAAGACATGATGACGGTTCTCATTTCTGATGGCAGGCACATTGGCAGTGGATGCCAGTGATCGAGACAGTTGTCCATCTCAACATCAGGGATGTGGGGGTTTCAACAGCAGCCCAGCGTTCATCGTTACCCATTCTTCATGGGACGGTTTGCGCACTTTGCCTTTCTTCCATTCTTCACATGCTTTCCACAACAGTCCTGTGGGACAGTCTGCCTCTGACAACTCCGTCTCAGTCACGTGTTCAGGGATGCACTGGACCGGTGCTGAAGTTCACATGGGATGATGTCCTGTGTGAACACAAGCCTTTTGCTGCTGTGGCAGAGTGCAACATGATGTCATGTCACCGCGGCCAGGCAATTGAACCTGAACTGTGAGGCTCAGGGTTCAAACCCTGCAGAATTTGTGCAGAAGCCCAGCAGGAGGGTTCTCCTCTGAACGATCCACTCAAATGCCACTAATCGATGAAATTAAGTCGACGAACAGCAACAGGTGAATCGTGGACCAGAAACACGATCAAAGGCCGATGAAATTGCGTCGGCATGATTAAATTGACAACGACAACGGACACGTTGAGTGCGCCACTTGAGCTCGCGGGCGCGCGAGTGATCTGAATGCGACATTCAAAAATGCCGTGTGAATTGATCCACACACGATGACAGCGAGTGCGTTTGCTGGGGGCTTCCACTGCGTGTTGCAAATGCTGCAAACAGCATGTAGTCAAACAGCACAAAAAAACGGCCAAATGAAAATCGCGCCACACCGGGCGTTCCTAAGTGTTGAAAATGTCGCCAGCCGTTGAACCGGAGTGATGACCCGTTGAATCACGGCACTTGAGGCAATTGAGCGCTCAGGCAAGCGAAACACATAGCCTCTGACCGTGAGACGCACACATGAACATTGGCACCTTTCCATCACAACATGAGCTGATTTCCACAGTGAAACAGCACAAATCATGGGGGAGGATGCACTGGACCGGCACCAAAGTTCACATGGGACAATGTCCCATGTGATCACAAGCCTTTTGCTGCTGCAGCGCAGTGCAAGGGAGGCTCGAGAGCCTTTTCTCATTGGCTTTTTCCACATGTTTTCTCATGGTGAAGGGATCTTGTCTGACACACAAGTCAGGGAATTTTTTCATTAGCATGTGCACTGTTGCACCTGTGTCGATGTCTTTTTTTAATTCAGCTGCTTGTTGACGGAATGCTTTGGATCGGTCATCTTTGCCGAGTTCCTTGAACCCTTGATTCATCTGAATGTCCATGAGAATGTCGTTAGCACGCAAGCATGGGGTGCAAACACCACCTGGTGGAACCCGGCCACAACTTGTGCTGCTTGCCAGCGCAGCTGTCCTCTGTCCGGTTTTTGAGCTCCATGCTCTGCTGAAGG
>Ga0163149_10007500_pt1 | contig 10988 bp, 6 predicted proteins | sample OliLakLV19MP5G1_FD_148604 | JGI IMG/M metagenome (GOLD analysis project Ga0163149, IMG submission 148604) | Freshwater microbial mat bacterial communities from Lake Vanda, McMurdo Dry Valleys, Antarctica - Oligotrophic Lake LV.19.MP5.G1 | ecosystem: Environmental > Aquatic > Freshwater > Lake >...
TTGGGAAAAGCCAGTGCCGCTCACGCCAAACCACCGCATAACATTGTCAAGGTGAACTTAACCCCGCGCAAGCGGAGCAGGCTTTGAGGGAGAGCCAGCAGGTAACTGCAAATCTCCCTTTCCCTTCCGGGATTATCGTCAGCTACTATTGAATGGATTAAGGTGCTTACCGCGAACCTTTGGTTCGCCCCCTTGCCTAAAGGCAGCGGTATCTCGCACCGATTTCGATGACGTGGATTGTCTAAGCAGCGGAAACACCTACTAGCAGCATAAAGGCCACTGCTTCCACAACGGCGGTGCCAAACAACAAGCCAATACTAAAAAAAGCGAACCGATTCCAGCGGAGCGGATCGCGTGTATCCTTAATCCGCCAAAGCTGCCAAAGTGCCAGCGGGGACATCAGGCCAATTGCTAATGCAACAAGCGCGGGTAAACCCATCACCACCAGCAGAGGCAGCGAGAGGTAAGCAGCAGTCATCAATGCAGCATACAGTTGTGCAGCATTTCGGCTGCCAAGCCGCACGACCAAGGTGCGCTTGCCAACAGCGCTGTCCCCCGCTGCGTCAGGAAATGCAACAGCCAGCAGCATACAAAATTGCAGACACGACAGCGGGAAAATCGCTAACAGAGGGAGGACTGTCAGCCGTCTATATTGAAGATAAAACCCAGTGAGGACGGTCAAGCCGGGGATGAGCAGCGCCCCGACCAATTCACCCAAGCCTCTCGAATGGAGACGCAGCGGCGGCGCACTATAAAACCACGCCAGAAATAAAGCCAGCAGGATGAGCGGGATCGTCAATGCGCCAGTGCCAACTGCGAATCGCAAAATGATAGCGGCTGTTACGGCGATCCCTGCCATCACCAGCGCCGTTATCAGCGCGACCTGCGGCGGCAGCACATCATCCGTTAAGATACGGCTTCCGCCTGACCAATTCGTCGGGGTCGGATTGGCGCGATCCGCTTTGAGGTCAAAATAATCGTTGCTGTAATGCGTCGTCCATTGTATGGCGGTGATGGCGATCTGTCCCCACAGCAGCGCCGTTGTATCCAGTGTCGCACCAGAATAAAGGGCAGCGGCGATGCCGAGCGCGTGGAAAATCACTCCGGCGACTAAAAATATAGGCCGCCCCAACACAATAAAGGCATAAAGACGGCTGATCCAACTATTTTTCACCATAGGCTTATGCAATTATCGCTGGATATAAACTGGCTGATAGCCCAGCATCCGCCCGATGAACGCGCCGACTTTAATCACGAACTGTTGTACCGGAATCGGGACGTGGGCGTAATAGCCTTCGGGATAGGCTTCCGCCAGCACCGCCATCCGCAAAAAGCGCGGCTGACCTCTTTTGTTCGCCAAGCCAGCGGAAGCAAGGTTGCAAACCGTCTCCAGAATAAGATCGGCATGGAGCGCCGGACGCAGCGTGACCAAACAGCGCAGTGCGCCTTCGCCCGTATTACGCGGCTGATGGACTGCCTCACGCGGGACGACAATGCTCCCGCCTGCTTGTATCACTTCGGTCACGTTATCAACCGTGATCGTCAGTTCGCCGGAAAGGACTTCAAAGGTTTTCGATTGCAGCGGATGGCTCGCCGCAAACGGCATTATGCCATCGCGCTTGAGCGTCCACTCAAACTGAAAATAGTCACCGTCGGTTTCTTCCGCCGTCATGATGAACCTGAATTTTTCGCCGCTGATCGGGTTTTCGATGATTTTTCCGGCTTTAGACAATGCACTCGCCTTCTGTATAATGTTCGTTCAGAATAGCAAGAATTTTAACGCAAACATACAAAGATATAGAGGCGCAATAAACGATGCCCATCAAAGCAATCATCTTCGATATGGACGGAGTTCTGGTGGATTCCGAAGTGTATTGGCTTAAATCACGCGAAGAATTCGCCCGCGATCTTGGCAAAGTCTGGACGGATGCCGATCAACGCATGGCGATGGGGCGCAGCACGATTGAATGGGCGCACGTCATGAAAGAGCGTCTGGCGCTCGGTTGGTCGTTGGAACGCATCATGGATGATGTGATGGCGCGGGTCATGGCGCATTTTGAAGAACGCCTGCCCACTCGCCCCGGTGCAATTGAGGCAGTGCATCTGGCGGCGAGTCAGTATCGTGTGGCGTTGGCTTCCGGTTCACCAACCAAGATTATCCAGCATGTGATGCAGTTGACCGGACTCGATCAGATTTTTGAGTTTATGGTGTATGGCGACGACATTCCCAACGGCAAACCCGCGCCTGATATTTATATCGAAGCCATGCGCTTGCTCGGTGTCTCGCCTGCGGAATCCGTCGGGATTGAAGACTCCGGCAACGGCTTACGCTCGCTCAAAGCGGCAGGGATGCACATTATCGCCGCACCAAGTCCGGCTTTTCCGCTGTCAGATGAGCTTTTACAATTGGCAGACGTGAAAATCGACTCGCTGGAAGCGTTCTCGCTGGAACTACTCGCCGCTTTTGATAAATCGTAGAGGCGCGACCCAATATCTCGGACGAGAAATAAAAAAGCCGCATCTTTTGGATACACCTCACACAAAAAATAGGGCTAGAGGGCAACAAGTGTCCACTAGCCCTATTTTTAAGTTCAATCCGTTTAGGGTGCAGTCGCATCCGGGAAGATCAAGACCCGGATGTTCGCCAGCGTATACAGCAAATTGGCGTTTGCGGCGTTCAACCCATATTCACTAATCGCCGCTGCCGAAAGGTCGCCCACGCCACCCGGTGATACACTCGGCGAGAATAAATCGCCACTCAAGCCGCTGTTGGGTAGTTCATCGTAAGAGCGCCACAGGTTAAAGACTGGCAGATCATTTTCAGCCGCGACCTCGACGATGATCTCGTTATAGGCGTATATCTGCTCGACAGAGACATCCCCCACCAAGCGCGGTGGAATAGTGGAGAAAACTGGAATAACGCCATTTTGGGTGCTGATGTCGATGATGCTTTGCAGGCTGGTGCGGAAAACCTCAGCATCCGTCAATTGCAGCACATCAAAATACCCAACCCCGATGACCATGACCGAAGGCCGAATCAGGCGGATTTCGCACGCCAGCGGCGTTTCGCCTGCCGTGCAGAAATTCGCATCCGCTTGCGCCGGGTCGATCAAGTCTTGGGCGCGCCAGTTATCGGATACCGCCACACTCACGCGGTTAAAGCTGTCGATCCCGTTGACTTCAGTGATATTGTACCAGTCGATAATATCCTGCAAATCAAGTGTCGAGTCGTCCAGCACATAATTCGCTGAGTCGCTGAAAGGACTGATGTAGCCTGTGATTCGCATCGTACCATCGCCTGCCGTGCCAAAGACGGTTGGCTGATTGCCGAAGGTGAGGCCGAGTTCATAGATTTGTCGCAACGTTGTTTGATCGTCAAAGCCGCCCAATTCCGGCACGATGGGGGCTTCCGCCACAATATCGGGCGTATCGGGCGTGGGTGCGCCGTCAGTGACGGTGATGGTCGATTGCGCGTTACTCGTCCCACCGAGACCGTTAACCGTTAGCGTGACGGTGTATGTTCCCGCCACCGTATATTCATACATTGGACTCACTTCTGTGCTGGTCGTGCCATCGCCAAAATCCCACAGACGATCTGTGATGTCGCCTGTTGATGTATCGGTGAACGTGACCATCAGTGGCGCTGTTCCGTCGGTCACATCGGGTGTAAAGACCGCTGTCGGCGCGACTGGCGCAGCATTGACCGTAATCATCGATTGCGCGTTACTCGTCCCGCCGGGGCCATTGACCGTCAACGTCACAGTGTATGTTCCAGCAGTGTTGTAGATATACACCGGACTGACTTCCGTACTCGTCCCACCGTCGCCAAAGTCCCACAGACGATCTGTGATGTCGCCTGTCGATGCGTCGGTGAATGTGACTGTCAACGGCGCGGTTCCGTCCGCCACATCGGGTGTAAAGACCGCTGTCGGCGCGACTGGCGCAGCATTGACCGTAATCATCGATTGCGCGTTACTCGTCCCGCCGGGGCCATTGACCGTCAACGTGACAGTGTAACTTCCAGCTACGGTGTACTCATGCGCCGGACTGACTTCAATGCTGGTCGTGCCGTCGCCAAAGTCCCACACACGATCAGTGATGTCGCCTGTCGATGCGTCGGTGAATGTGACCGTCAGCGGCGCTGTTCCCTCGGTCACATCGGGTGTAAAGACCGCTATCGGCGCGACTGGCGCAGCAGTGACCGTAATTGTTGATTGAGCGCTGTTCGTCCCACCGGGGCCATTGGCGGTCAACGTGACAGTGTAACTTCCAGCTACGGTATATTCATGTACCGGGCTGACTTCGGCACTGGTTGTTCCATCGCCAAAATCCCACACACGATCTATGATGTCGCCCATTGATGCATCGGTGAATGTGACCGTCAGTGGCGCTGTTCCGTCGGTCACATCGGGTGTAAAGACCGCTGTCGGCGCGACTGGCGCAGCAGTGACCGTAATTGTTGATTGAGCGCTGTTCGTCCCACCGGGGCCATTGACCGTCAACGTCACAGTGTATGTTCCAGCAGTGTTGTAGATATACACCGGACTGACTTCGGTGCTGGTCGTGCCATCGCCAAAATCCCATGTGCGATCTGTGATGTCGCCCATTGATGCATCGGTGAATGTGACCGTCAGTGGCGCTGTTCCCTCGGTTACATCGGGTGTAAAGACCGCTGTCGGTGCGACTGGCGCAGCAATGACCGTAATCGTCGTTTGTGCGTTACTCGTCCCGCCGGGGCCGTTAACCGTTAGCGTGACAGTGTATGTTCCCGCCACCGTATATTCATGTACCGGACTGACTTCAATGCTCGTCCCACCGTCGCCAAAAGCCCATGTGCGATCTGTGATGTCGCCTGTTGACGCATCGGTGAATGTGACTGTCAGCGGCGCTGTTCCCTCGGTTACATCGGGTGTAAAGACCGCTGTCGGTGCGACTGGCGCAGCATTGACCGTAATCGTCGATTGAGCGCTGTTCGTTCCGCCGGGGCCGTTAACCGTTAGCGTGACGGTATACGTTCCGGCTGTGTTGTAGATATAAACCGGGCTAACCTCGGCACTGGTTGTTCCATCGCCAAAGTCCCACACACGATCTGTGATGTCGCCCATTGATGCATCGGTGAATGTGACCGTTAGCGGCGCTGTTCCGCCGTTGGTGTCCGGCACAAATCCGGCGATGGACGGTGCAGGGGTGTTGGTCGGAATTTCTGTCGGAGTCTCTGTAAATGTAGGCTCTGGTGTATTCGTCGGGATTTCCGTCGGGGTTTCTGTCGCCGTTGGAATCTCGGTATTCGTTGCCGTCGCCGTTGGAATGTCAGTATTGGTCGGGGTCGCCGTCGGCACGTCGGTATTCGTCGGGATTTCCGTCGGGGTTTCTGTCGCCGTTGGAATCTCGGTATTCGTCACCGTCGCTGTTTCGGTCAGCGTGGGTTCAGGCGTGAAGGTGCTGGTCGCGGTTGACGTTTCCGTCAGTGTTGGCAGCATTGTTTCTGTCGATGTCGCGCTCGGCTGATCTGTCGTCGTTGATGTCGGTGTTTCCGTCAGCGTCGGCACGAGGGTATTAGTCGCCGTTGCAGTGGCGGTTTCGGTGGCGGTGCTAGTCGCAGTTTCGACTGTAACCGTCGGAGTCGCGGTGGATGTCGGTGTTGTTGTTGCGGTAGCCGTTGCGCTGGCGGTACTGGTTGAGATCGCGGTTGGCGGCAGACCGTTGACGGTGATGGTCGATTGCGCCGTCCCCTGTCCACCTTGACCCGTGACGATTAGCGTGACGGTATAAACGCCCGGATTAGCATAAACATGGATTGGATTCTGTTCGGTGCCGAGGCTGCCATCCCCGAAGTTCCAGCTATACGCCGTAATCTGCCCGGTGGACGCACTCGTGAACTGCACGGAGAGGGGCGCTTGTCCGTTATTAGGATTCGGCGTAAATATGGCGACAGGCGCGGGAACAATCGGATTTTCCACGGTGATTTGGCGGACGAATGTGCTTGCACCGCCGGAACCGCTTACCGTCAAGATGACGTTATACGTCCCGACAATGCTAAAAGTGCGAACCGGATTGCGCTCGGTACTCGTGCCGCCGTCGCCAAACTGCCACAAATAAGCCGTAATCTGCCCCGTCGATTGGTCGGTAAAACGGACAACCAATGGCAAAGCGCCGGCGAGTCGATCAGCAGCAAAAGCGGCTGTCGGCGGAGTTGCGCCTTGAATAGTGATCTGCTGGCTGACGTTGGAATCGCCACCGGGGCCGACCACGCCGAGCGTGACGGTATAAATACCCGGCGCGGCATAGGTATGGGTCGGATTATTCCCTGTGTCGGTGGTGCCATCGCCGAACTGCCACAAAATGCCGGTGAGCTGTCCGGTGGATTGATTGATAAAGGTCGCGGTGTTTGCGGGCTGATTGCTGGTATAGACGCGTGAGAAAGCCGCAATCGGACGCGGGATGTTGGGTGTAATGGTTGGTGCAGGCGTAGGCGCGCTATTCTGCACACGGATGCCGCTGGTCACTGTCGAAAGGCTCGTCCCATCGCGTAGAGTCACGGTCAAACGAAGTTGATACGTGCCGTCGGCGACGGTATTCGTATTCCAAACGCCAAGTAATCCATTACTGATCGGGGTTTGAACTACGCCAAGCGGATTAAAAAGGTTAGCCGGATTCGGGTCGGTGCCGTAAGCAAGCGTGTATTGTAGAAATTGTGGATAGACTGCCGAGCCAATAATTTGGACATTCCCGGCGACAACATTGCCTGCCAGCGGGGAACGGATGCCGATATTTACGGCGGATACGCTGTCACCAGAAGGATTGTTGACCACTATTGGTGGCGGTGTAGCAGTCGGTGGCAGCGCTGCCGTCGGCACAAACGGCTGGAAGGTATTGGTCACGACAGCGGGAATTGAAGTGGGGATGATTTGCCCACTTTGTCCGTTGTTCCCTGGTTGTGGCAGGGGCGTAATCGTGACGGTGGGTGTAAAAGAAGGTGGCAGGGTAAAAGGGCGTGATAGCGACGTGGTGGCTTCGCTGGTCGCGGTACCAGCGGCAGCCGCTGCGACGGTGCTGGCTGCTTGATCGCCGGAGTCATCGCCGCCACTGGTAAAGAGGAGGATGCCAATAAAAATAACCACTACGACTGCAAGCGCCACGAGCAATCCTACGAGCGCCGTAAGTCTGGATGAAGATGACATACGAACTTCCTCTCTATTACTAATTTAAAGCAGAATCTTACAGCGTTTAGCATGTCACCGCAACCTAAGAGCGAGATGAGTAAATCCCCACGATTGCCCTACGCCCGCAGCGCCCATTTTGCTTCTTCGATGCCTGCCTGATGATTCTCCCATCGCGCCAGCGTGAACAGAAAATCCGAGAGGCGGTTCAGATACGGGACGACAAAATCGCCAATCGGCTCATGCGCCCCCAGCGTCAGCACACACCTTTCCGCCCGACGGCACACCGTCCGCGCCACATGAAGCTGCGCCGCCGCCAGATTGCCACCCGGCAGGATAAAATTTTTCAATTCGGGAAGATCAGCCGTCATTTGGTCAATCGTCTGTTCCAGCCAATCAACTTTTTCCGTGTCCATCCGCACCACCCAATCAGCCTTTGCATCGAGCGGAGTCGCCAGATCAGCGCCGAGATAAAAGAGGTGCGTTTGCACTTGTTCCAGCCAATCACCCGTTTGCTTGTGGGGTTTGTGCGCCCGTGCCACACCGATTATGCTGTTCAGTTCATCCACCGTGCCGTAGGACTCCACACGCAAATGCGTTTTGGAAACACGTCCGCCGGAAAAGAGGCTGGTCATGCCGTCGTCACCTGTTTTGGTGTAAATTTTCATACGTTCTCCGTTGCGATTGACGAACATTCGTGCTATAATGTGTCCTCTAACACGAATTGCCGTTTTGGATTATAGTTAGTCTAAACGCCTATTTTAACCTGAAAGAGTGTAAATCATGGCGAGAAAAAAGAGCAGGTCGGACGACGACGGTTTATTTGGGAACACCAGCCATCAAAGCCCACAGGATGAGGGGCGGCAAAAAGCGCTGGACGCAACCTTAGCCGACATCACCAAGCGGCATGGTGAAGGCACGATTCTTCGGTTGGGTGACGCGCAGCACCTCGCAGTCGAGACGATTCCTACCGGTTCGCTGACTGTGGATATTGCGCTGGGCGTAGGCGGTGTGCCGCGTGGGCGCATTACGGAGATTTACGGCCCAGAAAGTTCGGGGAAATGTCTGAGTAAAGACACTTTCTGTCTTACCGAAGCTGGTTTGCTGACGATAGAAGAGGTGTTTTCACATAATGGGCATAAAGCAACCTGCACCAATCGTATCCTTGAGCAAGAATTCAGTCTAGTAAACGAACAAGGCATCTTAGAATCGACTTCACACTTCACTTGGAATAATCGCAAACCGATCAAGCGTATTCGCACCAGCGCCGGGTTAACGATTGAAGCCACCCATAATCATCGCTTGCGTGTGATGAATGATGATGGGCATATTGTGTGGCGCAATGCTGGCGATATCCGTCTTGGTGATTATCTGCCTATGCTGCGTGGTACAAACCAATTCGGAAGCAGCGAACTTTCTACCGATGAAGCGACATTTATCGGCTATTTAGTCGCTGATGGCTCACTTTCCGATAAAGTACGCATTGCCTTTTCCAACAGCGATCCGCAGGTCATCACAGAATATCATCGCATTGCCGCCACGCTTACGGATACAGCGGTGCGCGTGTATCCTAAAACGAATACGGCGACGATTGACCACCATATCAACGACAAGGCCTTCCGCACCTTAGTAAAAGAACGCTACGGCTTAGAATACGAACTCGCAGCAGGAAAAACCGTTCCCCAATGTGTACGCATGGCAAGCCGCGAAGCCCAGATCGCATTTTTACGGGCTTATTTCGAGTTAGAATGCTCGGTTGAAGCGGAAAAATCAACGATTGAAGTGAGCAGTGCCTCACGCAAGTTGCTAGAACAAATTCAGTTGATGCTGCTCAACTTGGGTTTAGTCAGTCTATTACGAGAAAAAATCGTGAACGACACAACCTACTATCGGTTATTTCTCTCAGGTCCAGAATATGTCCGCTATGGCGAAATGATCGGCTTTGCGACGGATGCGCGGCTTGAAAATTACAATAGTCGTCCGCTTCGCACCCAAATTCAAACGAATGTCGACAGCATTCCCTATCAAAATCGGCTGCTGCGCTCCTTGTACGATGGTACCGATACTGACCGTGAAGGCAACAAACTATTTTACGATTATATGGGTGATACCCCTAAAGCCCGCTTGACTTATGATCGCTTGCAACAAATCATCGCCTATATGGACAAGTCAGAACGCAGCATGGGACATTCACAATGGCTGCTTTTGGAAGTTCTCAAAGATTTGCGCGACAAAAATTTCTTCTTTGATCCTGTAGAGTCCATCGAAGATGATGAGATGCCGACGTTTGATGTCGTAATGCCAGAAACACATTCCTTCTGGTCAAACGGGATGATAAGCCATAATACGACTATGTGCCTTTCGATCATCGCCCAATCGCAGAAACGCGGCGGGATTTGCGCGTTTGTGGATATGGAACATGCGCTTGATCCTAATTATGCGGAACGCATCGGCGTAAACTTAGATACGTTGTATGTGTCGCAGCCGGATACAGGCGAACAAGCCCTAGAAATCACCGAATCGCTGGTGCGTTCTGGTGCGTTGGATGTGGTCGTGATCGACAGCGTGGCGGCGCTCGTCCCCCGCGCCGAAATCGAAGGCGAAATGGGCGACAGCCACGTCGGCTTGCAAGCACGTTTGATGAGCCAAGCACTCCGTAAGCTATCAGGGACGATCAAACAGACGAACACGACTGTCTTGTTTACGAATCAGTTGCGCGAAAAAATCGGGGTCATGTTCGGCTGTTTTCATGGCGATGCACCCGTTTTGTTGGCGGATGGCACAACCGAGAAAATCAGCACATTGGTCGAAGCTAAACGTGACGTGGAAGTAATGTCTTACAACGAGCAAACCAACACGTTTGAACCGCGTCGTATCGTCAATTGGTTCGATAACGGCCTCACCGACGAATTTTTAGAATTTACTGTCGCAGGCGGTCATACCTTCACTTGTACGGCTAACCATCGCCTCTTGACGGAAGATGGCTATGTGTCAGCAGGTGAGCTTACCATCAACGATAAACTACTCACCGCGCTGCCTGTTTTACAATCCGCGCTTATGCACGAATTGGCAGGAAGCACTTATGCCATGCCCGAACCTACGCCACTTTATAGTCCGACTGCCATGCCGATTCTTGATATTATGCCCGTCACCGATTTAGCCGATATGCGCCGCTTCGATATTGAGGTGGAAGGGAATCATTGCTACGTCGTGGATGGTGTTGTCGTGCATAACTCACCGGAAACGACCTCTGGCGGACGGGCGCTCAAATTTTATGCCAGTGTCCGCCTCGACATCCGCCGTATTCAGGCCATTAAACAAGGTGGCGATAACATCGGCAATCGTACCCGCGTCCGTGTGACAAAGAACAAAGTCTCCGCGCCGTTTAAAGAAGCCGAATTCGACATTATGTTCTTTGAACGCGGCGGCGTAAGTAAGCCGGGCGAAATCGTCGATCTCGGCACGGACTTAGGCATTATCGACAAGCGCGGTGCGTTCTTCCGTTATAACGAAGGTTTGCTCGGTCAAGGCCGCGAAAATTCCAAAGTATATTTGCAGGAAAATCCGGCTGTCGCAGATGAGATCGAAGATTTGATTCGCGCTCACTTCGGTTTACCCACCATGCTTTCCCTCGCAGGCGGCGTTCCTGCCGCAGCACGTCCCGCCATCGCCCCGACTCGCGCCAGTCCGCCCAAGCGTGGCAAGGTCAGCGAGGAGGATGAAGGCGGCGCAGGTGCCGGCAATGAAGATGCCCCACCCGGTGAGTTTTAAGCGACGATCCAAGTTACATCGTAGGGGCGACTCGGCGAGTCGCCCCTACAGATTTAA
>Ga0163149_10007502_pt1 | contig 10987 bp, 10 predicted proteins | sample OliLakLV19MP5G1_FD_148604 | JGI IMG/M metagenome (GOLD analysis project Ga0163149, IMG submission 148604) | Freshwater microbial mat bacterial communities from Lake Vanda, McMurdo Dry Valleys, Antarctica - Oligotrophic Lake LV.19.MP5.G1 | ecosystem: Environmental > Aquatic > Freshwater > Lake >...
GAGTAGGGCGGCAAGTCTTTCGGTAAGTCTGCCCAATTACAGCCATTCTTGAGTTGGTAGAGGATGCCATCGATAATCTCCCGCTTCGTCCACTCACAGGGTCGTGTCCGTTTCTTCTGCGGTAATAGCTGCGGCAACAGCGATTCAAGAATTTGCCATTCGGCATCGGTGAGACTGCTGGAATATGCCATAGCGACTAGATTAGAGGGTGTAGCTGCCTTCATTTACCATTATAAAGATCTCAAATGGGTTCTATAGTGACACGCCGTTAGAAGGCAACGCCTTAGTCCGAGATATCGTGACCGCCGCCCAGTCGCTACCTGGTTATACAGATTGGTGTCAGCATAAACATGAGGTAGAGCAACGCGCTCAAGATTGGATGCAAACCATTGAGCAAAGTCACTACTTTCATTACGGCACCGATAAACGTCCAGTAGCCTTAAGTCCCAATCAGACCGAGAAACAAACACCCAGTTGGAATCAACAACAGGAAGCCGCCGCGAGAAACCGCATTCAACAGGCGATCGCTAACCTCTTAGAGCAAGCAGCCCTACCGTCCGGCATTACCGAACGCTTCGATGCACTCGTCACTTATAGACTGAGTGGGGCTACACTCTATCGGCATCGTGATCTCTGGCATCCAAGACATTTACAAAACGCAACAGTGGGCGCGCTTCAGAGTGATGTGGAGCCGGATTGCTCGTGGGCGGCATCCGGCTCCAACAGTCACACAAACTTATTGGGTGAAAGTGGGTGTAATACCTTACCTGACAGGGGTTCTAGGGCTTTAGACAGCGCAGAACTAGGGGCGATCGGGTGTAATAGCTCTCCCACGGAGGATTTGAGCCAAACAGAGACGAGGAATATGACCCAGGAGGAGGGCATCGCCTATATCAAACAGGTACTAAGCCAGGTCAAAGCGAGACGGCAGGTGGAAATCGCGCAGAAACGGCAGCGACTAGCGGGGCGTGACCAGCTTTCACTACCCTTTGACCAGGAATCGGTGTAAGCACGAGCCGTACTGCGGTGACTGCACTCCAACGCAGGCGAGCGATCGCTTTCTTGCTCTCTTTTGGCTGCTCAGCCGCTACTGGTTTCACCGCTCTGGGTGGAGCCGACAGACGATCATGGTTAACTGTCCCGGCCGCAGAAGTGCTTCTTTGGAGATCAACGGATCATTGCTTTTTTCAAACTCAATCTAGGTAAGGCTTATCGGTCATCTGGTACCTTTTTGCCTTTATGTCGGCTCAACCCCCTTTACCCCTTTGAAAACTAACAGAGGCGATCCGGAAAGGCAGCCTTGATCGCCCGAACCAGCTCTGCTAAACGAATTGGCTTACTCATATAGCCATTCATACCCGCCTCAATACACATCTCCTGGTCTCCCGGCATGGCATTAGCCGTCATCGCCACAACGCGGGGACGCGCAGTAGAGGACCATTGCTGACAGATTGAGCGGGTGGCACTCAGCCCATCCATTTCTGGCATCTGTACGTCCATCAACACAAGGTCATAAGCTTGGCGATGGAGTGCTGCCAGTACTTCTAACCCGTTGCCTGCGACATCGGCTCGATAGCCCAAGCGCTTAAGGCTGTGTAGCGCCACTTTCTGGTTCACGATGTTGTCCTCAGCCAGGAGAATGCGTAAGGGCAAAGCTTCGGCGAGGCGTGCTATGGCTGGTAGCGCAGTCCCATGTTCCTTTGGGTGCTGCATTAATGGCAGTAGTGGTGCTACCAGAAGACGATTCAGCACATTGTAAAGCTGCGATTGCTTGACTGGCTTATGGAGCAAGGCAACAAACAAACCATGCTGACTCTCAGCACTAGCAGCCTGTCTACCCACAGCCGTCAACAACACCAAGGGGAGATGCTGACTGTAAGGTTGCTGGCGGATCGCCGCTGCCAAAGTAGCGCCATCCATCTCTGGCATCTGCAAGTCTAAAAGGGCAACATCAAACACGGCTCCCTGTGCCAACCACTGCAGGGCTTCACTACCAGAAGCAGTCGCTTGAGGCAGCATCGCCCAGGATTGTCCCTGGCGGCTTAAGAGCTCTCGATGCGTCGCGTTATCATCCACAATGAGTAGCCGCTTACCCACAAATTGAGCTTGAGCATCATCTTGGTTCGGTAGCGCCGCATTGGGCAGGGCTTGAACAGCAGCGGTGAAAGCAAAGGTTGAGCCAGTGCCAACCTGGCTTTCGACCCACATCTTGCCGCCCATCATGACGCTGAGACGTTGACTGATGGCGAGCCCTAACCCAGTGCCGCCATATTGACGGCTGGTAGAGGCATCGACCTGGCTGAAGGGTTGAAAGAGGCGGTGCAGGCGATCGTCTGGGATGCCGATGCCAGTATCACGTACTGCAAATTGCAGCATGTCGGTAGGGGGTTCAGCGCCTACTGCAGATGTGGCTGGAGTCAGTGGGCAGGCGGTCACATTCACTACCACTTCGCCGGACACGGTGAATTTGACCGCATTATTCAGCAGATTGACTAAAATTTGGCGCAGGCGCGTGACATCACCACGAAGCACCTGCGGCAGGTCTGGGTGAAGGAAAGCCACCAGCTCTAGCCCTTTGGCAGCCGCTTGGGTAGCCACCAAGTCAAGGGCACCTTCAACGCAAGCCCTCAGGTTGAAGGGTTGGACTTCGAGTTCCCACTGACCCGCTTCAATTTTGGAAAAATCGAGAATGTCGTTAATGATAGTGAGCAGACTATCGCCACTACTACGCACTGTTTCAACGAAGTCTCGTTGTTGAGGCGTCAGGTCTGTCTCTAGCAGCAGCCCGGTCATGCCAATCACACCATTCATGGGCGTGCGAATTTCATGGCTCATCGTGGCGAGAAACTCACTTTTGGCACGGGTCGCTGCTTCGGCTGCTTCTTTAGCTGTTTGCAGTACTTGTTCAGCCTGCTTGCGTTCCGTAATGTCGATCGCGACACCCAAGACGGCTGGCTTTTGTGAGCCTGCTACGGCAAACGGAATTTTGGTCGTTTGGAAAATCCGCACCTTGCCCTGAGCGTCGGTAACGATCTCCTCAGGAATGTATTTGGGCAAGCCACTGTTGATGACTTGCAGATCATCATTTGCGTAATGCTGAACCTCATCAGCTAAGGGCACAACCTCGGTCTGGTGCTGGTTGACGATCGCTTCGACGGATGTGCCATACGCCTCTGCGATCGCCCGATTGGCTAGAATGAACCTTCCATTCCGGTCTTTGGCAAAAATGAAGTGGGGCACCAGGTCGATTATCTGGCGCAACTGCCTCTCTTTTGCCTGTAAAGCCGCTTCAGCCTGCTTGCGATCGGTGATATCACGGACCATCACGAGCACGTTATCTGATCCTAAAGGCACAACACGCACTTCTTCACAACATGGCTGACCTGCAACCAAAAGCTCGTGCTCATAGACTTGGGTTGTGCCGACTTGCAATGCCTGTTGGGTATGGTACATGCGCAGTTGAGCCAGCTCTGGTGATAAGAAGTCATACACAGTGCTCTCCTGATGCAACTGCTCTGGATTCAGGATATTAATGCTGCTGTCAGAAACAATCGCGAGATACGTACCATCGGCGTGCATGCGGATCAGTAAGTCGGGAATCGCCTGAATGATGGCTTGTTGCGTCGCTTCACTCTGACGTAAGGCTGCTTCAGCCTGTTGCCGCTCCAGTTCCAGCCGCTTGCGATCGCTGATATTACGACAAATGCAAATGTGGAGCACCTCATGCTCTAGTGTCACATTGCTGACGCTGATTTCGACTTCACAGAGAGAGCCATCTTTGCGTCGGTACAGGGTTTCAAAGGGTCTACTGACGAGCTTGGATGCTGGCAGTAGTTTTGGCTGAACCCACTGGGCATCCCAATCGGCAACGTGCAACGTTGACACTTCTTCTAAGGTGTAGCCCAGCATTTGGGCAAAGCTTGGGCTCGCTTCGACTGCCTTTCCCTGTTGATTCAGGACGACAATGCCATCATAACGACGATTGGAAAAGCGCTTTATTGCGCAGCAGTTCTTTTTCAAGCGCTATGTTTACCTGCTTGCGCTCCGTGATGTCGCGCACAATGATCAGCACCTCATCATGGCCACAAGGCGTGAGACGGATTTCTTCGTCACACAGCTTGCCATCCTTCAGCAATTGATGCTCCCAAACCTGCAAGGCTCTGGTGGCGAAGGCACGCTCCATGCGCTGCAATTGGTGTTGCAGCAATGCGGGCGGCAACACTTCCGAGAGATGCGTTTGCACGGGTAGGAAGTATCCGGCTTGTGCCACTGCTGGTGGGATAAAGTCTACACAAGAGCCATCCCGTTTCACCCGCAACAGCAGATCGGGAATCGCTGCCAGCATGGCGCGGTTCGTCGTCAGTGCTCGACCACGAGATGAAACGAGTGACCAGACGATCGTGGTCAATACAACTGTGAGCAATGTACCCACCGCGAGTATGAGCTTGGGTTGCTGGCGCTCCGATGCACTCAATAAGTCAGCGTTGGCAGTAAAGTGTAGTGTCCAGCGTTGTCCTGCTACCTCCAGAGCTTCAACGCTTTGATACCGTGGCTGCTGACTTTGATTTTGCGCAGTGGCAGACCGCTGCGACTCCGAGGCATACAGTAACGTCTGCTGCTCGTAAACCTGCACGTTCAGCGCCCCACTTGGTTCACCCGCCAGTGCTTCCTGGATGAAAGCCCTGGTTTTGAGGGGGGCATAAACAAAGCCGAACAGAGCGCGGCGTCTTGCTTCTACCGTTTGAGCTGGCATCCCAGCTTTGTAGAGCGGCAGCAAAAGCAGCAAACCTGGCTTTTGCGCCTGATCTTGCACCAGCACAATCCACTCGGTGGCTGCTACCTCGCCCGTATCGCGTGCTCGTTCGGCCGCTGCTCGTCGTCTTGATTCAGCTTTGACATCCAGCCCCAGCGCTGGAGCATTGGCTGGCACTGGTTCAATATACTCAATGACAAAATAAGCTGTACGCCTGCCCGCAGGCTTGACAGCAAAGTTGGGGTAGCCGTGATGAGCGACGCTAGTATCATGTCTGACTTGCGACTCATAGAGTGTCTTTTGCTCATCGGCAACCGAGCGAATAAAGCCCAGTCCATTGATACCGGGGTAGCGCTTTGGCAAGTCCATTGCCTGCACAAAGGCTTGCCACTCAGCTCGCTTTGTCGTTTGTCTGGCAGCAAAGAAGCCTTGCCCTGCACGTAGCGCATCAAAATAGGTTTGCAATCGACGTTCAATTGACGCTTTGGTGCGCTGGGTGTGCTGCTCAAACGTTTGCAGCGCGTTTTGTTGGGTCTCTTGCTCGGTATAGCGCCAAGCAGCATCGGTCAGCAGACAACCTAGCAGTAGGACACCCAGGGGCAGCGACACCTGTAGAAACTGACTAGAGGAGGGAACCAGAGCCTTGACTAGCCGATGAACAGGTGATTGACGGGTGAGCATGCGGCTTCTCCAAGGAAATCAAGCAAACACAGAATTTCTTCTCTTGCTAAAGCTTTACAAGTAAGAGTGCCCTGTCTACGGGAGCTAGTAACGATGGGATACCGCTGGCACAGCGCTGACCACCAAAGCGATCGCTTTGTCCTCCATCTTATGGACTACGGGGTAGAGTGAGAAGCCGAGCAGAAAACCGTGTTCAGGGGGTGTACTAGTGGCTTTGGACTAGACTTGACCTGCTTGTTGCGCAAGAATGGGTGGTACACAGCCATTTTTGCCCCGCTTCAAAGTCTGAAACCTGCATGCTCTCGTGGGGCTTCTGCGTGCGGGGCAATGATTGATTGCCGCAACGAAGATGAGTAGAAGTGATCAATCAGGCTCCGCTTCATGCTCTCGCAGCCGCTTTTGAGCATCAACTTTGATTAAAACAGGTCAGATCACAGTCTGAAACCTCCATCAAGAAGAGGTTTCAAGCGATATGGTACTTAATTGCCGGGAACGGTGTCATACCCCTATACAAAGGCGGTTATGACCATCGCAAGCGTGATGCTATCGCGCCGAACAGCACGACGAAGTCGATCGCCAGTGGTCGTTAACGCCCTGAAAGATAATTAGGTGCCCCAAGCCCTTGCCACCCGCTTGCGAATCGAGTTAGCATTAAATTTAGTGCAAATTCAGTGCGTAATTGCCATGCTCAATCTCGCTCGTGATATCAACTCGCTTTCCAATTTCAAGCGTGATACCTCTCGGTTCATTGAGCAAATGAAAGAGACGGGTAACCCAGTTGTGCTGACGGTTAATGGCAAAGCAGAATTGATTGTGCAAGATACCGAGTCATATCAGAAGCTGTTAGAGCGGTTGGACAGACTGGAAGCGATCGCGGGTATCCAGCAAGGTTTGGCAGATGTCAAAGCTGGACGCACTCAAGCGCTCGATGACTTTGCACAGAAGATGCGGTCAAAGTATGAAATTTCGGGTTGAAGTTACTGAATCGGCTCAGGCGCAAATTGAAAAATATTACGACTGGTATCAGGAAAACATGCCCTCGTTTGCTACGCCGTGGCTTAGCAAACTTTTTGAAGCGCTAAACACCTTAAAGCAGTTTCCTAATCGCTGCCCACTGGCACCTGAGCATGATGAGTTTCGAGAAGAGGTTCGTCAGCTTCTTTATGGCAAGAGAAGAAATGCCTACCGCATTCTCTTCACCGTGCAGGATGGCACCGTATACGTGTTGCACGTTCGTCACCATGCCGAGGCAAGGCTGACAGCAAAAGAGATTTACGGAGAAGAACTGAGTGACGAGGCATAATTTGCACGTCTGGGAAATACCCGCTGCGATTGCTTCCTTTTCACGGCTCCTCTTGCAGAACCTTCTCCATTAAGCCAATCAACTCTGGTAACTGCTCAGCTAATGCTTGCTCAGTGGTTGATTGAGGTTGAACCTGTTGCCACTGGGTTAGTTTAGATAGCGCCTGCTTCAAAAGTACGACACGTGTCGTACTTTTCACTGATCCAGGTTGTTCATCTTCATCATTTAGATAACGCTGTACAGTTCTCAGGTGCTTCCCCACGACGACCGCCAATGCAGGCATTAAAGCTTTTTGCCCCTTCTTTGGTCTCCGTTTCACCTCAATGTAGCCAGCAGTGCGCAGGCGCTCTGCAATTGCCTTCACTTCAACTGGGGTATAGTCGCGACGCTGCTCATTCTCAGCAATCTCGATTTGAAGTGCTAGCTCCGGCTCCTCTTCAGCGTTGAAAGCTAGCGTCCTAAGAGGCACGCGATCATCGGGAAATTGAGTTTGGTACTTGACTGACTGACTCTCCTTCAGTAAGTTAATTGCCGCAAGGCGATGCCCCCCAGCCAGTAAGCGCCCCTTTTTATCTGTTACCAGAGGTTCAATCAAGCCCAAGACCGCGATCGACTCCATCAGCGCTTCAACGTGCGCCGTGTTCAACGGTCGAGTGTCTTCCTGTCGAGGCTGTATCTGCCCTAGAGGTAGAGAGCTATCCTGTGCCTTGAGTTGAGACGGCTGCCCATGTTTTGACCTGGCAGCAGCGATAATTTTGTCTAAATTGGTCATTTCTTCACTGCCTTCAAGATTTCTTTGCCTACAGCCTCATAATCTGCCCATGCGTCAGCCGCTTTGGGATCTCGTACTTGAGACACTGGTATTCCAGAATTCTCCGCTTTCAGGTAAGCCGTAAACCGTCGAATCATTGTTTTGAAGACAGGCAGTTCAAATTTGCTCAGAGCCATCTGCGCCTTCTCTCCTTCCCGACTTGGTTTGGGAGGAACAACAGTCAACAAAATTTTGTAGCGATCTGTTGGCAGCGTTGCTAAGGTGCCGATCGTTGCTTCCAAGGAAAACGTTGTAGGAGTGCAGGGAATCACCAGTAAATCAGATGTTTCAGCTAGTGCTGTTAGCTCATCGTCGGTCGGTCGCGCTGCCGTATCAATCACAAGATAATCGTAGTCATCAGGGATCGAGTCGCCATCACAAACCGTAAATGGTACTGCGTCGCCACCCCGCTCCACCCAACTCATGACGCTACGGTTTGAGTCGCCGTCGGCCAAAACGGTTTTACCACGCCTGGTCGCCAGAAATGCCACAGACCTACAGTCTGGAATCGCTCCGACAAAGCGAAGTCGTGGCCTTTGATGACTCGTTGGCGATCGCGGTCCAGTTCCTCGAAACTGCCGATGCGCTGACAGAGGAGATGCAACGCGATATTCGCGTGCGTGAGCACAAGCTACAACAGACCCAGCAGGCAAAAGCCGCGATCGCCGAGAAAGCCACCGAATTCAAGCTAGAAGCACGTCTCTACCGCGAACGGACGGAAATGTTGGCAACTGCCCAAAGTCAGGAGACGCAGAGCTTGCAGCACTCGCTCACCACCCTGCAAAACCTGGGAAAGCCCCCAACGGAAGCCTGACGCGCCTGCTGCTAGCTAATCCAATAGTAACAAATGGACCTACTGCTAACACATTATTCGTTGCATATGATGCCCAACTTAGGTTTGCGCCGAATGGCAAAGTCAACTCTACCAAAATTGCTATGGTTCAAACTATAGTTAGTCTAGAAAACAACAGACCCAATTACCCAACACTAGAGATGAGAGCACGGGCTTTGTCAAAGACCGAGGGTACTGAAGGATTGAGTATTGATAGAAAAAACGACTCAGCAGGAATGCCTTACCTTTATCCTTACTATGGAGTGAACAATACAGGGGTAACTCTTGCAAACGCTCGTTTTGGAAGTCTTACTTCCGGTAGTTTAAAAGTTGATGCTCTAATTGGTGACTCACCTAGAGCTGAAAATCTTCCTATTGGAAACACATTAGAGTTTACCTTTGAGACTTACGCTATTGCTATTGATGGGCGGGACAAAGGCACTTATTATGGCTCAGTATCTTGGGGATTTAAATTTGACGCGCAAGGTAATTTTCTGGACAAATCTCTAAGTTCAGTGTCTAAAGGTCGTCCAACCGCCAACTTCTTAGCTGCTGCCAAGAAATGGAATAGCCAGAAGTTTATGATTAACGGAATTCTTACTCCTACAGTCCCTCTGCCACTGAAATAATCCTATGAACCGAAATAAGCCGCTGCTTTTTCAAATAGCACAGACAGGCGGAGTAGTGATGCCGTTTCTCGGATACATAACAGGATTTGCTGTTATGGGAGCAGATCTTAAGCACAATCAGGCGTTTCGCTTTCACCCACCTTCGTCAAATCTTGTAGTTGCAGCGATGTTGATCTCAGAAGCAGATGCCAACACGATTGAGAAGTGGCTACTGGGAGATCGCCTAAACTCTATCTTTGGGATAGCGCCGTTCTTCTCTGAGCGTATAGAAATCGTTTTAGCGCAACCGAATGCAGAGTTAGAGTTAGCCAAGATTGTAGCAAGGCAGGACCTTCCACCCAAGCTGCGGGTCTATGCTCAAGAAAACCTTATTAAAGCGGGTCAATCAGCAGATCAGAGACTTGTAGGAGCGTACTGCCAGACTATGCAAAGTACTATTGAAGGCAAAATTTCCTATGACCTATGGGGAGTACCTGGTCATGGAGCGGCGATTTTTGGCAGGACACTAATTGGTTATGGGCAGGCGGCCCTGCCTTGTCTGTCTCGTTTACTTAGTAACAACAATGGGTTGCGGTATGGCTCCAGTGAGTGGGGAGCCATTAGCGATATGTACATGCACTATCGGGTGTCGGATTTAGCAGCTTACTTCATTACTCAGATACTGAACCTTCCCTACAACAACGATCCTAGCCCTGCTGCGCGTGACCAGCAAATTCAAGACTTACGCCAACGGTTGGTAACTTCCCTTCAAGATGAGGGTGAAGCACAGAGTAGCCCTGTAAAGCCGAAATAAGCAGCGGCTTCATGTCGTTTATGACCACTGTGCCGAAGATGACGGAGAGATACTAGACAGTGCTGATGTGGTGCGATCGCCTGCCTCCTGTCCCTGGCTCTGCCCGCATACTTGTCTCGCAGTGCCCGGTTACTGGCCCTGGCGATAGTTAGCACAACTGCAAACTGCCGAAAAGTTCTACCCACAGATGGCCCCCTATCTGCCCGATGAATACGCTGAGTACCAGGAAGTACCCCCGGCACCCCCGCCAGCGATGCCACAAGCGTCCCCACCAGCCGCCGCTGCTTCTGGGTCGCCAGCCAGTCCTGTCACTCCCGCGTCTGCTGCGACGGCTGATACCACCGCTTACCTGCAAAACTTCCTGGAATATCCAGGGTTGTTGTTTGGTGGCATGGGGGCCGGGAAGAGCTGGACAGCGCGTTATCTGGTCATGCAGAAAGTGCGCGCGGGGCACCAGGTCGTTGTGCTCGACCCTCACGCTGCCAACCACGAATGGCAGGGCATTCGGCATATCGGTGCCGGGATGAACTACCGCGCGATCGCGGCCTTCCTCAAGTGGTACCTCGACGAAATCGAACGCCGCTATCAGGAGTTCAACCGCTCTGGGTTAACTGAGGAAGACTGGCAGCAGTCCTTACGGCAGCAGCAGCGCATTACCAGCGTGGTGTCGGAAGAAATGACGAACTGGGCCGACCGCTTGCCGGGTGACATCGGCAGTAAGTTCTTCAAGTCGGCGATGAGTGACAGTCGCAAAGTGCTCATGCCGCCCCTATTTGTGGCGCACGATCGCACCTTTGTGAAATGTCAATTACATAGACCGCTTTATTGCAGCAATGCTCTCCTCAATTTAGCGACAAGCTTAAACTTGAAATCGATGGCATCGGATCGCCTCAAAAGCAAAAGCGAGGTGTAGATCGCGACCGTCGAAAACGGTCACAAAAATGGCTGTACTACTCGAATGGACTCAAGTTGGACTCAAGCCGAGTAGTACAGAGGCCCAAAAGCAGCCAAAAGCAGCCACCGGCACGGCTGAAAGCCCCATTCTCTTGTCGCGCTTCTGCGCCGTCTGCAGAAGTCCCACGTGGGGACAAAATTTGCGGCTTTAGTGCCGGGTCTGGGTTGGAATTCATGGAGTGCGGCATAATGTCATTAACTGCCATTAACTGTCAGTCATCCTGTCACCTC
>Ga0163149_10007503_pt1 | contig 10987 bp, 10 predicted proteins | sample OliLakLV19MP5G1_FD_148604 | JGI IMG/M metagenome (GOLD analysis project Ga0163149, IMG submission 148604) | Freshwater microbial mat bacterial communities from Lake Vanda, McMurdo Dry Valleys, Antarctica - Oligotrophic Lake LV.19.MP5.G1 | ecosystem: Environmental > Aquatic > Freshwater > Lake >...
AAGTTATCCACAATGGTGGGGTGAAAATGTGTTTTTATGGGTTTACAATAACGGGAAAGTTTATTAGCTTCTATTCATAAAAGAAATATGAAATATAGCTTAAAAAATTCTCTTATTGTTCTTGGTTTGTTTTGTATTCCAAGTGTTGTATTTGGATATACTGTAGTTTCTTCTGATATAGAGGTAGATACAGTTTGGAATAAAGTGGGCAATCCTTATGTTGTCGAAGGTGAGGTCTCTGTGTTTTATGGAAAGGTGCTCACACTTAATCCGGGAGTAATAGTTAAATTTAAGAGCGGAAGCTCTTTTTTTGTTGACGGGTCTTTAAAGGTTCTGGGAATAGAAAATGAAAAAGTGTACCTTACTTCTTTTTCTAATGATTCTGTTGGCGGTGACTCAAATAGTGATGGTTTATTAACTAATGCTTCAAGTGAGTATGATTGGAATGTTGTTGTGAATGGATTATATTCTGAGATTCATCATGCTGATATAAGTTTTAGTGAGGGTCTAACGATCGGTAAATTTACTCCTATCTCTAATACAAATATTTCTTATACATTTACGAATCCAGCTATTTCTGTGTACGGAGGTTTGGCACTTGAACAGGTTACTTTAGATACAGGTGAGTCTCACGGAGTTTTATTTGGTAATTTTTCAAAAACTCTTTCTGTTGCATCTTCAACCATAAGTGGTTTTTCTGGTAATGGAATACGAGTTGTTGATGGAGGATTTTTAATTCAAAACTCTATAATAAAAAATAATAGTATTGGAATTTTTGTAGAAGAACCATATGTTCCTATACTGATAAAAATTCGTAATATATTTATTCCAAATGTTTATGCTGGACTAGTAAAGACAATCCAAAATAGTTCTTTATTTGGAAATACTGAATACGCAATCCTTAATGATTCTAGCGACACAATTTTTGCTGAAAATAATTGGTGGGGAGATTCTTCTGGTCCAAATCATTTATCGAATCCTCAAGGAAATGGGGGCGAGGTTTCAGACAGGGTTATTTTTTCAAACTCTCTTTAAACAGATCCTTTTGTAGAGCCAGAAGTAAAATTGTGTTGTTCGAACGTAGCTTTTATCCCTGGGTTTCAGGCGAGTAGACTTTATACTCAAGGTATTTTATTTGAAAATAAATTATGGGAACCAAACCGCAATGCTGATGCAGAAAAACTGTTCTTGGACGAAGATGGTGTCCCTGTGAATTCTTCTATTTATACAAGAGATGTTATTGATGAAGGTTTTGGATTTAATATATACAAGAGTTTTATTTCATTCATGAACGGTCTTGTTTCTGACGATACGATTCAAGGATGGAAAACTATGCCATATGATTGGCGTTTGAAGATTTCTGATATCGTCCAAAATTCAGTTAAATTGGCAAATGACCAGACGTATAATATTGTTGATGAGGTTATTGCTTTAGCTGAATCATCTGACACAGGTAAGGTTACATTAATAGGACATAGTAATGGGGGTTTGGTTAGTAAAGATATCATAAGAGAATTAGAGAGAAGAGGAAGGGCGAATATTGTTGATAAGTTGATCTTGGTTGCTGTGCCACAGCTTGGCACACCGAAAGCGCTCGCAGGACTACTTCATGGTGATGAGCAAGACATGGGTTATTTTGGACGTCCTCTTAATAAAAAAACAGCAAGACAGCTTGGGGAAAATATGTTCGGAGCATATGCATTTTTACCATCTCAAAAATATTTTGAAATAGTTTCTGATCCAGTGATTATTTTTGATCCTTCTGTTTCAAATGTTAATATAGAACTTGTTGGTTACGGAAGTTCGATTTCAAGTTTTTCTACATTAAACAATTTTCTTAAAGCTGGTTTGGGTGACAGGTCTGATCCATCTAAGTTTGATTTGGATACTCCAAATGTTTTGAAGCAATCCTTTTTAGGCTATGGAGAAAGTATTCATGCTGAATTAGATAACTGGGATCCTCCTTCTGGTATTGAGGTTGTGCAAATTGCTGGGTGGGGGCTCGACACTATAAAAGGTATTGAGTACAGAGCGAAAGAATCCTGTACAAAGTTTATCGGAGAATTTTGTATATCTCGAGGGTATATTCTTGATAGGAGACCGGTGTTTACTAGGGAGGGAGATGAAACGGTAGTTATACCAAGCGCTATTAGTTCATCGATAGGTAATGTTAATTTTTATATAAATTTATTTAAACATAATAAATTTTTTGATTTTAATACAAATAGAAAACATGCAGACATATTGGAAACACAACCTGTGCTTAGATTAGTAGGGAGCTTAATAAAAAAAGAGGACGGGGTCATAAACTATGTTTCTACAAACAAACCACCTCTTGATGATGTTGAAGATCAGATCCGTCTCTCTGTTCACTCGCCAGTCGCTTTAGATCTCTATGATTCTTTAGGTAGTCACACTGGGCTAATAGAGTTAGTAGATAGTGATTTGATAGGTATAGAAGAACAAATTCCAAATAGTTACTACATGGAATTTGGAGAAGGGAAGTATGTTGGTTTCGAAAATGACAGTAGAGAAACTAACGTTACATTAAAAGGAGTTGGTTATGGAACGTTTACGGTAGAGATTGAGAAAGTTCAAGGAGATAGTGTAATCAAGACTGAGATTTTCAAAGATTTATTGGTTACTCCACTTATGTCAGGAAAAATGATTTTTAATCAAAATCAAACTGAAACAGTTTTGGAGCTTGATGTTGATGGTGACTCTGTAACTGATGTTCATCTTAATTCACAAGATGATTTTGATCCAGTTTTGTATTTAGAAATGATTAAAAAAATTATAGTTACTTTTGATTTAAAAAAAGGTGTTGAAAAACAGTTATTACAAAAGGCAGATAAGGCTATAAAATTAATTAACAAGGGTAAGCTTGATAAGGTTGAGGAAAAAATAAAGAAATACATTAAACAGATTGACCACAAGAAAGATAAAAAGATTAATGGTGATGATAAAGAAGCTCTTATAAATATGCTTATAAATCTATTAGATAATTTAAATTAGATGAAAAAAATATTATTTGTATCTTTGTTTTTGTCGATAGTGTCTATTTTTTTAGGTGATCCAACAAGTCTTGGTTTTTGTACAGATGGTTCATTGGATTGCATTGAGTTGTTTAGTGAAAAAATTGCACAACCTCTTTTTCTAGTTTCGATATCTTTATTTTTCATTTCTATTGTTTTATTTTTCACAAAACAAGAAGTATTTAAAGCTTGGTCAAGGTTTGCATTGGTCGCAATTCCACTTCTGGAGCTTTGGATTATCTTAACTCCAGTAAGATGCGGCGCAGCTCTTGGTATCTGTCTCGATAAAGAAATAGTCTCTTGGATTTCTAGTGTGGGATTTTTGATTGTGAGCTTGGTTATTATTATTTACAAATCCTTAAGACTAAAGAAATATTTATAGGTTAAATTTTATACTAAAATGACACGAGTACTTATTTTGTTTTTGTTTATAATCACCTTAACATTAGGATGGTATGTATTTTTTAACAAAAATAATACAAAAAATACAGACTCGACAGTTGTGAATATCAAATCTACAGAGTCCAGTATTGTTTTAGAAAAAAACGATGAAGATTTGCAGGGTGAGTCATTTAAAAAAGAAGTGGAGGAAAATACAATAAAAAAGATGGTGGTAGAAACCTTGGAAAGTGTACCTTCTGAAGAAAAAATAAAACTTGCAGAATCTCAAAGTGTAATTATTTGTGCTGAAGATGTTGAGGTGGCCAATGTTCATGCTTATTCGAGTGACGGGAAACACACTGGACCTAAGTCAGCATCACCAGATTCTGACTTGAAGTTCTATGAGGAAAATATTCCAAATAGCCAATATGTGGAATTTGGTTCGAGTTCATGCGTTTTGCTCGGTAGTATTGATCTATATCCCTATACAGAAGTATATATTGAGACGATTGTTCCAATTGGGCGGAGTGGTATTTTGATTCGTCAAGGAAATGAAGATTTGTATTTTTATGAAGAAATTAGAATGATCTCACCGTGGAAAGGTAAGATTTTAATCAATCAAGATTACAGTATGCTACCGTTAGAAATTGATACAAATAATGATGGTAAATATGAAGAGGTTATCTTGCCTACCCACAAGCCGTAATCTGATAATTTTATTTAGTTAATCGAAACTAATTATTTCATCTTTCCTTCTCTCGGAGATATAAAAAAGTTTCTTGGTGTGGAAGTATGAGGGGTGACTTATTTCACTCCTTGAATCTGAACTAAACAAGGTGCTGGTTTTTTATTTGACAAAATTAAAAAATCATTTAGACTGTTTTCCATAAGGCTTCGGAGACTACGGGCAACTGCGTTGCAGTAATGACCAACCTCAAATGCCAAATATCAAATTTGATATTGGAAATTGGGGTTTGGAAATTTCGCACAGCGACATAAGACCGGTATAGAAGTGATGAGATGTTTTGCATTTCATAACTTTCTCCTTCCGCCTTTTTGGCGGATTTTTAGTGCCTTGGTCGAATAATCAAATAAAGCTAACAGCTCTAAGCTGAAAGCTTCAAAATCGTGGCTATTACAAAACAAAAAAAAGTAGAAATTCTTAAAAACCTTGAAACAATAGTAAAAGATTCAGGTTCAATTGTTCTTACTAATTTCAAAGGTCTTAGTGTTGCTGATGCTACAGCTATGCGTCGAGAGCTTAAGTCAAAAGGTATTGGTTACTATGTAGCAAAGAAAAACCTTATTGCTCGAGCGCTTAAGGCAGGTTCATTTGAAGGAACAGAGCCTGAACTCGAAGGAGAGATGGCTGTTGCATATGGCAAGGATATCTTGAGTCCTGCACGAGAGGTGTATCAATTTCAAAAGAAGTTTGATAAAAAAATATCAATTGCAGGAGGGGTATTTGATGGAAAGTTCTTAAATCAAGAAGGAATGCTAGAAATAGCTCTTATTCCGGGAGAAGATACACTTCGTGGAATGTTTGTTAATCTTATTAACTCACCAATCCAAAGAATTGTCATCGCTCTTGATCAGATAGCAGGAAAAAAACCAACTGCTTAAGCAGTGAGTTAAAAGAAAGTTTAATTATTAAATTACTTATAAAATTATGTCAGAAGAAGTAAAAAAAGAAGCAGAAGCTCCTGTTGCTGAAAAAACTTCAGAAACAGTAGAAGTTCCTGCTAAATTCAAATCTATTGTTGAATCTATTGAGAAGATGACAGTTCTTGATTTAAATGAACTTGTTAAACTTCTTGAGAAGAAGTTTGGTGTTTCTGCTGTTGCCGTTGCTTCATCGGGACCAGTTGCAGCTGCGGGTGGTGAAGAAGAAAAGTCATCATTTAATGTTGAACTTACTGATGCGGGTGGTCAGAAAATAGCGGTTATTAAGGTTGTTAAAGAGCTTCTCGGTCTTGGACTAAAGGAAGCTAAAGACCTTGTAGACGCTGCTCCAAAGGTTATTAAAGAGGGTGTGAAGAAGGAAGATGCTGATAATATCAAGAAACAGATAGAAACAGCAGGAGGAAAGGTTACTTTGAAATAATTTATTATTTCAAATAAGCTTTCTGGGCGTACTCGATTCTCCTATAAGGAGAATCAGGGTGCAGGAGGAAAAGTAACGCTAAAGTAACATTTTCCTGTAGTCGTAAAAATTACACCACATACTAATGTCTTTAAGGACTCTCCTTAAAGAATCTGGTTATGATGAAAAAAACCGCCTCAAGGCGGTTTTTTTGTAGAAATTTTGTAGGGACATGCTAGAATATCCGCCATAACTATATATGCATACTCTTGAGAAAATTTTTGGCAGTGTCGTGAAGGTAAAGATCTTACGTCTATTTCTTTTTAATCCAAATGCAACATATGATCTCAGTGATTTGGTAACACGAACTCGTTCAAAGCCCGCACAGGTAAAAAAAGAAATTATGTTACTTGAGCAAATAGTACTTCTTAAAAGACGTTTTTTCTTTAAGGATTTTTTACAGAAGAAAGGTAAAAAAGTTATTGCGAAGAAAAAGAAAGTTGTTGGGTGGTCTTTAAACCAAAAGTTTAGCCATCTCGAATCTTTGCAGACAATGCTAATTCATACAACCCCTCTTTCTTTTGATGAGGTTACAAAACGCTTCGCCTCTTCAGGTAGAATTAAATTACTTGTTGTCTCAGGCGTGTTCAATCAAGAGTGGGATAGTCGAGTTGATTTACTTCTTGTTGGCGATAATTTAAAGCGAAACAATGTTGAATTAGCTATTAAAAATATTGAATCTGAAATTGGACGTGAACTTAAATTTGCCGTATTTGAAACACAGGATTTTCAGTACCGTCTCGGAATGTTTGATAAGCTCGTTCGCGATATTTTAGATTATCCTCATGAGAAATTAGTCAATAAAATTGGTCTTGAGTAGTCCACAGATGCCTTACAAATAAGCCTTATTCCTGTTATTATGTATAGAGAGGTTTTTTAACGTAATTATAAGTAATTTCCGTTCACAAGCGGTTCATTTTAAGCTATATGATATTAGAAAATTGGAGTGATAAGCTCGCATCTTCATTCCAGGATCTTTGGGGTGGTGTTGTGGCTTTTGTGCCAAACCTAGTTATTGCGATCATTATCGTACTTATTGGTTGGGCAGTTGGTGCGTTGTTAGGTCGAGTTGTTTCTCAAATAATTAAATCACTCAAAGTTGACGAAGCGCTTCGAAAGGCTGGTATTGAAGACATGGCTCGTCGTGGTGGTATCGCTCTTGATTCAGGTCATTTTATAGGAGGTCTTGTTAAGTGGTTTATTATTGTAGCCTTTTTGGTTACAGCCTTCGATGTTCTTGGTCTGAACCAAATCAATGGGTTCTTGCGAGATGTAGTACTTCTATATTTACCTCGAGTAATTGTAGCCGCTCTTGTTCTTATTGTTGCTGGAGTGCTTGGTGATGTGGTTAAGAAGGTTGTTACAACATCTTCAAAAGCTGCAGGTCTACATTCTTCAGGACTTATCGGAAGTATTGCCAAGTGGTCAATTTGGATCTTCGCGATTCTTGTTGCGCTTTCACATCTTGGTATTGCTGCAACATTTGTTCAAACACTCTTCACTGGTGTTGTAGTAGCTCTCTCTCTTGCTCTCGGTCTTGCGTTTGGATTGGGTGGTCAAGATGCTGCATCTAAATTTATTGAGAAAACTCGAAACGAAATAAGTCATCACGGAAACGGAAGATAAATCTATAATCACAATAAAAAAACAGCATCACAAGGGTGCTGTTTTTTTATTGTGATTGCGGAGAATACCTCGAAGCTCTGATTCGAGGATGAATCCGCATGTACAGAAAGCATCAGCGGAGCTGGTACTTCTGCAACAAAGTTTTCCCTGTTACCTCGCCTAATACCCCGTCAGCTCTGCTGCGGGGATAGGACGAGGTAAAACTTTATTATCCTATGAAAATTTTACAAAAGATTTTTATCTTACTTCTTGTTCCGTGGCTCCCAGTTGCATTCTCTATACTTTTTATATTTGAGAGTCTTCTTAATGAAGGACTCTTTGATCTTGCTGCACGTTAGGTTGTGGTTATTGCTGTATGGGCGTATCCTCTGAGTGTTCTGGTGTGCCATTTTGTCTCAAAAAAGATAAGGATTTTTGTGGTGTTTAATTTGTTTTATTTTTTTATTTGCACCCTCACATTTGGAATCCTTGTTTTTTAGACTTTCGGTATCAGGCTAATCTAGAAGTTAGATTAGAAGCCGTTAAAGCTCAAGAACTATCTAAATTTGCGGAAACGTATCAGATTCGTGAGGAGTGTGATATTTTGACGCATCGCGACTTAGCAGTTCTCGATTCTGGTATGGTGGTTGTAAAAAGATTAAATGGAAATGATTTTGTAATTACAAAATTTGTTGATTATTTTGATATTGATTTTGCAAAATCCTGTAAAAACAAGTTAGGTCAAAATATTCTGGATGTATATTCTCTGGAAAGGTAGTAGTAAAAAAATTCGCCGAAAGGCGAATTTTTTGGTATATAAATAGTGGATTGTTCCTAACTTTTTCAGGAGGAATTTGCATGGAAACGCACTTTATTTCAGGTGATACAAAGGCGGTTGTGATTTGCTCATGTGGCAAGGAGATTCCTGCCGGCACACCCGAGGCTGGTAATCGTTTGGCTGGTATGTTTGCGTGTTATGAATGTTCTAAAAAAAGTGTTGAAGGGGCGCGTGATGCTTCGAGACATCTTCATTTAAAGTTGTCAGGCAAACCTCTCGAGAAGATAATCTCTCTCCCTGTTTTGCAATAAGCTGACATTTGTCCTTTTTGTGAAAAGGGTGTGATGATTTTTTGGCCAAGGACAGTTCTGTGTAAGGCCGCAGGTCTTCAAAGATTTACACATGAGAATTGTTATTTTGGACCCTATAGATAATTTTTGAAATACTTTTGTGGAACCTTAAAAGCCCCTTAAATAAGGTCTTTTTTCAATGGTATATATCAGGGCACTTTATTGATTTGACTTTATTTTTGACTTGTATATACTGGTCTCTATTGTTATGAGTAATTCACGTAATCTTAATATAAAGCGGAAAAGATAACCGACTTCTTTTACAGTGAGTTATCCTTGTCCGCCGCTAGCGGATTTTTTGTTTACCGGCCCAAATTTTTACTTCGTAAAAATTTGGGCGGGTAAGTAAAGGCAGATACGAATATACGAATGAATTTTGAAAACTGAATTATCACCACGTATTCTTTCCAGGCTTTTCGTCTGGATGGTCTTTGTACGGAGGTGGTGTTTCCCGCGGAGTACGCGGGAAATAATAATGTAGGTAAATAAACTGTTTTGTTTTATGATTTCATAAAACAGAACACAACAAACCAGTACGAGAGTACTGGTATAGCGGTTTTTAAATTTCCTAATAGGAAATTTAAGGGCGTATGGTGGATGCCTAGACTCTAAAAGGCGATGAAGGACGTGGCTTGGCTGCGATAAGCTTCGGTAAGGTGCCTAGCAACCTGTGACCCGAAGATGTCCGAATGGGGAAACCCTCCAATTTCGATTGGAATCATGTCGCTTGACGATGTGATGCATACCCAGGGAAGTAAAACATTTCAGTACCTGGAGGAATAAAAACTAATAAGCATACTGTGAGTAGCGGCGAGCGAAAGCGGTGAAGCCCAAACCGGATTCATCACATTGCATGTGATGCAGGAAATAGAATGTAGAGAATGTGCCTCGCATATTCTCTGCTCTAACTTTTTAATTCTAAATTCTGCATCATGCGTGGTGTGATGTATCCGGGGTTGTAAGACGGTGACGTCATATTTATATGAAGGAAGTTAAAAAATTGTGTATTAGCTGAAGTGGCTGGAAAGCCACGCCCCAGAGGGTAATGGCCCCGTAAGCGAAAATATACAATCTTCTTTGTTACTGTTCTTGAGTACTTCGAGACACGAATACCTCGAAGGAATCTACCGGAACTAACCGGTAAGGCTAAATACTTTTAGAGATCGATAGTGAACTAGTACCGTGAGGGAAAGGTGAAAAGTAGCCCGGTGAGGGCAGTGAAATAGACCTGAAACCATATGCCTACAAGGAGTCGGAGCGGGCTGCACAATGTGCGCTACGTTTTTTAGCATGTATTTTTTATGTACTAGAAATTTCGTAGTTCATGGTGTGCAGTCCGTCACGGCGTGCCTATTGAAGAATGAGCCAACGAGTTGATGCATACTGCGAGGCTAAGTCCACAAAAGGACGGAGTCGTAGGGAAACCGAGTATGAATAGTGCGTATAGTAGTCTGCATCAGACCCGAAGCCAAGTGAGCTTGCCATGAGCAGGATGAACTTCGACGAAAGTCGAAGGGAGGTCCGAACCCGTTAGCCGTGCAAAACTTTGGGATGACTTGTGGTAAGGAGTGAAAAGCTAATCGAACTTGGTAATAGCTGGTTCTCTCTGAAATAGCTTTTGGGCTAGCGTCTGAGGTACCTTTGAGGGGTAGAGCACTGGAAGGTTTCAACAGGGAGAAATCTCGTGAGACCTATCAAACTCCGAATACTCAAAGTTAATTCTCAGGCAGTTAGACCGTGGGGGCTAAGCTCCACCGGTCGAAAGGGAAACAGCCCTAATCTCTAGTTAAGGTCCCTAAATCTATACTAAGTGCACTTAAGGTGGTTTAATTTCTGTGACACTGAGGAGGTCGGCTTAGAAGCAGCCATCCTTTAAAGATAGCGTAACAGCTCACTCAGTGAGAGATTATGCGCCGCAGATATATCGGGGCTAAGTATAGTACCGAAACTGAGGGTGTGGTTTTTCTTAGGAAAAATTACGCGGTAAGAGAGTATTCCAATCTGCTGTGAAGGCAAAGGGGTGACCCATGCTGGAGCGTTTGGAAGTAAGAATGTTGGCACAAGTAACCGCAATGGAGGTGAAAACCCTCCACGTCGAAAGATCAAGGTTTCCTTGGCGATGTCAATCAGCCAAGGGTTAGTCGGTCCTAAGGGGATGGCGAAAGCCGCACTCGATGGATACATGGTTAATATTCCATGACTTGTATAGTATGCGATGGAAGGACGGGGTGCTGTATCCTTTGCATATAATTGGATTTATGTCTGTGCTGTGAGGATGTGATATAGGTAAATCCGTATCACACAAGTCCGAGCAGAGTAGCAATTTGGGGCTTCGGCTTCGAAGAGTTAGGAGAGCGCGCTTCCAAGAAAATTTTCTAAGCTTAATGCTATACAAACCGTACCGCAAACCGACACAGGTGATCAGGTCGAGTAGACCAAGACGAACGAGTGAGAGGTCCTCAAGGAACTCGGCAAAAAAGCAGCCGTAACTTCGGAATAAGGCTTGCCCCCACCACTTTGGATATTTCCAAAGCGAGTGGTATGAGAGTAAATTGAAAAGAAGATATGCGTCGAAAAATTTAACAGCGTTAGCTGTTTAAATTTTTCGACGTCATTTGCCTAAGGAAGGGCAAATGAGAGCAAGAAGAATGAGACAAAAGATACTCTCCACAACTTAAAACATGAAAGTGTCTAA
>Ga0163149_10007513_pt1 | contig 10976 bp, 11 predicted proteins | sample OliLakLV19MP5G1_FD_148604 | JGI IMG/M metagenome (GOLD analysis project Ga0163149, IMG submission 148604) | Freshwater microbial mat bacterial communities from Lake Vanda, McMurdo Dry Valleys, Antarctica - Oligotrophic Lake LV.19.MP5.G1 | ecosystem: Environmental > Aquatic > Freshwater > Lake >...
GTGCTTATCTTTCAAGTGAGGGAGGAGCAGGTGTGCACCTAAACGAAAAAAATCTACGGTCACAATTAACGAAACGAGTTCGCAACAATTTTTTGAATGAACCAAACATATATGCATGCAACCAACCAACCAACCAACCAACCAACCAACCAACCAACCAACCAACCAACCAACCAACCAATCTCGATCTCTAATTTTGAAATGCATCGGCAATGATCAGCAGCGGGCATCAGCAATAGTTATTGAAACCAAGCCAAATAATGGACCTATTGCGCAGTAGTTTGATTGCCCTGATTTCCACTTATAATAATTACACTATTGTAAAGTAGCTATTAAGTAGCGCCACCAACGACACGGCACACCCACAAGTTGGATCTTCCCATCCCGGCAACAAGAACTATTGTGCGGAGGAATGCTGCTGGACTGATAGGTTTCTTGTCTTGGATCAAGAATACAACTTGGGGAATGCGAAGAAATCCAAAGTAACGAAACAGCAGCCATCAACATGCAGCAACGTCATGTCTTGGAAACACTGGAAGATTTGGGTGTTCATCTTTTAGAACCGGATACTCCACGAGACCAAGATTTTGCTCACGTGTTGGGAATGTTCTCGACCTTTTGTTTGGAAGACAACGCCCAAGCGACACTCTTGACTCTAGAACACTACATGGACAAGGACAACGAGTCGGTAGGAGAATTACAAGGCGGAAGTGATGCTTCCAGCATTTATCGTGTTTCCATACCCATGGAGGATACGGACCACAAGAAAGGAGGAGGTGCCGTCGCCGAATTATTTCAAGCCTTTTCTGCGGCCTATCCCCAACATGCCTCCGTCTTGACCACCTCTCGATTGCGGCAATATATGCTTCAAATGTGCAATGATCCAAGACGTCAAGATGATTTGGCGACTTACCGTCAAATTGGAAATTTCATGTTCATCCTGTCCTTTGGTCCCGTCCAGGGACAAGTACGTCATATTGATCATATGGATCCCAATTTGCAAGTCTGCCTTTACATGTCGGAAGATTGTCCAGCGACAATCGTCTATGAATTGCAAGAACCAACCACCAGTCCTAGTATTACCAACTGTCAAGAATTAGTAGACCATTGGGACGACCAGCAACCAGTACCCCAACTTGTTCGTCAGTTATTGACAGATTTATCGAATGTCGTATTGGCCGAGGTACCGCATGTCCAATATTTTGGATTTTGGAAAAGTCTGGACGAGTTTCTGGCTAATTTTGGCAAGCTTTATCAGCCAGTAGCACAACGTCTTGCTATAGACAAGTGCACGCCGGGAACGACATTGGTGGCCAAAGGAAATCAAGTTCATGCGGGACCTCCTTCGACGGTGCCTCGGATGTTTGCCTTTTGCATTGGAATTCCAAACGATGATGACGGCGACAACAACAATTATAATCATGATACTACGCCTGCTACGAGCGTCAACAATACAAACAAAAATGAGACCAAGAAAGCCATCAGCGCCATGGGTGGTGGTGAAATAGAAGATCAGAATGGGGAAATCCAATACAATCCTGTATTGCTTCACGTGGATTTGTGTTGCATTCTCTTTACTTGTCTTGACTTTGGCGAAGAATACGAGGCAGAAGATCCTGCCGCTATACTCGCCGCCAAGCGTTATTTGCTCGGCATGTTGCCCGACATGATTCGAGAATTTCCGGCCGAAACTTACCGGCGCTTGTTGGGAGACGATCGTGCTGCCTTGAGAAGTTGGTTGGGAGATTTGGTGGCTGCCGTTTCTGCAGATGACAGTGACAGTATCCAACGACTTTTGGAGCAAGCTGCAACTTCCACCACCACAACGACAACAATACTCATGAGTCCAAATGTCGCCGAGGGAACGAAATTGCGACGAAAACTCGACAAGGCCTCGCAGAAAAAGAAGAAAAAGAAAAACAACAAAAAGACAAATCACACGCAAGACGTAGACCCGTGATGGATTCATGAGCCATAGGAATGTCCATGCAGATTATTTTGTCCATGCCGAAACACTGTCCATTCTCGATACAAAAAATCTTTGTATCTGTGCTTGGGATGCAACTTTCGGGATACGGGAACGCCCCTTCTCCTTTTGGATACGAACGCCTCTTTGTGAAACCTCGAGATCAAACAAAAGACACTCGCCAGACGTACGGTAAGCGGCGGCTTCTTCTGCATACTCTACTGGGGACACGGAACTCTCGAATCTTGAGAGTTGCCCTTGTCTTCCGTACGTGGACAAGTAACCTCGAAAAGAATGCGTTGCGGCCTTGTGCACCGTTCCCGGCGCTCGTGAACACCGGAGTCTTGACGAGAGTCGCAAACTACAGATATAGAATATTGCCGGTTGTTCCATGCTTCGTGGAACAGATGCAGCAGGCAGGCGTCTGGCTTTTGGAATCTCGGCAAACGTTTTGGAAAATGATCTGGTTGTACAATAAGAAGAGTTACAAAGCGTTACAAGGGACAAGGTTCAAGACAAATATAAAAGCGCGAGAAGAGCCACTGCGCATGGGACAAGACAGTGCCTCTGGTTTGAGCCGGAGATATCTGATGCTGTTGCATTTGAAGGGAAAGGTGCTGGCGTCGGGCCAGGCGCTTCGTCCTTGGCATTGTCCACGTTGTGACCAGTCGTAGAGTGAGACCCATTGGCCGGGTCAAAGTCAAAAGTGGCGTTTGATCGAAAGGAACAGACGGTTTCATTGCTAGTGGCAACCTGACAAATCTCCTGAGTATTCTTCTTGGGAAATGTTTTCATGTCAAAGCAATTAAAATCAATAAGTGCATTATCACAAGAGAGCGTGCAGGCTTTTCCTGTCCAGCCGCAGTATGCTTCCAAACATGCTTCGCAAGTTGGCTCTCTTTCCCTCTGTTCAAATGCTGGACACCTATCCAGCCCGGTCAAGTTGAGTTGTTTGTGGTATGCCGCACAGGATGAGTCTCCACAGGAATGTGCGGTGCAGCCTCCTCCACCGCGGTAAGCCAAATAAGGATAGAGTGGATCAAAATACCATTCGCAAGGAGTAACGCCGTCGCTTCTTACTTTAGATATACACTTCTCGCCTCCTTGAAGGCGACCACATATGTTCCAGTCTTCCTTGTTGCAATCGCGCAAATCACATGACTCGGCAACTGTTTGGTACATTAGCTCTGAGAACTCCAAGGAATAGCTCGGCGCGAACTCGTCGGATTGGCACTTGTTCTGACACCTCTCATTAACAAAAGCACAACCCGCATTCAAACACTCCTCTTATGGTGGAGTTTTTGTACTGTCTAGGATTGCTGGGCAGGAACGACCATCCGGGACGGATTGACCAGCTCCAGGAACGGCAGAACAAGAACTGCCACACGTTTCCATCCTGCAGTCGGCTACCCCACACCATGATAATGGAACCACTGGATTATAAAACCAGTCACAGGATTTGTTGGATGTGGGCTCTGACAAGGAAGTGCACGACTCGCAGTCGAGTGCTTCCCTGCAAAATATCTCAGGGGCGTCATGTGCTTCGTAAGAGTGATTGCGGAAGAGATTGGCAGCGTCGTCCAAAAAAAATTCACCAGCTGCTGAGCTGTTTTGGTAATCTTCCTTGGCATAACAGCTCATATTATCTCCTTCTACATTGTCGCAAGAGCGATGGCAAAGTCCCTCGGCAAACACACAACCCCGAGACAAACATTCCGTGCAGGAAGGAACGTAACCAGTGTCGACATAAGCAGGGCATGCTCCTGGACGAACCTGTGATTGACCTTCTTCCGGGATGGCATCGCACTTGTCCACGCCACAAGATCATAGTCGGCAACCTGAAAACTGGCAGTATCCTCGACCCGTTTCCGGATTGTAATGCCACGCACACGTTTCGCCCCTGCCTTGAGTGGTGACATAAGAGGAACAATTGCTGTCATCCTGGCAGCGCGGGCAGTCACTTGTCGGGGAACAGGGTGGTCGTAACTCTTGAAAGGTGGTCCCATTCGCAGCAAGCTCGCAAACAAAAGATGTCTGGATGCCTGGATAGGACTGCTGACTGTAGCAATTATCGTCATCACAAGTAGTTTGGCAACCAGTCGAAACGCTTTCACTGTTCCGAGTTTCCGTCCAGACGCAACCCGAATCCAAACAATCCTCACAGACGAATGCGCAACAGTCGGGCTCGTCATCTCTGATAATGTCAACGTCGTTATTGTCAGGGAGATCATCCTCCGCATCACAAGTATTGCGGGAGCCCCCAACGAAACACTCTGGTTTCCGACCGTTGGTACAATAAACCCTCTCTCCCCTGGATCCCCAGAGGCATGTGGATTGATTGCTGCCGGGACGAGGAGTCATCACACAAGCTTGGCAGCCTCCTTCGGCAACGCTATTGCATGCTTCATGGTCGACGGCATCCCGTTCCAGGTCGTCGCAATTCGAAAAACTATCCGCATCGTGCGCCACGTCGCAACCGGAATAGCATCCACCTACCAAGACACAGCCGAATTGTTCCGTACACTCCTGGCAGTTCGGGTCATAATCGGTGTCGCGCAATGCCGGACAATCCCACATATTTCCTACAGCGAGCCCCTCGTTTGGTAGAGCATCGCACGTGTCAAAGGCAAAGTCGCGTCGACTGGATCGACACTTCGATGTTCCACACCAGCGCGTGTCGTTATCGGCATTGTAGTACCAGGAACAATTGTCCTCTGTTCTGTCCCCCGATACGCAACTCTGACAATCTTCGGCCCCTCTGTCGTTGTCAGACAAGTAGATAATGAACCATATGGAATGAGTATAGCCCAAAAAATGTTAGTATTTCCAAGAGTGACGGAGATAGGAAGCTCAACAGCAAATCATGTTTGGTAAAAAAATTATCTAGCATGTCGTAGATCCGAAGGAAACTCAACTAGTGTTTTTGACAAAGGAGCAAGACTGGGATGGGGGTGTGGGTGAGAGGGAGGACGTATAGAGTGGAATATAATTGTGTACTATAACTGTTTAGAATACTAAATAGTTTGTGGAGTAGCATCTTGTGTGAAAATGTTTGGCGCCAAGGACAACGCGCTTTGCCCAAGTTAGCAGCCCGATACTGAGATTCCACTAAGCCCAAGCTAGCAACCACGACGAGTCTTTCTTCGATTCCAACTCAAAAAGATCGTATTGTGTCTTCATCAAGACTGAGCTGACGGTGATCAATTCCTGTTTGGTTTCCTTCAATTGGCAGGTCACGTCGTCCAATTCCTCTTGACAGGCATCCAAAACAGCCTTGTACTTGGAACGAAGCTCCGTCATGGCCGAATCATGGGTTTTACGAATCTCGTCATTGGCTTGTTTGTGCTTGGTAATTTCCACATCCTTTTTCATCAATTGACGCATGTGCTGGAGTTCATTTTGTTGGACTTGTTCTTCGGTAAAGGTCAACAACTTTTTAATTGGTACCACGGTTTTCTCCTTTGGCGGTGCTGTAACTTTTTCTTTCATTTGCTCTGCCTTCGGTGGCGTAACGACTTTCTCTTGTACCTGCTCCTCCTTCTTTGGCTGTGCCAGTTGGAGTTTCATAAAGGCTGTATCGTTCTGGAAAATCTCGAACACAGCTTGCTGCTTCGTCTCATAGTTGTAGGTGGTTTCGGCATATTCATCTTCGTCCAAATCCCATGTTTTACTGGGTTGGATCTCTGGGATGACGACTACGGCCGAAGCCTTCTTGCGAAAGATGCTGGATCGTCTCTTGCCGGACGAAGATGGCTTGGAAGACGAAGGCTTTTCCGAAGAAGAATGCTTCTTCTTGCCCCAACGAATTTTTCGGGTGAGTATGGTGGGCATGGTTCTTGATTGTTTTGGTGAAAGGTGGCTGTAGTGTTGGTTCAATTATATTCTTAAAAACTGATTTTGTGAGAAAAATGAAGGACATTTTGAGTTTTCTCTCGGTTGGACATCGCCAAAACTTGTTTCGCCCGTGAAATTGATAAACGACCATTCATTCGTGCTTCGTCACCCTGAACCCTATTTCAAGGCAGGTGCCCGGGTGGTAATTTTTGCAGACAACATGTTGCAAGCAAACCTGTTTGTTGGGTTGACACTAGCTAGCTACAGTACTAGCTAGCTAGACGGCTTCAAGCCATTGAGCTACTACTGTACAATCTAGTTAGCTAATACTAGCAATTAGCCAATAGTCGAGTTAATAATATTAGCTAGTCAGCCAGAAGCATTAGCTAACTTAGTGGCTACATTTTTTGTATAGTTGTGGACCTCGTCTTTGCGATCCCCCCATGCCATCAACATTTGAGAAGGTTCGGTTCTTGAACATCAAAGGGAACGAGGAACCTCGTTCCGTGTACGTATCATGACATAATATTATCTGTTTTGGATATGGTGTCAAGAACCCATTCTCATACCGATCCTGATGTCTGCTGCATGTGCGGTTTATGGAAGAACCTGGCGAAGCCGGATACCCGGTACAAAGAGAAGCAGATGTTCATCCAAGACGAAGAATAGTTGTGGCTGGGGATCATTTTTTCCCGTCTCTGATCAATCAACAAGAAAACAAGTAATTTTTGGATCACATCACTCTATCAGTACATTCACAAACACTCCTTCTCTCTCCCAGATCCTCTCTCGATCTTGTCAGTCCCCAAGTGAACGTATTTATACTCTTATCGAATTATAATTTCAGCTTTCTCGACGACACCCAGTATTTTCAACGACGACAACAATGTATTCTTTTCGGTTCGCCCTGTTGGTATCAAGCCTACTGGTTTGGGAAGTTCAGTCGACGCATCATCCCTTGGCGACCAGTACCTTTCTCAGCCGGCCGTCGTTTTTTGGGATCTTTGCAGGGTAAGTCAGTCATAGTCGCGGGATATCACGCTGTCTGGTGGGAATGGATGTACTGTTATTATAAGGCAGAAGGGGGGTTTCTATCGTACTGTAGAAGCGGGGGTTCTGCTATTAGCAGACTACACAAGTCTCACAATTATATTCCCCTTCGTTTTCTCTCTTTTTCTGGGTCCAATGGTAGGTCGAAATCGGATGACCTGGACAGCAACAAGGATGATAAAAAACACGACAATCAGAAAAAATTAGAATTGGATCATAAAGAAGCGGAAAGTGCCATTTTGCATCGCATTCATCAAGTCGAAGCCAAAGTGCAGGCAGCCATTGAAGATGAAGTCCATGCTATGTTTCCCGACATGGATCACGAATCCAAGTCGGACCTCAAACAGCATGTTCAAACCGCCGTGAGTCGCGGTAGTAGCAAAGTCATGATGGTCGCCGAAGAACATTCCAAGGCACGACTGTTACCATTTTTGCCCAAGGACTTTGACGACCAAAACAATGAGCATCATAAGGTCTTGCGTGCCATGGAAGCGGCTGAAGTGGCCGTCTTACATGCCATTCAAGACGAAGTCGGAGGTCTTTTTCATGGAACTCATCCGGATCATCCCGTGGTGGTTCCGGTCAAGAAAGCGCAAAAAAGTGTTCAACGTGGCGTTCAAAAGGCCACTAAAGAAGTGCAAGAGCATCATAACGAACGACAGACATACGATGCGCAAGCCATTCATGATTATGTCAAGTCGTCGGCCAATCAATACCGATTTTGTACGGGAGGTTGATTTCTGATTGATTTTTGACAACCCCTCGTGGGGTTGTTGAAAATCAATGAGTGGGTGGATAGGTGAATGGCTGGGTGGATGACAGGAATGATGGCTGGATATGGCTGGATGGACTGATGGAATACATGGAGGCTCCCCCGGTACATGGTGCTGGTTCCAGAAGGCAATCTCTACACATTGGCTGCATCGCGGCATAATCATGATTTATATACACGACAAAATAATTTACTCCCAGCAAAGCTATCTAGCTGGCTAGAAGTGAGCTAAAGCTCGGAGAATATACGTAACAAAACTTATAAAAATGAACCTGTTTTTTGAAGTGCAACAATAACTACACCTACGGAAATCAGAAATCATTATAATTAGGTGCCCGTGAAAAACACAAAAAGCCGTTTACACTGCGACTGGCAGACGGGTGGGATAGACGATGATCCTTGGATGCGCCTTGTGCTTCACTGACGAAAATGATGACTCGATGAGACTTCATTTCGGAATGGGACATGGTAGTACAATGTAAATAATAGGGAGCTAATGTACTAAAGCTCAAGGTATTACTTAGCCAAGGCAATCGCCAACCATCCCGCACCAGCACCCAGTCCCAGCATATCTCCTGCCGAAAGCACATTTTGACCGCATTGCTTTTTTTTCAAAGCACACAACAAATCCTTGGCGGAATGTCAAACACAGGTAAAACTAGCATCCCCATGCTAGTGTTCTCCAATAAAGGTGATTCACTATCAACATAATCATCAATTGTTAGGGGCACAAAATCTTGTTTCCATTTTGGATGGATGTGGTTGTTGAGAGGTCTGTCATCTGAGAGAGAGGAGAATGATGTCACACTAGTCACATTGATGCGTGTTGACACAATGGCAATGCCACATTTTATTTTTATTAGAACAGGTGGCAACAGTGACTGCAGGATTGCCACACTGTCAGATCCAACTGATTGTGGTTGCAAGAACATCAGCTTCTCAAATCTTAATGATCTCATGTCCAGTAAAGATTTAAATGCACAGAAGCAGAAGGAGGCAAGCAACATTGCACTGGCTGAATGTCTGTTGTTGTGCTTGCAAACACACAAGAGGGAGTTTAGCATGAAACTCGATTGTTTGATGGAGCATCAACCACAAGGAAAAGCAATTGATGCATCTTTGGTGTCATCAGATCTTGTGAGAGACAGAACATGCATCAAAGTTTTAACCTGTTCCCAATGGTGATGGTCATCAACACACACTGCAAATGAGCAACCAGTTCATGAGATCTTGATAATCTCTTTTTGTCGACAAATGATTTGAGACAAGATTGTGAAGAAAAAGGTGTTCCTGGCAGTGACGACATGCTTCAGATCATGTGGAGCAATGCATGACAATTGATGTGAAGACACTGTCATCTCTTTGCATTGGGAAATGTTCACAATGTAGGAGCAATTTGATGCTGCAGTGACAAACTCAATGGGCTGTCACCAGTGCTTAGGTTGTCGTTGCAGAAAGTGACTTGCATTGTCAGTTGGTGCTGCTTGTGCCAACTGTTGTTGTTGCTTGTCCCTCCTCCCCTACGAAAGATGAAGAAAGTGAAGACAATGATTCTAAGTGACCTTCCTGTTTTTGGAAATGCCTCCAGCGTGTTTGACACAGTTTTGGGTTCACTTTGAAGTTTTTCACATTCAGTTGAATTCAATCAGCACACAAAAATGTCAAATGTTCAGTTTGGATACTTCAGTTACAAAAAGCCAATGAAATTGGTAGCAATTTTCATGTGTCTTTGACTTGTCATTTAGTGTGGCCTGCCAATGCTCAAAATGCATGGCCACTGTGTCATTTCATTGTTTTCACCTTGAAGTGACATTTTCGTGTCAGTTGGTTTCACAACATAAAAAAATAGAAACAAATTGCAGATGAACAATGACATCTCCCAAATTCTCTTTAGAAGCATTGCAATTTTGCCAAATTGCATTGCTCCAATCTTTGATGTGAGCAGTGCAATTGACAAGCTGTCATCCCCAAGACTCATTGCAATTTCAGATTTGGTGACCCCTGACTCATTTCTATCCATTGATTTTTTAAATTCAAGATTTTTGTGTGGTGTTAAGAATTTCCTTCAGTTTGGCCCAGAAAATCTAGTCAATCTTCTGTAGCAAAAAAGTGCAAGCTGTCATTGCTTCTGGTCATCATCGACTCGATCATCAATGTCTGCTTGAGCTGCTGTGTTTGAAATGTGTTCCATCATGAATTCTTCAATCAACATCATTGCTTCCTTGTCGGGGGAGCTTGAAACCCCAACGCAATTGCATTTGAACAAAGCCACAGTTTCAGATCATCTCTGTTCATCAGCAAAATTGTTTTGGGAGTCCATCAAGACGACAATGACTTAGATGCATTTGTGTCTGCCTCAAGAGGGCACATCTGCTCCAATGGCAACAGTGTTAGTCATGTCGAGTCTAACTCCATCAGAAGGCTTGACAGAATCAATGGTAACAATTTTGTTGAACGCATGCATCTTGCAGGAATTGACTTCCATGAAAGAAAACACAAGAAAGATTGTTTTCGTTTAAAAAATCAGAGAAATTTTGTTTGACAAAATGCTTCAAATTGGTGATTTGTCAAAGTAAAACTGAAGTCTCCATTCATGTCCCTCAAAAGAAACTTTATCACATTTACACGATTTTGCTGCTAAGAGTTCTTAGCTTGTAGCTAGCTGCTAGCTGCTAGCTAGCTATGGCTACCAGAGTGGCAGCAGCAAAGCAGTTCTCCTCATGTGACAGCCAAATTCATGACAACTGCTCACCAAATTTCGACCAGTAGAGGCGACCTGACAATTTGATCCACGTCAGCGGCCAAAAATCAAATCTTTCTACGTGTGCGTCCAAAACTACTTTAGAGTGGCTTACAATGACCGGCGTGTCTAGCAGCATCTTTTAGTCTATGAAGCACAAAACCAAAAATAGTTTTTCATGACAAGATGGACGGAAAACCAAATAGTCCAAGCCCAGCCTCTGGAATGACATCTCTGAAGTAATTGGGCACTAGATGCACCGTGTTAAATGGCAAATCAATTCAACAAGCAGCAACAACAAGCAGCAATCACTAGCATGCAGCAGCAATGCTTACCTTAAAGAGGAACCACGGCAGTCTTACTCGCTTCAAAGCAAGCCATCACCTCCGCATAGATCTCTTCCTTTGACTTCTTTGCAATGCCCGTTGGTTTAGCATCATAGTGATGCTTCAAGATCTTGACTAGGTGTGGCTTGGGGAACAGGGTTGCATTCAAAAGATGGACATCTTTTCTTCCCTCTTCGAAATCTTGCACAATGGGCAGAAGCTTGGGCAACTCAATAGCACGTTCAGCCGCTTCTTTAGCAATGACTGATGCCTTCTTTTCTTTCAGAA
>Ga0163149_10007515_pt1 | contig 10976 bp, 7 predicted proteins | sample OliLakLV19MP5G1_FD_148604 | JGI IMG/M metagenome (GOLD analysis project Ga0163149, IMG submission 148604) | Freshwater microbial mat bacterial communities from Lake Vanda, McMurdo Dry Valleys, Antarctica - Oligotrophic Lake LV.19.MP5.G1 | ecosystem: Environmental > Aquatic > Freshwater > Lake >...
GTCCTGCAGCGCGATCCAGCTGCGGAACGACCAACTCTCGCGCTCCGCCGTTGACATCTGGCGAATGTCGCCGAGCGTGGCGAGGACCGGCAGTCCGGTGACGCGAGTGACATCCGCCCCGGTCTTGAGACGCGTATCGAAAAACTCACGACGCAGGACTTCGCCACCGGTGACGAGGAGGCCCAGCATGCCGCAGAACACAGCGAGCAGCCCGACCTTCAACCACGGTTCGTGAACGGCGATGGTGTCCATGGAAGCCGCCTGCATGACCCGAAAGGTCCCCGGGGGATTGGCCTTGAAGAGGTTGATCGCGCGTTGGCGTGCGACGAGTTGGGAACGCAAGTTCTCGTATTGCCGCACATTGAAAAGCGCGACCTCGCCCTCTTCGCGCGTGACGCTGTCTGGGGAGGACATATTTCCTGCACCGCGATTGCCACCGATCCCATCTGCCGGACTGGTGCCGGATCCCCCGTTCATGCCGGCCGAAAGTTGCGCCTTCATGGCGGCGATCTTCAGCCGCTGCTGTTTTACGAGGGGATGAATGTCAGTATAACGGCTCAGCAGCGTGGCGAGTTCGTCTTCCTCGGCTCGGATCTGTTCGAGTCTTCGGCCGGATACGATGATGGGGGATCCATTCGCGCCCGTAAGCAGCGCGGTGGAAAGTGCCCCTGATTTCACGGTCTTGAGGGCGTTGGCAAGATCGGCCTCGGTGTCCTTGAGGTGTTGGGCGACGTAGACATCGGCCTCGATGGCTTCCTGGCGTTGGTAATCCTGGGTGAACTCGATCACGGCGCGGTTAAACGCATTGGCGAGCTCCACCGCCGCCTTGGGTTCGGACCCGGTGGCGAGGATGGTGACAATCTCGCTTTGTCGCTGCGGCACAATCTTCACCGGGCCTAGTTCGGCGACGGGGCGCTCGAGATGTTCCGCAGCGCGTCGGCGGATCTCGGGAGATTCGAGCATCCCGATAAGGGTGTGGCCGCCGAGGGGTTGGGGGCGGTAGGCGTCGCTGGCGACGGGGGGATCGTAACGCACGATTTGAGCCGTCGCGCTGTATCCAGTTTTCCATAACCAAAGGCCGGGGGCGACGCCGGCGGCGGCTCCGAGCAGCGCACCGATAAAAAGCCAAGGCCAGCGCCGGCTAGCAGGGCGCAGGAGTGAACCGGCATCGACGGAGAACGCTGGCTTTGCTGCCGCAGATGCGCCCGTCCCGGGACCACCCGGCGTCGCCGCGCGGCGGCGCGACATCGCGCCGCCCCGCCCGCGATCATAGTCGCGCGCGGTGTTGCTGAAGCCTTCCGTATCGGCGTGGTGGGTCGAGTGACCGTTGGGACCATTCATGTAAAGGGGGAATTGAGGAGGAGCCGGTTGCGCTTGGCCCGATCCTACGGTGCACCTCATCCGGCAAACAGTGGGTGAAAACCTACATCGCACTGGGGCCTGACCTCGGCACCGGGCTAAGGGCCGGGATCCGAAACTCCGCCTCACCGGATCGACCAAAACGATGTCGCATATGCGACATCGTTTTGGTCGGAGCGGCACCCATCGAAGCACCGCGCGGCCTTGCTCCGGGCGGCTGCGGAGCGTTTGTATCGGCCGTTCGCGCAGATCCTACCCGCCCCAGGCTGGTTCCAGCCGCTTCCTGGCCGGATCGCCAGCCCCGCTCCGGAATCCGAATGGCCTGCGCGCGCCGCGCCGTTCAGGACGGGTGTATTTCCCTGGTCGAACGAGAGTCGACGTTTTGTATGCAGTTCACTATATCAAAGTGATCAGAACCGCTCCCATTTCTTGTGTCGCCGATTGGCCCCCGTCAGTCGCCATCGACCAGTTTCATGTCGCATATGCGACATGAAACTGGTCGATGGTAGATCGGCCGGGATGAGACGCGTCGGGTCAAACCAGCTGGTTCTGAATCGCGTAGTGCGTGAGCTCGGCGTTGTTTGCCATGCTCATTTTTTCCAAAATTCGCATGCGATACGTGCTGATTGTTTTCACGCTGAGGTTCAGTTCCTTGGCGATCGCCGTCGGAGTTTTGCCGGACGCGATCTGGCGCAAGACGAGAAACTCACGGTCGGACAGTCGTTCGTGCGGAGGGGTCTGAACGTCCACCGATAAATATGAAGCCATCTTCTCTCCGAGCGCCGGGCTGACGTAGCGCCCGCCGGCGATGACCTTCTTGACCGCTCCGACGAGTTCGTTGGGCGCGCTTTCTTTTGTCATGTATCCGGAAGCGCCGATCTTTAAAAGACGAACCGCGAATTGGTCCTCAGGGTGCATGCTCAGCACGAGCACCGGAAGTTTGGGCCGGGACTTCTTGATCTCCTTCAAGACCTCCAGCCCGCTCCGTCCCGGCATTGTGATGTCGAGTACGATCACATCCCAGTTTTCTTTCCACACTCGCTCAATGGCTTCCTGCGCGCTGGCGGCTTCCCCAAATTCCGCGCGGGTGAAGGCTTCCGCCAGGATCTGTTTCAAGCCCTGCCGCACGACCGCATGATCGTCAGTGATGAGGATTTTCATACGGAGCAGGGGACAGGGAGAGAACCGGGAACATGCGTCGTAGACCGCGGATACGTCTTCCCGTTTCAATAAGCTGTTTGCTTCGCGATGCGATTGAGGGGCACGCGCAACGTGACGGTCGTACCGCGGCCGGGCGCCCCTTGAAGCACCAGGTCCCCCCCGATTAACCGCGCGCGCTCTCTCATGCCAACCAGGCCAATCGAGCGCGTGTTCGCGATCTCCTCTTCTGAAATACCACGTCCGTTGTCCCTTACGGTCAGCACCAGACTGTCACCCTCTTCGGCAAAAGCGACATCCACCCGAGTCGCCTTCGTGTGCCGGATCACGTTGGTCAAAGTCTCCTGGAAAATGCGAAAAACGCCGGTGGAGAACTGCTGGTCCCAAAGCGTGTCCGCCACGGTCGTGGTGACGACACAAGGAATGCCCGTGCGTGACTGGAATTCGTTCGCCTGCCACTCGAGCGCGGCGATCAGCCCGAGGCTGTCGAGGATCCCGGGCCGGAGTTCGGTCGCGATACGCCGCACGGTCTGAATGGTCTCGTCGATGTGATCGGTCATCGTCCTGATCTTCTCCTGCACGGGTTCGCGATTGCGGGCGGCCAGTTTGGTGGCGAGCCAGGAGAGATCCAGTTTCAGCCCGGTGAGCGCCTGGCCAAGTTCATCGTGAACCTCGCGTGCGATCCGCGTGCGCTCCTCTTCGCGGACGTATTGAAGATAGTTGGACAACGCGCGCAGTTGATCGAGCGACTTGCGCAGTTTGTCTTCCGCGCGCTGGCGTTCCCGGCGGTCCGCCGACTCGCGCAAGGCGCGGTGGACCGCTGGACCAAGCCGGCCGAGCCGCGTTTTTAAAACATAGTCGGTGGCGCCATTCTTCAGGGTCTCAATGGCCACCTCTTCACCCATTGTGCCGGTGACGAAGATGAACGGGATGTTCGGCACCTTCTCCTTGGCGATGGCGAGGGCGGCATAACCGTCGAATGAGGGCAACGCGTAGTCGGAAAGAATCATATCCGGTGGGTGCTGCTCGAGTTGTTCGATGTACCCGGCGTGCGTTTCCACTCGCGCGAGGTTGAAGAGTAGCCCGCTCTCCCGCAGGAAATGTTCCACCAGTTCGGCATGAGGCGCGTTGTCCTCGAGCAGCAGGATGCGCAGCTCGGCGGGTGGCGCCGGCGGCTCGAGGTTTGCCTGAGAGGTCGGGGGACCGGACACCGGAGTGTGATCCGCCGGTGGAGACAACTGGCTTCCTTGATCACTCATGAGGGAGAGGAGCGCCGATCGGCGCACGGTGCTCGTGTGGCGGCGGATGATTGATTTCGAGCCAGAACGTTTCCAAGTGCTGCAGGATGTAGGCAAACCGCCGAAACTCCACCGGTTTGACCACGTACGCGTTGGCGCCGAGCAGGTAACTTTCCCGAACGTCGCGTTCGTCTTGCGAGGACGTCAGCATGATCACCGGAGTCGATTTCAACTGCTCATCGCCCTTCATCTTTCGCAGAACTTCCAACCCGTCGACCTTGGGCATCTTTACGTCGAGAAGCACCATGGTTGGACTCCCCGGTTCCCGGTATTGGAACTGATGACGCGAATAGAGAAAATCCAACGCCTCGACGCCATCCCGCACATGCACCACGCGCGGTGCCGGATTGTGCGTCGCGAGGGTGTGCAGCACCAGCTCCGCGACCACCGGGTCGTCTTCCGCCAGCAGGATGAATTTTCCTGACAAGCTCATGGGTCTTCAGTGATGACCGGCAAGGTGAAGTAAAACGTGGCGCCTGCGTTGACCACTCCTTCGGCCCACGTCCGCCCGCCATGGCGCTGGATGATGCGCCGGACATTCGCGAGCCCGATGCCGGTCCCTTCAAACTCGCTGGCGGAATGCAGGCGTTGAAACACCCCGAATAGCTTCGAGTAATATTTCATGTCGAATCCGGCTCCGTTGTCGCGGACCGCAACGATGTGCTCCTTGTCCGTCGTTTCCCCGGATAACTCGATCCGGGCTTCCACGCGATTGCGGGTGTATTTCACGGAGTTGGAGAGAAGGTTGAAGATCGCCTGGCGGAGAAGGAACGGATCACCGAACACGTCGGGCAACTCGGGCACAATCCACGTGATGGTCCGGCCTTGCATCTGCGCCTGCAGATCCCGCCGGACTTCGCGGACCGTATCCCCGATATTGAAACGCACCTTGTGCAGTTCGGCGCGCCCGATCCGCGAGAACGTCAGGAGGTCCGCGATCATGCGCCCCATGTTCTCCGATGAATCGCAGATTGTCTGGAGGTGGCGGCTGCTCTTCTCATCCAATTTCGATCCGAGGTCGTTCTTTAACATGTCCACGAAACCCGCGATGTGAATCAACGGCGCCCGGAGGTCGTGGGAAATTGAATACGAAAACGCCTCCATTTCATGGTACGCTGCCTGCAGTTCCGCAGTGCGCTCCTGGACGCGGGCCTCGAGTTCTGTGTTCAGCCGGCGGATCTCGTCCTCCGCGTGCTTGCGCGTGGTGACGTCGCGCGCGATCGCGGAAAATCCCGTGAGTTTTCCACTCTCATCCCGTAAGGCCGTGATGACGAAACTTGCCCAATAATGTGCTCCGTCTTTGCGCACCTGCCAGCGTTCATCGTGAAAACGTCCCTCGGCCGTGGCCACCGCGAGCGCCTGGTCTGGCTTCTTCCGCTCCGCATCCTCCGTCGTGTAGAAGCGATGAAAGCGGCGTCCGATAATTTCCTGCGCCCGGTAGCCTTCGATGCGCTCCGCCCCGGCGTTCCACGTCGTGATCCGACCGTGCGTATCGAGCATATAGATCGCGTAGTCTTCCACGCCTTCCACCAGAAGGCGAAAGCGCTCCTCGCTCTTGCGCAGAGCTTCCTCGGTGCGCCTTCGGTCGGTGATGTCGCGGATAAAGCTGGTGAACACCGGAGGGCCATCCTCCCCGGGAATCTTTGTCACCGTGAGCTCCACGGGAAACTCGGCGCCGTTCGCCCGCATCGCCATCACTTCGATCCGATGTCCGAGCATTCGTCCCCGACCCGATTGGAGAAAACGGGCGAGGCCTTTGCGACGCACTTCCAGATTTGAACGGGGCACGATCAGCCCGGCCATGTCGCGGCCCATCGCGAGCTCCCGACTGTATCCAAAAATCCTTACAGCGGCCGGATTCCACTCGATCACCTTGTTCTCGCTGTCGATCGACACGATGGCGTCCAACGCAGTTTCCAATACTGCGGCCTTGCGCGATTCGCTGCGGCGCAGGGCTTCATCGGCCGCTTTGCGATCGGTGATGTCGCGCATAAACGCGGTGAACGTCGGCGGCTCGCTCGCCGGAATCTGGGTCAACGCGAGTTCGATCGGAAACTCCTCATCATTGGCTCGCCGCGCCAGAATCTCAATCGGCCGGCCGATGAGGCTGCCGACCCCCGTCATGAGGTAATCCGCCAGCCCCGGCAGATATTTCTCAGTCGTCGCCGCGGGGACAATCAGCGAGTCGAGCCGGTGGCCCAGGGCTTGCTCACGGGCGTAGCCGAAAATTCGTTCCGCCGCGGGATTCCATTCGCGAATGACGCCGTGATGGTCGATCGAAACGATCGCATCAAGCGAGGTTTCCAGGATGGCGGTCTTGCGCGCTTCGCTCTCGCGCAGAGCTACCGCTGCGGCTCGGGCGGCAGTCACGTCGTGGAGCATCACCTGCACCGCGGGACTGCCCTCGAACGTGATCGTAGTCAGAGCCATCTCGACCATCGCCTGCGTTCCATCGGAGCGCAGGAGGGTGGCCTCGACGAAGGCAGGCGGATTCCTTCCAGTTGAATCCACCGCAGCGGTATCCACCGTACCTGGTTCCGCCGCAACTTCATTGTGACCGACATCGATCCCGGCGAGACGCCGTTCGAGGGATTCGCGGGCGGCGGGCTGGATGAACTCCAGCAACGAGCGTCCGAGCACGTTCCCCACCTCTTCAGCCCCCAGGAGTTTACCCCCGGCCGTATTAATAAAAGAAATCCGCCCGGCCATCAGGACCAGCAACCCTTCCGGACTCAACTCGACAAGTTGTCGGTAACGTTCCTCGCTCCACCGCAGCGACTCTTCATAGCGCATAAGCTCGGTGACGTCGCGAGTCACCTGGGTGAAACCTCTGAGCTGGCCGCTCTCGTCGCGCAGACTGCGGATATCCACATGCGCCCAGAACGGGCTTTGGTCCTTTCGCATTCGCCAGCCCTCGCTCTCGAAGCGGTTGGCCGTGGTGGCGATCTGCAGATCGTGTTCCGGTCGCCCTTCAGTGCGATCTTTCTGAAGATAAAAGCGTGCGAAGGTCTGGCCCATGACCTCGCTATCGGAGTAGCCCAACACGAGTTCGGCTCCGGCATTCCAACTCGAAATGAGGCCGTTCGGGTCGAGCATAAATAGGGCGTAGTCCTTGACCCCGCTGATCAGCAGACGGAAGCGTTCCTCACCTTCGCGCAGATCCCGCTCGGCTTGTCTTCGCGTGGTTCGCTCGTGCGCCAGGTGCAGTGCGCGTTGCACGGCGGGCACGAGATTCGACATTCGGGATTTCAAAACGTAGTCGGTCGCTCCGTCCCGCAGCGAATTGATAGCCAACTCCTCACCCATGGAGCCGGTGACGAAGATAAACGGGATATCGGGATAGTGCTCTCGGGCAATGGCGAGGGCGGTGAATCCGTCGAACTCCGGAAGACCGTGGTCAGACAGGATAATATCCGGTGGCTGTTGCCTGAGTTCGTGCAGAAATTCGTCACGGGTGGCGACGGGTGCCGCCGAGAATGCGAGTCCGCCGGAGCGCAGCTCGTGATTTATCAAAACCACGTCGGCTGCGACGTCTTCAATCAATAGAATGCGGATCTCCTTCTTCACTTAATAAAACAGTTGGGGGGAAAGGTGTTTGGTGCGCAACCGGGGCCAGAATAGACCTGTTCAGTCCGATACTATAGTAGGTCCAGACCGTAAACAAAGGTGGGCGAGCCCTCCTGGTCTGCGCTACGGATCGGGTCGGCGGGCGTAACCAGATTTTAATGACAGTCTTGTTTGGGCAGCGAAAAGGTTTCGGGGTCTGAGCGGAAGGGAGGGAAGGCGGTGGCGTAAAGGTTTGGCATAGACCAACGGTTTGGAGGACGGATCATCCGGCGGCTCTGGCGCCGGATTGTTTCAACCCCGGGTGACGCAGTTCCCTGGCCGCGCGCTCGTAGACCTCCAGCATGGCCGTCGCGGTGGTGTGCCAGTCGAAATGCCGGACGCGCCTCAATCCGGCAGCGCGGAGGCGGTTCCGTAGCGCCGGGTCTTCCGCCACGTGGCGCAGCTGCCGCGTGAGATCATCGACGTCCTCAGGGTTGGCGAGGAGGGCGGCTTCGCCACACACTTCGGCGACCGCGCCGATGGCGGATGCGAGGACGGGACAACCGCATGCCATCGCCTCGAGCGGGGGAAGGCCGAACCCCTCGAAGAGCGAAGGGAAAACAAAAACCGAGGCGGCTCGATACCAGTTTGCGAGATCCCCATCGGGTACAAATCCCGGTAGGTGAATATCCGCCGCAAAGGGAGATCGGCGCACGCGTTCGTGGACGACGTCCGCGCCATGCCAGTCGCTGCCGCAGAGCACGAGTTGCCACGGCGACGGTGCTTCGGTCTTAAAACGGTCAAAGGCGGCGATGAGGCGCGCGTGATTCTTCGCGGGATGTTCCAGTCGCGCAACGTACAGAAAGAAAGGCGGCCGCAAACCGTGGTGTTGCGCCACCCATGTCACCGCTTCGTCATGGCCCGTCGGAGTGAAGCGTTCGTGATTTAAGCCGTTACGAATGACGCTCAGGCCTGAGGCCGGCACGCGGAAAAAGCGCTGGATGTCCGTGGCGGTTTCGTGACTGACCGCCACGATCCGATCCTGCCGGTGGGCCAGGTGACGCACCGCCACTCGACCATACAGCATGCGCGCCAAGTCGTATTTCCCGGGTAGCCGGAACGGGGCCAGGTCATGGATGGTGGCGACCAGCGCACAAGGCCGGCTCCACAGCATGCGTCGATAACTTGGGACGTGCAGCACCTCCAAGCCGAGCTCCCGCACCAATCCTGGCAGAGTGAACTGATGCCAGACGATATTGCGGAGCGCCGGGCGAAACCGCTCGGGCACCGTTACAAGGTGCATCCGGTCGCCAACGAAATCGAACAGCGGAACGTCTTGCTCCAACACAAACAGCGTAAACTCATAGCGGGGTGCGCTCGTCAGCAGCGCGCGAACCAGAGCGAGCACGTACTGCCCGACGCCCGACTTGCCGTGCTGGATGACGGAGGTCGTAATTCCGATTCTCATTGCCACGGTATCCGGTTTTCTGGGACATGCATCATTGTCCGCCTTCCAGGAGCAGATGATCGAGAGCGGTGAGCCGGAGGACATGCCGGACATTCTCCTGTGGATTTGAGAACAGAACCTCCACGTGCCGGGACTGCGTCCATCGTTTCAATCGTAGCATCAGGGCAGCGCCGGAACTGTCGATGAACCGAAGTTGGGCAAGGTCGACGATGATCAACGTGGTCGCGTGATCGGTGAACGTCTGGAAGTGGCTCAGGCTCAGATGCCAAACTTCATCGGCGTTCGCGGCGACAATCTCGCCGCACCAGGCGAGGGAGCGGGTTTCGCCCCGGCGGACGAGGACGCAGCGGGTGAAGAGCCGCTCACTCTTCTGTCTCGCGGTCGCCTCGTTGTCGGCGACCGAGAAGTGATCGGTGAGTTTAAGCTGGCTGAGTATCCGGCGAATCGCCTGGGATGGTGCGAGGAGCACGAGTTGCTGGTTGCACCTCTGGAGCAAAGTACGCCAGCGCAGCAGGAAGGCGATTCCCGTGGCATCGATGCTTTGCAGATGGGCGCAGTCGACGAGGCAGTGTTGGCCGGATGTTTGAAGTTCGCGCCAGAAGTCGGACTGCCCACGGAGCGCGGCCCGGGTGAGATGGGTGCCCGCGTCGACCGCTCGCCAGCGGGGGTTCTTCAACGGAAGCTCTTGCGCCCGGGATGCGGCATGGGGACGAGTCCGAAGCCTCCACCATTGTTGCGCCAACAGGGGAGCGAAGTACACGACATCCCAGGCGTAACGTTTATACAGGCGCCGCGGCTCCTGCGCGAGACGGTAGAACCATTCGGTGCCCGTGCGCCGCATCCAGCGGGGAGCGCGTTTTTTCCTGCCGGCCAGAAAATCCAGCGTCGCCCCCACGCCAATGGTCACGGGTACCCCCAACGCTCGATGGTGCATGGCGATCCATTTTTCCTGTTTCGGACAGCCAAAGGAGACGAGGAGGATGTCGGGCCTTGCCGCTTGGACGCGACGAAGAATCTCGTCATGGTTCATCTCGAGCAGGGCCGAGAAAGGTGGCGCATAATGGCCCACGACCTGGAGAAGTGGATCCTGCTGTTGAAGGCGTTCGGTGGCGGCGGCAGCGACACCGTCTGCGGCGCCGAGCAGAAAGACCCGATGTCCTTTTTCCGCGGCTGATTGGAGCAACGCGGGAGCCAGATCGGAACCGGCCACGCGTTCGGGCAGGGGATTGCCGAGCCAGCGGGACGCCCAGACGAGGGGAGTGCCGTCGCAGAGAACGAGATCAGCATCGAGCAGGATGCGCCGCAATTCGACGTCACGATGCGCCTGCACGAGGAAGTCCACATTCGCTGTCACCACATAGTGGGTACGTTGCGAGGCGATCATCGCGTCGATGCGCCGAATCGCTTCCGGGATCGTGAGCGAATCGAAGGGCACGCCGAGGACCGCCACGGGCAACGGGCCGGCGGGCGCCGCAGCGCTGGGAACGAATGCGGGCGCATGGCTTGGGTCGCTTGGGTCGAGAGCAGCCTTTAGCATGGCGGCCAATGCGGAGTTCATGCCTGCAGTGAACGCCATTTAGCCCGGCTTGAACATGGGGGCAGACCCTTCCGATTTTGGCGCGCGAGGGCCAACCCGCATCGCTTCTGGGGCCAAGACCCACTTTTTGGCGTTCACCTGCCGGGTTACACTCCGTGGCGAATGGTCCACCAAGCGAGAGCTACCTTCGAAAGGGGTGCTGACGTCTATCCCCTTTCTGCGCTCCAACAGGGCATGTTATATCATGCCCTGCAAGGTTCGCGCAGCGTCGATGTCCAACAGGTCATCGGTGAGCTGAACGAAGCGATCGCGCCGGCGCGCTTCGCGCAGGCGTGGAGCGAGGTGATGGATCGGCAGCCCATGCTGCGTACCGGATTTTCCTGGACCGAAGGAGGGGAGCCCCAACAGCACGTGGGTTCGCCTGGAACCGTTCCGCTGCCGTTTCATTATGCGGAATTTGAAGACGATCGCGCCGCCCGGCTGCCGCTCGAGGCTTATCTGGAGTGGGATCGGCAGCATGGGTTTCCGACGCTCGATGCTCCGTTGCTGCGCGTCGCGTTGTTCCGGGCCGGCTCGGACCACACCTGGTTTGTTGCGACGTATCATCATC
>Ga0163149_10007516_pt1 | contig 10975 bp, 5 predicted proteins | sample OliLakLV19MP5G1_FD_148604 | JGI IMG/M metagenome (GOLD analysis project Ga0163149, IMG submission 148604) | Freshwater microbial mat bacterial communities from Lake Vanda, McMurdo Dry Valleys, Antarctica - Oligotrophic Lake LV.19.MP5.G1 | ecosystem: Environmental > Aquatic > Freshwater > Lake >...
CACTGATGCTTTTATAATTTTGTGGTTGCTATCGTTTGACCCAACATGACTTCGTCCTAATTAGAATCCGATATGGAGATGACCGTGATGCTCGCAAGTAAGACAGTGCTCATGTGACAAAAGGTGCCAGTGAGACAATCCTTAAATGTGGAAAGGTGTCAGTCATGAGTGAGACATCAGTTCTAAAAATGTTGGGGGACAACCACATCAGTGGCATCCAGCAACAATGATGAGAGCAAATCCGAAAAATAACGAAACTTTGGAAGAATGATGTTTGTGTGTCTTTTTGTGTCAACTGTGTTGTGTAAGCCCATCGAACTTGTCTGGGTGTGCACTGCGCCATGCATCCAACCCTCTGCCACAACTCTTGCCGGTCTGGCAGCAGTTGCTGCTGGCATCAGACTTCTGTAAAAGGAATTTTCAAACGGAGAAGAGCTCGATCCAATCAGAGCCATGCACACCCATGGCAATCAATTGTTCATCCATCAGCATTGTGCGCTTCCTTGTTCCACTGAGCACCCTCCTTGCTTTGGTGGCAACAACCACAACAGCAAGCCATGCCCCCAACAAGGCATTCAAAGTGAATCCGCTGCAGGGGACTTACAACCATCCTGCTGCTTGTCGTTGCAGTCGGGATGCCACCAAGTTGCTCAGCAGTGCCAGCAACAGCGAAACCCACCTTGCACCCACCAATCAGGCAACGACCGGCATCAAGGCTGGTTTCCAAAAGGCATCAGACTCTGAAGTGCACACGGTCCTCACAAGTCTACAATTCAATCAATTGTCCAACAAATGTCAATGACCCAGCAAGTGACTTGGATGCTGCCACGTGGCGCAAGGATCTCAACGGAAAATTCCAAGTTCCTCCACAATTCAGTCCCAACCACATTGGAATTGAAAGCAGCAGTTGGCATGTAGCCGATTTTGTTCCTTCTGTTGACTCATCTGGACACACACTTGACCAACTTTCCCTCCTCTGGACATTTTGTGTCGGTTGCTTGTGGCAACTGTGACACAATGTGTGTTGATGATTCAATGTCACTTCATTGTCTGACAGCATCTCAATCATTTCGTTGCACACATCAAGGCATGAAACAAATGTCAAACACGCAGATTGCAAAAATGCTCAACATGACAACAACCGTCATGCATCACACCCCCAGTGATGGGTTGGGAGTGCAATCTTGAATTGAATCACAACAATTTGACAATCATCTGTCAAAACTCATGTTCAGTTGTTCAATCATGTGATGCTAACCTCGTGCAAATTGTCACCACAGATCTCAACCAATTCGCAGTTTCAGGAATGCATGGACAGTGATGTTTGAATCTTTCTCTAAAATTGTGCATCTTCATTCCAAAGCTTGTGATTGTGTTTGAGCAACATGTTGCCGGACCCTTTCTGTCTTGCCATTGCTAGCAAATCCAACATTGTTGATAACAAATGTCAAATTGGAGAAAGAGTGAGATCAAACTACTTCTGAATTGCAAAATCACTTCAAAGTCTAAAATGGGCTTGGCGTCTCTCGGCGCGTTGGTTGGGCACGTCCGGGTGGCACTGTGCGTCAGTCTGTCGTCCACAACGCTGCCGACACAACAGCTCCTTTGTGGGCATCATGTTCTCATCAAATGCACAATTATCAGTTGCTCCATCATCCGCAGAGATGATTTTTTAGTGCCATGCATTGACGCAGATTTGTGTAAATTTAGTTTGTTTGCTTGTTTGACACACAATTTGTCCTCAATTTTGGTGTGGGGTTTGTCAAAGTTTTGTTGGCATGCCTTTCTGTCTGTCTGTTTGTGCACATGCGTGTTCATGGTCACAATTGTCAGACTTCCATCACTGCCCTCAGTGCTTCACCCAAAAAAATTTGGTGACCAAAATGAGAAACTGTGCATCAAATTCAAGTGTTGCCAGAGCAAAGGGTGCCAACGCTGCAGCGACAGTGTGCAAGCTTTGCTGTTGAGGACAAACGCTGTCAGTGGATTCAAGTCATTGGTTTGCAAAAACATCTAATTGAATTGCTTGCTAACATGCGCATTTTCTTGTTTGGTGTCATTTTAAAATTGCATTGTTCGTGTGGGAGAGAAGGTTGGTTTGCTTTCATGCTCCTACCAGTAGCTAGTTTGGTGCCAACAGTTTGCATTTGGATTGGGTTGGTTGTCGTTTTTATGCTATGTAGGGTTAGGGTTTTAAAAGATTCCTTATTCCGTATCGTCACACTTACTTCGTGGTACTGGTACGTAAACACAGAATCCACGTTGTGCAGTTCTGTACACTACGTACCACGCTACGTTACGTACGTGATGTCATCATCTTTTGCACCAATGAGGATTGATCGCATGACACAAAAATGAGAAAGGAAGAAGAAGGCCTTCACCTCACATGTTGATCTCTGGTACCGCATAACACAACGACTCCTGGCTACTTGAATCGATCTGGCGATTAGCTATTGGTATGGCGTGATTTCAACTCGCAAATACTCTAACAACGACAGCTTCCTTCCGTGTGTGATGAAAGGGAAGCCCACAAACGAAAAGATAGAGGCAGCTTGTTCGATTCGCTTGATAACTTTTTTCTTCCTTCTTCTTCCGCGTATTGTTGCATCATCTCCACAACACCTCACAGAAGAGAGAATAGCAACGTTCATCTGAAAAGCAAACAAAGAAGGACACAACCGCATTTTCCCCCTTGGTAGCGCTAACAGCCGTGATATAAGCGACAAACCCAAAAAGATGGCATCTCTTCGATCTATGTTTGACACTGCCAAGCTGCGCACCCAGCGTCCTCAACGTTCCGCCTGCAACAACAATAAGTGCAGTAGAATCAGCCCTCAAAGTCTAGCACCTGCCGCCAACAACAATGCCAAGTCTATTGGACTGACCTTTTCTCGTGGTTGGTTGGTGCATATTGCCAAAGAGACAGTTGAAATATCCCAACAAGGACACTACACCAACCGACTTGGCCGCACCGTCAGTGTGGAAGAAGCTTTGAAGAATTCTCTCCAAAACTCGGCGCATTATCATTCCTCCCATGAGTTTCATCCCGAGCAAACCACCACTGCCCAATTTGACCAAACGGAATTCCATGTCTGTTATGGATCGTCGTTGCAAGTCGCCAAGAGACTGGGTCAGGAATTGCAAAAGTTAAACCACTCTCCTTCTACGAGTAGAGCCCAAAACCAGATTGGAATATTGAACTCGGCCAGTGGCAAATGGCCCGAAAAGTTTTTGCGCGGCACATTGAGTCAAGAAGAAGGCATTTGTCGGGCTTCCTTGTTGTATCCTTGCCTCCTCCAGTACTACAACCGACCCCATCATTTCTACTATGTCAATCACAAACCCAAATACGCCGACTCGACGAGCAGTTGTGCGATATTTTCGCCGCATGTACCCGTCATTCGCGAAGATTCCATGAAGGGATACTTATTGGATGACTACGAGACTTACTCGTTCGTGTCCATCCCGGCACCCAATGCCTTTGCCTTGGGCAAATCGGCGCCCAAACCAAAGGCAGCGGCAGCTCCCTCCTCGCCCACCAGTGTCACGGCTACCGGAATCATGGAAGACGACGAGAGCAGTCGGGAGGAACATCCCGTTCCCAAAGCTCAACAACCGGGATCGTCGGGTCCGTACGAGACCATGACGATTCAATCCGCCATGCACGATCGTATTTTTCGGGCCTTGAGCATATTTGCCGAACAAGGATGCACCGACCTCGTCTTGTGTGCCTTTGGATGCGGGGTTCATGGCAATGATCCCCATCAAATTGCCACGTGCTTCCGCGAAGTCCTCGCCTCGGACCCCTTGGCAGGTCGCTTCCGGACGGTCGTCTTTGCCATTCATCCTTCGCGACATGAAAATTACAAACAATTTGCGCAAGTCTTTGCCGCAGAATGAAGTGAAGAATACCAAACATAGAACGCGTCTATGATGGCCTGCCCTGCCCTGCCCTGCTGCATGAGTGAAAGAACCTATTGTGCTCATGCCTAAAGTATGTCTGCATATGTATTAAATTAGTTATATATCATTCTTTGCTTTCTAGTTTAAAACGTACTGTATTGGAATTCGTAAGGTTTGTCTAGTGAATAGAAAACATTTGATCCCAAAGACAATCAGGTGGACATCTTCTCTGTCATGGATCCCAAACCTCAATTGTAACGGAGTGCCTGCATGTTTCGACGTCCTCGTGCACAGAGGGGCGCCTACCGTAGCTAGCTAGCTACATGGGGAATGAATCTATTCTTCCTTCCTGTTCCGTCTACCCTACTCCAGTACTCTAGCTGGTAGAGAGAAAGACAGGATGAAGATTCGATGGGACAGTCTGCGTCTATCAATCCTCGATCACAGTTTCGACATTTTCGCCTCTGCAAGTGGAGTGAGGTGATAAGTTGCCCGTGATGCAGTGAGATGCATAAATTCCTGTTGAAATGCATGCCGGTACTGTACAGTACGAAGTATGACCTACTGCTACTAATAGTACATACAGTACGACGTACCAGCTGTATCGGACCAGTGAGTCGACTATTTCTGCTGCTCCAGTTCTATCTAGCTATCTAGCTACTAGCTAGTAGTTCTCCGCTAACACAGAGATGCGATATTCATGTGCAGTTGCGGGATTGAAATTAAAAATGTCGCAGTGACATAGATTATGTCCTTGTGACACGCATTTGAGTGCCGGTTATTAATCAGATATCCCGCGCGATATAAACGGGCGTTATTTTGTACAGTATCATTATAACGCGCGTGATAACTGATTAACAACCGGCACTCAGTACGACTTCTATGACGTCACTAAATTAACACGTATTACAGTATGAAAAATTCAATCACGAGTAAATCTTCAGCACACCGTGGTTTATAGACCATGCACACAGTGTGTGGTACTACTAGTACAGCACTTAAGCCACCCTGCCTGCCACCAACCACTAGCTAGCACAATAGAAATCAGGTTGCGGTTTCGGTCGTGGCATATCACCAGAACCTAAATTGAGTAAAATGGATACTGTATTTGGTATGTAACATGTTGAAGCATTAGTAGCCATGAGGACAGTTATCTTGCTGACGTGGGTTTGTCGTGGATTGTTTGATAAGGTTACTCATACACGTCATCATCGGCGAGGTCCTGAACCCAAAAGAATCTCGTCCTTTATTTTTTTAACACTCCACAACGTGGACACAATCAGCATAAACCAAATCCAGCCACCAGCCACCGGCATCTCGAGATCAAGACACGAAGAGTCCGCCAGCACAGCACATCATATGGATTCTCCAAGCCTCGAAAAGTCCTCTATTACAATAGCAAAGAGTTGAGTAGCCAGTTTTATCGAGAGTCCGAGGCAGAAGTGATGTTGTAGATTTACGGGTTTTGTCCCTCTTATTCTTGCTTCATTTCTTTTTCTTTTAATCTCCATTATTGATGCGCCATCATGTGTGCACATGAACAAGAAAAGGCAGCCGAGGACGACGAACCCAAACTAGTCGTTCCCCTTCTTCGTCGTTATGAGGAAGAAAAGACGATTCAAGCAGTATGGCAGGCCGTTAGAGATGGCATGCATGCCAAGCAGGTGGTATTGGTAGGAGGAGTGGGTGGTACGGGCAAATCGACGCTGGTGGCAAATTCCTTGCCACAAGCATCCCACACTTCTTCTACCAGTACTCGATCATCGTCGTTTGTGAGTGCCAAGACCAAGTTTGATCCCTCCCTCCACCAGTCAAGTAGTAGCAGTGGTGGTGTTTGTGAAGCTTTGAGGGCCTTGTTTGCCGATTTGGTGGCGTCGTGTGCCGAGAGCAGTAACATGCCGTGTCGAGAAGCGGTTCGAAAGGCCTTGTCTACCAAACAGGGACAAGTCTTGACGGCCTTTGCCAGTGACAGTTACAGTGACCCCAAACCAAACCGTAATGTCATGGATGCCACGTCTCGTCGTCACTTGTCCATGGAAGAGGATGAAGAAGAAGAAGAAGACAAGGATGTGCCAGATGTGGAGGAGAGTTCTATGAGCAGTGACGACTCCAGTAGGAGTATCAAGCTGTCCAAAGATAACTGGTTGATCTTGTCCACGACTCTGCGGACGTTTCTACGAGCTGTATCCTCGGTGATACCCGTCATTTTGGTTCTAGATGATGTGCATTGGGCGTCAGATGAAGCATTGGAACTTTTGAGTGCCGTCTTGGCAGATTCCAAGCTTGATAAATTATTGGTGGTGGCCACCTTTCGGGTCAAGGATGACACTGTAAATCCAAATTTTGAAACTTGGATGAGCAAACTGCAAGAAAAAGAACTTGCTGACAATAACAAATCTGGCACGGATTCAGATAACACTACTGAGGAAGACAACATTGCTCCAGAAGAAACAGCTTTGACGACCATCTCTGAAACGGAAACAACCAACCCATTGTGTCAAACCATTTCTTTGGAAAATTTGAAGGAATCTCAAATCCAAGAGATTCTAGCCGAAGCGACCAAGCAGTCCCCGGATCGCGTGGCCCCTTTGGCCGCTACAGTTCTACAATTTACAGGTGGCAACCCCTTTTTTATCAAACAATATCTGGAAACACTCCGAGAAAATGAAATGTTGATGTATCAGTGGAACACCCTGCAGTGGACTTGGGAGGATGTCGAAATCATCAAAAAACGTTCCTCCTTTACCGACGAAGGTGTCGTACAAACACTGGCACGGCGGATTCACAAACTTCCACTGGACGTCCAAACTACTTTGAGCATTGCGGCTTTTTTTGGGACCTATTTTGATATCCGAGCACTCAGAATCGCTGCCACACTCATGAACGATCAGGGCTCCTATAAGGAAGAATCCGTGGATGAGTGTTTGGCACTGGCATGTCGCGGAGAGTTCCTAGTGCAAATCAATGCGCACGCCTACAAGTTTTCGCACGACATTATTCGATTGGCGTCATATGGTATTTTACCAGAGGATCCCGAAATTTTGCACCGATGGTTCTGGAACATTGGGACAGCATTGCTGGAACAAGCAGAGACTGCATCGTTGCTACAGGAAGAGGATGCCATTTTCTTTGCTGCGATCGATCTCGTCAATGATGGCTCCGAAAGCTGTCTCGCAGAGACAGGCAAGGAGGCAGCTACTACTATGAGAGTCAAACTGGCCAAATGGAATCTCAAGGCGGCACAAAGGGCAAGTAAATTGTCTTCCTTTGTACCCGCCACGAGCTACCTTGAAACCGGACTTTTGGCCTTGGGTTGCTTCGGTGATGGCAGTGGACCTGGTTGCAACAGCTCGGCAACAGAGGACGAGGACATCGACTATGGATGGACGTCGCTGGATGGGGCTTGCAAACTGGCCATAAAGCTTTATGACTTGTATTCTCAGACTTTATTTTGTGCTGGAAGGATTGAAGAAAGCATGAAAGCGGCCCAACTGGTAGTTGACAATGCTGTCACTACCAAGGACAAACTTCGAGCTCTTTCCGTCTTGGTGCAGGGCCAATACGCAAGTCACGATGAAGACAGGCTGGTGACGTTTTGCATCGACGTGTTGGCAAAGCTTGGAGAAAGGATACCAAGGAGTCCTAGCCATCTCCATTGCCAAATGGAGTACACAAAGATGAAACGTAAGCTGAAGAAAATCTCCGACGCTGACGTAATGTCCCTTCCGCTAATGACCAACGGCGACAAGGAAGCAGCCGTTTCTATCATGGCCTATATGGTGCTACCAATCAGCGATACTGTACCACTGTGTTTGTTTATTGTCTGCAGAATGATTCAAATTATTCTGAAGCATGGAATCTCGCATAACTCTCCCGAGGGATTTGCTTTGGCTGCGATGTTCCTGGCAGGTAATAGCCATGACATCAAGACGGCATATCGTTTGGGTCGCCTCGCCGAAGACCTAACTGAAAAACGACTCGGAGGGGCAAATGGAAACGCTGTTCAGGCCTATCATATGCTTGCAATTGGTAGCAAGTGGTGGTTAGAGCCGATACCGCAGTGCTTGGACCTATACATCAAAGCCAACGAGGTAAGCATGAACTGTGGAGAGGTGGGGCGTGCTTTCCAAAACTCTGTTGGTTATTTGATCAACTATTTCTACTCCGGGCTTGCGCTGGAGCCTCTTCTAGAGGACATCGAGAAATTCTCGACACAGTACGTGGAGTACAATCAAATACCCTACTTCTGCATAGTAGCTCCGCTCTGGCAATGTGGTAAGTATTGCATTCGTTGGGCGGTTCCGTTTCCCCATGCGCCTCCTCACGCGACTGCTCAATCCCAATCGATTTTACGTCAAGTATTAAATATGACTGGAAGGTCAAAGAATCCTTTATGCATTGAGGGAGGCGATGTCTTGGCACGTATGCGGGCCCTGAATGGCGGCAAAGAGGCGGGGAAGCAATCGATTCAATCCTACAATATGCAACTTGCCTTCTACGTAGGCGATCTACCGAAGGCAACCGAGGTAAGACGTATGACATAGTGCATTGAAGGTTTTGCACGCATGGATGCATTCTCAGTTTAATTATCTTTCTGCAGTTTGCTGAGGCTCTTACTGATGCGGATCCAGGAATAATGAAGAGCAGTTTCTGGTTCCTCTCTCGAAGATTCTTTTTCCGGTTGATCGCTATAAGCAATTACAAATTGACACATAAGTTAAAACACAAGACGAAAGCGATGAAAGAACTTCGTTTCTTTCGCATGCTTGTAAAGCAAGGTGCAATCAATTTGGTTCATAAGTTGCAGCTCCTTGAAGCCGAGATGATGGCTGCTGCCACACCAGACAAAAAGATGAGAGGAAAAGAAGAAGAAATATTCCAGCTGTATGACAACGCGATAGTTTCCGCAACACGTAGTGGGATTGTTCAGGACGGCGCACTCGCCAACTATCTTTGCTTTCAGTTCATCCAAACAAGGGCTGTCAAGACACAATTAGCCACAAATTACTTTGAGCGATCTTTTGAGATGTGGCTGGCATGGGGTGCTTGGGCTGTTGCTAAGTCTCTGGCGAGCCGCCACCCTCTGATGCTTTACGAAGGATCGTCATTGTCAGCCTCTTTGAACTGTGGATCTCGCTCTTCGAAACTTGGTTTGCGGAGCCGACCACGATTCGATGCAAGGCTGTCATTGCAGCACCAAGTGTTGGCACTTTAGTGATGGTTTCCACCGATCACTAGCAATTTTTGTGTGCAGACTTCCTATCCACTCGCGAGTGTCCTCCTACCGTCCCTCTCTGTCTCAAGCCAAAAATACCAAGCCAGCCGATCCGAGTATCACATGGAAACCAACTAGCTATCACTTCAGGCTAGCAAGCAACCTATACACAAGGTTCGTTCTGACTCGGGCAATGTACGGTGGTGGGTTTTTTGAAGGAAAGCCAGGACGGCGTGGGATATCCTTCGAGATAATGTTTGTTACTGTGACACAAACGAAGCTCTGCTCCAAGGAAACATAAATTCAAAACAGCAGCCCTGGAGCAAGCAACGCACAGTTACTCGTAGCTACTGGCGCCGGCATCAAAAGAGCTATGTACAATACCGCACTTGTTAGCCAGCTCGTCTATAAGATTGGCTCTCTCTATTTGTAGGTTGGATGCCAGTAGGGCAGATATATAGTGAGCCAATCAGCAAAGAATGCGGCACCGACAGCGAAGCTCCTGGTGTCCTTTTGATTCTAACTCACTTGGGAACAAGATGGCCGCAAAATTGTAACCGCCCTTAGATGTTCGACGGTTCCTCTCCACGAGACCTTTCTCAACACCAGTCACCCACCCATAAAAAACTGAAAATAATAAATATACAATTGGCTAGTAATTTACGCGACCGTGGGTGACAAATCTCGGACCAGAACCATAACGAAAATACTTCAGTTCTTAGCTCTCCAAAATGGCAACACATTCGGCCACATCCTTTTGTTGCTTGAATGCCTCGACAATTTGTTCCAATTTGTCCTTGTTGTCTCTGAGCATCAAGTAGGATGTCAGCGCTCCCCATCGCGTCAAATCCTGTTGCGCTTGAGCACCAATGAAATCATCGGCTTTTCGGAAAATTTGTTCCAATTCCATCAAATCCTGTTGGGCTCCTTTCACATCACCAAATTCCATTCCCTCGGCGACCAAACCCGCCATTGCCGTAATACTCAAGGCAGCCACTTCCTCCTTGCTGAATCGTTGACCCGCACCGGCGGAAAATTCCACACACGGAATTCCACCGTCCAACAAATTGTAATCGACAATGGGCAGACCACACATGTATCCACACATGAAATGCGCTGCTTCATGGCGTGCCACGCGGTCCGCTTCACTGGTTCTGTCGTCGGCGGCGGAGTCCCAACCGTATTTGAAACCATCAATCACTGTGGCAATGGCCGCCGGAGCCACCGATCCAATGCCCAAATACAAAATGGGAATCAAAGCAAAGGCATAACACAGTGTAGCACCAATGTTGGGAGGCAAAAAGGCCAAGGACATGATGCCCAACACCGTGGAAGCACCGACCACAATAAGGGTCCCATTTTTGAAATCGTCCATGGATACCTTTTCTCCCGAGGCATTGCCAAAGCCAAAACTCTCCAAGGACAAGGAAGTGCGTTGTTTCAACATGTCCAAGCTCACAGGATAGGTACGTAAATTGGCAGATTTAAATAGCGAAACCGCTCCTTCCTCTCGCAAACTGGCTAATTCTTTGTTTTGAGCTTCCATTCCATTGGCATTAAAGGGGACATTTTGAAGACGCGCTTGCAATTCCTCCTTTGGTAACTTGACAATTTTGGGGGGAGCCGCGGTCTTCTTTTTGATGGCCGTGGCCACGGGATCTTTTCCAAGTTCCTGATAAATGAAATCAAAGAGAATTTCGATAAAATAAAAATTATGGTGAGCCACTCCAAAATCAAAATTTAGGATGAAAAAAAAGAAATGAAAACATAAATATATATAATTTTTGCAAAACATACCGCGGACAATCGGTCGGCATCGGCACGAGCTTTGGCAGCCGCTTCCAACAGTTTGGCAAC
>Ga0163149_10007518_pt1 | contig 10971 bp, 14 predicted proteins | sample OliLakLV19MP5G1_FD_148604 | JGI IMG/M metagenome (GOLD analysis project Ga0163149, IMG submission 148604) | Freshwater microbial mat bacterial communities from Lake Vanda, McMurdo Dry Valleys, Antarctica - Oligotrophic Lake LV.19.MP5.G1 | ecosystem: Environmental > Aquatic > Freshwater > Lake >...
ACAATACTCTGATCATATAAAAGAAAAAGGAGTTGATTTTTTTAAAGCCGCAGTAAAAAACAACCTTGAAGGTATAATAGCCAAGAAAGCAGACTCGCAATATTACCCTGGAATACGCATAAGTGAATGGTTAAAAATAAAACACCATAAAAGTCTGGAAGCAATAATTACAGGTTTTACAGAGCCCAGTGGTGAAAGAAAATATTTTGGTGCGTTGGTTTTGGGAATGAGATCCGGTAAAAAACTAAAGTACATTGGACACACGGGCTCAGGTTTCGATTCACAGGGATTAAAGGAAATGCATTTGTTGTTGCAGCCATTAATTCAGGAGCATTCTCCATTCGAAGAAGTAGTTAAAACCAATATGCCCGTAACCTGGGTAAAACCAACATTAGTATGCGAAATCAAATATACCGAGCGAACAAGGGATGGCAGACTACGGCATCCTATTTTTTTAAGATTGAGAGATGACAAAAACGCAAATGAAATTACAATAGAAGATATTATGCCGGTCAAAAAAAAGAAAACAGAAAAGTTAAACAAGGATGGAATTCTTTCATTTGGTAAAATAGAAGTCAAAACTTCTAATCTCAGTAAAGTATATTGGCCTGAAAAAAAACTAACAAAGGGAGACCTGATCAATTACTACCAAAGCATTTCAAAATTTATTCTGCCCTACTTAAAGGATCGTCCGCAATCGCTAAAGCGTAATCCGAATGGTATAATTGACAGTGGCTTTTTTCACAAAGACGCAGGCGACGAAGCACCATCATGGGTAAAGAGTAAAGCCTTATACTCAAAATCAACCAGCAAATACATTGACTATATTATTTGTAATGATGCCCCTACTCTTGCCTATTTAAATAACCTGGGATGTATAGAATTAAATCCATGGCACTCTACATTAGGAAAGTTAGATAACCCCGACTATCTCATCATTGATATTGATCCCTCAGAAAAAAACACATTCGACCAGGTAATTGAAACTGCACTTGTAATAAGAGATGTTTTAAAAAAAGCGGGTGCCGATTGTTATTGCAAAACATCCGGAGCCACAGGAATGCATGTATATATTCCCATTCAAAAAAAATACACCTATGAGCAGGTAAAAGATTTTGCATTGTTAATATGCATGCTCACCCGTGAAAAATTACCTGAGTTTACAAGCCTCGAGCGAAATCTTAAAAAGCGGGGAAACAAAATGATCTATCTTGATCATTTGCAAAACCGGAAAGGCCAGACTATCTCATGCGTGTACAGCCTTAGACCTACCGAAGAAGCCTCCGTCTCAACACCGTTATTATGGAAAGAGGTAAAGCCCGGCCTTGATCCTACAGATTTCAACATCCACAATACCTTAAAACGTCTGCAAAAAAAGAGAGATCTATTTTCTGCAATTTTAGGAAAAGGCATTGATCTGAAAAAATGCCTGACGTTACTCGACAAATAGTATCTTAAAAGATCCATATTATTTTTTGTAAATTACACTTCATTGCAAAAAAATAAAAATGATTGAAATTAGAAGGGCTACAATCGAAGATTGTGAAAAAATTCTTCCGCTGTGGATTTCACAAATGGAATTCCATTCAAAGCTCCACTTTATTTTTAAAACAGCACCCGACTTTAAAGAAATTGCAATTATCGATATCAAAAACCAAATTAAAAAAAATGATGTGGCGTTTTTTATTGCTTCGCAGGAAAATGAACTCGTGGGATATACAATAGCAGGTTTATCAGCAAGAATGCCTGTTTTTGAAAAAACGAAGAAAGGTTATATAGGAGATATTTTTGTTTACAATAAAGTCCGTAATCAAGGAGTTGGAACAAAATTAATTACTGCCTCTAAAAAGTGGTTAAAGGAGAATGGGCTTGATTATATTGATTTACAGGTGACCAAAGCAAATACTTCGGGAATAAAATTCCGGGAAAAGCATGGCTTTAAAACCGTGAATTATTATATGGTAAATAATATAAATGAGTAAGGTCAAGAGATATAAAACATATACCTTTATTGAGAAATTAAACCATAATCATGAGTACTACCTATAAAAATTGTCAGAGTTGCGGAATGCCTTTAAGCAAAGATCCCAATGGCGGAGGAAGCAATGTAGATGGCAGTAAAAGTAATATATATTGCGGATATTGTTACGTGAATGGAAAATTTACTCAACCCGACATAACTGTTACTCAAATGCAGGAATTTGTAAAAGGAAAAATGAAGGAGATGGGTTTCCCCAGATTTTTAGCCGGATTTTTCACAAGAGGAATTCCTAAACTGGAACGCTGGAAAAAATAATCGGTAACGTAATTATATTAATCACCCCAGGAGCCGCAACGGTTCTTAAAGGCCTCTTGAAATTTTTCTTTTTCTTCTTCACTCATGCCTTCCATGCGTGAATTCATTTTGCCTTTCCAATAACTTCCGCCGCCGCAATAACATGAACCGCCCCAGCCTCTTCCACCTTTGAATCCTCCAAATAATATTTTGGAAAGCAACAACAACCCAAGCGCCTGAATAAAATTAATCACCGGGCCGTTGAATAAAGTAGGTACAAGCCAGTTCCATAATGAAAGTACTACATAACCCGCTAAAAAGACAAGCAAGGGGAATAGCAGAATCATTAACATCCATTTTTTTTGCATTGTAAATATTTTAATTGTGAAACATTTCGTTATAAAGTGAGCGCAGCTCTTCGCGTAAAAAATTGACCGCGTACCTCTTTCTCGACAGTAAGGTATTTAAACCAATACCGGTTTGGTCCGATATCTCATTAAAACTAAGTCCGTCAATTTCATGCATCACAAATACTTCCCGCTGTGCCTTAGGTAATTTATCAAGAGAGTCTGTAAGCATTTCCATAATTAAGGTGTTGGCCATCTTAGCTTCAGCAGTTTCCTGGTTTTGCGGAATAAGTTCGGCTAATAACAATTCTTCACCATTTTCATCGCTCTTTGAAACAAATGCTTTATCAAGACTTACAGTTTTCTTTTTCCTGAAAAGGTCGGTTATTTTATTCCTGGTAACCGTATAAAGCCAGGCTGTAACCTGCTCAATAGGCTTCATTAATCTATACGACTGGGTAAGTTGGTAAAATACATCTTGTAATACATCCTGGGCGTCTTCCTCATTAGGAATGCGTTTGCGGATAAAATCGAGCAGGCGGCCGCTCTCTTTTTTTACGATATTACTTATTTGTTCGTTTTGACTAGGCAAAATTGACAATTGTATAGCTATTTCCCGTTTCAATGTTTCGATCGTTTGTTATTATGACGAACACAAGGGAAATATATTTTAACTTTTATAATTTTTCTTAAAAACTTTACATTTTTATGGCTTCCCAGTATTCCTGCTGGTAATCTACAAATATCTCCTCCCCGGCTTTTATACTCCGGGTAGCCACAATGTAGGGCTTCCTCTTAATAATGTCATATTCGGCATTATTTTTTAGGCCTTTTAGCTTTTTAAAACCTTCTGCATCATTCGCATAGCGGGCCAGGGCTAAAGGAGTGCGATCGGCATCTATCACCCTTTTACTTGAAATGAAAAAGATGTACTTGGCTTTGTCAATGTTTTTGCCATAACGTCTTTCGCATTGGGCCCATGTTAATGTTTCCCCTTCGTATTCAACAATTATATCTCCTTTACGTATAGGAGATGTGGTAAACAATCCTTTCCCAACGCCCTTCAGGCGCGACTTCTTAACTTTAAGCATAAATTATTTTAATTGTTTAACAAACGAAACTGTTTCAAATGATGTACACAATGTTTGTACAATAAGTGTACCCATTCAGTATAATTTAAATCACCAAAAATTGAATTATCAATTATTTTTCCCGGCTCCTTTTCAAAAACACTAAAAAAATCATTTACTTCTACTTCCAGCTCTTTAATCGCCTGTTGAATATCTTGATTTTTTAATGGAGATGGTTCAGGAGGCAAATTCCTGTTCTTTGTATTTTCTTTGAAAGCAATATCACCCATAATAAAAGCCTTCATTTTGGGAATATTTTCTACAGGCGTGTTAATTTTTGCTTTCACTTTACCGTTAGCCCCTCTGAATGCATCGCTCATATGCTCTATCATTTGCTGCGCATTCATAACACCCCAGGCCGGAGTTACAGCAGGATCAATTTTTCTTATCAGAGATATAAAATCCTCCTTAATAAATTGCAGTTTTTCCGGGTCCATAGTATTCAATCTATAACAAAGGTATTACAATATTTGTCATGGTTTTACTACATTTGGTTATACAGCGTAGCCTATGGTTTCCAGAATTAGAAATATAATTGCCTTTACCTTAGTGCTGGTGTGTGCTGCACCCTCCTACTCACAAAAAACAGCTAAAGCTTATATAAAAAAAGGTGATGCCTTAATGCTTGAAAAAAAGTACAACGATGCGCTGCTATGCTATATTCAAGCCATACAATTAAATACCGATGCGGAAGCATTTTGCAGAAGAGGAAAGGCATACTACTTTTTAAATAATACATCAGATTGTATATCGGACCTAAACCAAAGTATTACAATGGATCCAAACAATCCGGAAGCGTATTATTATAGAGGAAAAATGAAGGGTTCCATAAAACAACATAAAGAAAGTATAGAAGATTTTAATAGTGCCATTTTACTTGGGCTCATTACGCCTGATGTTTTTTTTGACAGGGGAATGGCAAATAACGCACTGAATGACGATGAGCATACCATGACCGACCTGACAAAAGTAATTGAGCTTTCTCCAAAATACGTTGAGGCATATTACCGTAGAGGTTTATTGTATATGAAGTTGAATGACAATGCAAATGCACTAAAAGATATTTCAACAACTATTGAATTAAAACCCGATTATGCTGAAGCATATCATAGCCGCGGTATTATTAAGGATCGAATGGAAGATGCTTCAGGTGCTATGGAAGATTACAGCAAAGCCATTAACTTAACTCCCGACTATTATGTTTATTATTCTAGAGGGACTGCAAAAGGAAAATCGGAAAATTATTCGGGCGCATTGGAAGATCTGAATAAGGCGATTGAATTAAACAAATCGGATCCGGAAGCATTTTATTACCGCGGGTCGGTGAAACTTGAACTACAAGACTTCGAAGGAGCAATAGTTGATTTTACAAATGCAATTGAATTAAAACTAAATTATACAAATGCTTATTACAACCGAGGCATTGCTTACGGAAAAATTAAAAATGATGTTGCAGCCATTGATGATTTTTCGAAAGTTATTGAATTAAACCCCAATGATGCTGAAGCATATTTTAACCGCGGCGGCGCATGGTTTAACCGCTGGGAATATGAACCGGCATGTGCAGATTTTAAAAAGGCCGTAGATATGGGCATTGAAGACGCACGTAAATATTATCCTAAATATTGTGTGGGAACAAGCAGATAAAAAAATGATGTCAATTTCTAACCGTACACTTTTTCTCAATCACCTGGCACAGACAAGCCCCTCGCCTCTTGCATTGGAAATAGAAAGCGCAGAAGGTATTTGCCTTTTTGATATACATGGTAAAAAGTATATTGATCTTATTTCAGGTATTTCTGTAAGTAATGTCGGGCACCGCCACCCCACTGTTGTAAAAGCCATTGAAGAACAATTAAAAAAATACATGCATGTAATGGTGTATGGAGAATATGTTTTATCTCCACAGGTAAAATTGGCGGAAGCATTAAGCAAATTATTGCCACCAACATTAAACAGTACTTATATTGTAAATTCTGGCGCTGAAGCCATTGAAGGCAGCATGAAATTGGCCAAACGTTATACAGGCCGTACAGAAATTATTTCTTTTAAAAATGCTTATCATGGAAGCACACAAGGCGCCCTAAGCATTATGGGTGACGAATTTTTCAAGAATTCATTTCGTCCCTTGCTGCCCGATGTAAAAATTTTAGAGTTTAATAGTAGTGAAGCGTTAAAGAACATAAGCAATAGAACTGCCTGCATTATTATGGAACCCATACAAGGCGAAGCAGGAATTGTTCCCGGTAAACAAGATTTTTTAAATGCGCTAAGGAAAAGATGCGACGAGACAGGTGCTTTATTAGTTTTTGATGAGATACAAACAGGCTGCGGACGAACAGGAACCATGTTTGCCTTTGAAAAATACAATGTTGTGCCTGATGTATTGGTATTAGCAAAAGGACTCGGAGGCGGAATGCCAATAGGAACCTTTACTTCTTCAAAAGAGATCATGAGTTGCTTAACAAATAATCCTGTGTTAGGACATATCACCACCTTTGGGGGACACCCGGTTTCATGTGTCGCTGCATTAGCAACGCTGAATGTTTTGCAAAGTGAAAATTTAACAGCCTCTGTTCCCGAAAATGAAAAATTATTTCATTCTTTATTACAACATTCCGCAATAAAACAAATAAGAAGTGCCGGATTACTTTTTGCTGTTGAGTTTGAAAGTGAAGAGATGAACAAAAAAGTAATTGAGGCTTGTATATCAAATGGCATTATTACCGACTGGTTTTTATTTAATTCCACCAGCATGCGCATTGCACCGCCATTAACTATAAATACAGAGGAAATAAAATTAGCCTGTGAATTAATATTAAAAAGCATACAGCAGGTAGTTTCATAATTTAGTACCCATAAGCATAATTCTTATAACAGATAGCAAATTACATGAACAATAAAAGAAGAACCCTTACCCTATTTACCATAAGCATTATAAGCGTTTTGATAATCGACTCCTGCAAAAAAGAAAAGGCGGAAACGGATAATGAGCTATTTAATATGGCAAAAGAAACATCAGGTTTTGTGTGGTTCAAAAACTCATCTGCTTTATTAAACAAAAGTTCAGGCAGCGGACATTCACAGCCATTTTTACGGACACGATACAATTCCATTGCAGCCTCGAAATTAGATACCAATGAAAAAGTGATGCCCGGAGCAACTTTTCATGAAGGTTCAGTAATAGTCAAAGAACTCCATGACAATTCAACCACCATCGGTCGATACGCCATCCTTTACAAAAAATCTGACCATGACTATGCCGATGCAAAAGGCTGGGTTTGGGGATATGTTAATGCAGATGGCAGCGTAGTGACACCCGCTTCAAAAAAGGGTGAATCCTGTATCAACTGCCATTCACAGGCAGATAATATTGATTACATGCTGATGAATAAATATTTTCCGTAATGTATTTTTGCCTTTAAGTAATTCTTAATTTTAAGGGTTAAATAAACAGATGGAAGACTTAAAAGAATTTATTCAGACTGAGGTTTCAAACCTGGCTTTCGTTAAGGTGGGGTATGATGAATCAATAATAAAGTCAAAATTATTAGATTCCATTTCAAGCATGGACCTGATCGTATCCATTGAAGAAAAAATTGGCAAACAAATTCCACAACATTTAATTAACGACGACAATTTTGACAGTATCAATAAAATAGTCAGCACAATTAGTCAAATCTGATTGATGAGAAAAATAGTTCTTCTCTGTTTTTTCCCTTTCGCTTTATCATTGCTCTCCATCTATTTAATTGCATTCGATCCACAAATTACCCAATCGATTTTTGGCCAATTAAAAAAAGAGCCGGTTTTTACCCCCTCACCTTTCATAACTAATTTCAACGATGCGCCTGGTTACGAAAAATATTTCTTATCACCGGAACTTTCAGATACTATAATATATTTATTAGGCTCATCCGAACTCACTGCAGGTGGGGAAGCGATCCCATATAATTTTATTAATAATAAATTCAGCACAAAGGTACAGGCGATAGGACATTCAGGCAACCAATGCTTTTCCATTTTTTCACAGTTGTTAGCTAATCATCAGCGATTGAAGAATTCAAGAATTGTTATTATTCTCTCTCCCGGCTGGTTTGAAGGAAAGGGATCAAGAGGTACTTCTTCTGATATTTTCCTTGAATTTAATTCGGAACATTTTCTGAAAAACATTTTGACTGATGACGAGAATATTGATTTTCAGGCATACGAAGGAAAACGTATTTCTGAATTGTACAGCGAATTTAACTCACCTTCCCTACCCCTGAGAATGCTAAACTTTAAAGGAAGGGCGAATCAAAGTATATTTCACAAAATCGCCTACAGCCCCCTATTGTATTGCGATGAACTATTATTAGAAGAAACATACCCGGAAATCGTTTCTGAAATAAATAAAGATCGCGTTGTAATTTCTGATTCAGTGTTTATTAACTGGGACAGCTTATTGATGGCGAGCAAGGCAACAGTAATTGCTAACGCAACCAACAATAGCATGGGCATTTCTAATGATTACTTCTCTCGCTACATAAATAATAACAAAGGACGGGTTGGGCCTGTACCTGAAGCATTAAACCAGGAACTTGAAGATTTTAAAATACTCATGAAATTATTAAAAGAAAAACAAGTGAATGTATCCTTTATTATCTCTCCATTGAACGCGTTGTATTTTCAAAATCTTAGGGAGATAGAATCTACGATTCACATCGTTCAGCAGGAAATAAAAGCCAATGGATTTACCGCCTTAAATTTATTTGAAACAGAGAGTACAAAATACGAAAAGGCGCTGCTGACAGATGTTATGCATATGTCGGATTACGGCTGGTACAAAGTAGATAAATTCATAATTGAAACTTATCATTTAACTAAATGAACACAAAACTAACAAGGCGTTTTTTTATTAATACTATTTTATATACTACAATAGCAATAGCGATATACTTATTGTATTCACCACAGAACAAACATCCGAACAACAAAACAAGTTCCGCAACACAATTTGTATATCAACAATTTTAACTATGCTTCCATTTAATTCATACGAGTTTTTTATACTGATGGCAATTTTCATTGGTATTTTAACTGTATGTAAATATATATTCACAAATGAAAAGTATAAATATGTTCTGGGCTTTTTAAATCTTGTTTTCATTACCCTTATTTATCCGAAGCCTTACCATTTTTTATTCCTCATTGTATTTTCATACATAACAACTTACCTGATCACAGAAAAGATCTGGTTCAATAAAAAAATATGGGGAGTTCTTATCCTGCTTATACCTATGTTACTGGTAAAACTGGATATCCGCTTTCATTTTTATCCTTTTGAAGTTAACTACCTTATATCTTTTGCTGGACTATCATATGCCAGTTTTCGCATCGTTGGTTATTACATGGACAAATCGCCAAATGATAAAATGACTGACTTTACCACTTACTTTAATTTTCTTTCCTTCTCACCTACGCTATTGATAGGTCCTATAGATAAACACATACGATTCAAAGCCTCCCAGGATATTGGTTTTACAGCTATCAATTCAGAAAATTTCATCATTGGCTGGAACACTGTTATTAAGGGAATTGCATTCAAATATGTGATCGCCGAAATTATTGACCGCTACTGGTTGAATATTTTTGATCATTCAAGCAAAGAGTATCTTCACATGGCAAACACTATGTATGCGTACTATATCTATTTGTTTTTCGACTTTGCAGGTTATTCCTGGATGGCTTTGGGATTAGGAAAAATGATGGGAATAAATGTACCAGTGAATTTCAGCAATCCTTTTATTGCTATTAACCCACAGGATTTCTGGAAACGGTTTCACATTAGTTTAGGTGATTGGTTAAAAGATTATTTTTTCAATCCGCTGTATCTTTTTTTTAGCAGGGAAAAAAGTCTAAAAAAATATCCTCTTCTAAGGCAAAATCTTGCCTTGCTGCTTACCTTTTTGTTGATGGGCTGCTGGAATGGATTTAAATTCAATTACGTGTTGAGTGGTTTGTTATTCGGAATTTATTCGGCCGTTCACAATACGTACATGGTTGAATGCAAAAAGAAGAACAAAGATGTTGTTTTCGGAAACTTACATCCAGCAGTAGTTAAAGTAATAAGCATTTTTATTATGTTTAATCTTGCCGCATTGGCGATATATATTTTTAGCGGAAATTGTCCAATATTGTAAATAGTATATGAAATACGATTTTCATAAAAAAGGATTTATTGAACAGGAAATTACTCCTGAGAAAATTGCAATTGCAGGAAGTGATAAAGACATCAGCTGGAACATGTTGAAATCAAAGGTGGAAACACTTTACAATGAATTTAAAAAACATAACATACCGGCCGGCCATCCAATAATAATTCACGGTCACAAAGAACATCTTTTCCCGGTTGCCATTTTAGCTTGTATGCATGCCGGCTTAACTTACGTTCCAATTGACAAAATTTATCCCCTGGACCGCATTAAAAAAATTTCAGAAAAAACAGGTGCACAAATAATAATTAATTGTTCCAGTGATATTCTTGAATTAGAGTTTGCCATTACAATAAACTCCGGATTGGAATCAAACATAAATTACATTCCTGATTATTCTAATAAAACATATAACGTTGATGGAGATCTTTTACAATACATCATGTTTACCTCCGGTTCTACAGGCGAACCAAAAGGCGTTCAGATTGCCAGGAAGTCGGTCCTTAAATTTTTAGATTGGGCCATAAAGGATTTTAGTTTCGATCCATCAGATGTTTTTATGAACCAGGCACCTTTTACTTTCGATGTCTCACTTTGTGATATTTTAAATGCATTTGCACGTGGCGGAACACTCGTATTAAATTCATCAGAGGTATTAAAGGATCAACAAAAATTTATTGAACGTATTGCAAAATACAATTGCACAATATGGACATCTACCCCATCCTTTGCATTTTTATTTTTACGGCATCCGAATTTTAACAAGAATATATTATCATCGCTTAGCACATTTTTATTTATGGGTGAGGAGTTACCTGGCAGGACATGCAGTATATTAAAAACAAACTTCGACACAGCAAAAATTCTCAATGCATACGGACCAACCGAAGCTACCATTGTAACCACATTGGTAGAAATAACTGAAGACGTAATTAAGGGGAGTTCTAAAAATCAAATTGTTAATAAATAACGATATAACTAATTGATAATCAAATAATTATGATTATATTTACGTTATAAATAAG
>Ga0163149_10007528_pt1 | contig 10962 bp, 8 predicted proteins | sample OliLakLV19MP5G1_FD_148604 | JGI IMG/M metagenome (GOLD analysis project Ga0163149, IMG submission 148604) | Freshwater microbial mat bacterial communities from Lake Vanda, McMurdo Dry Valleys, Antarctica - Oligotrophic Lake LV.19.MP5.G1 | ecosystem: Environmental > Aquatic > Freshwater > Lake >...
GGTCACAAATGGATTATCGCCCGTACTTGGATGCCGTCCGATCGGCATCGGAGAGGGCCGCTGAACTAGAGAGTTGCCTCCGCTAACCCCAACCAACCAACCAAACACAATGAAAGAAAGACACAAAATGAAACACAAATGGACAGAGAACCAGGCGCGTGGCGTGACAGGCGGCAGCGGACGCCCGCATGGAGTGGATGAGTCATGGACGTGCGAACGCTGCGGCGCGAGCAAGGGACGCGGCCCGGAGAGTACATTCACCGGGCGCCGCGTAATCCGATGGCACTACACTGATGCATATGGGTACCTCGCGGAGAGTCTCCCGAGTTGCCGCGGCTAACCCAAACAAAGGAAAACACGAAAATGAACACCTATAAAACGCTGGAATTCCGCTTTTCGGAAAGCCGGGGGAAAGGCACGTGGGGCTACAATATCTGCTCGCTGTACGTAGACGGGCGCAAAGTATCGTCGTGCAAGGGAGGCGGCTACGACATGCAGGGCGAGAGCCTGGGCGACTGGGTTGCGCGTGAGTATGCGGACCGGTTGCTGACGCTGAAGGATGGCGGCTTCTACGGCCTAACATTCCACAATCCGAACTACGATCCCGGCAAGGCCAAGATCGGTTCGGATTGTCACGACCGAACGCTCGCGGGCGCTGAGGGCGAGACAGTGGAGCAGGCCGAGAAGAACGGCAAGAGCTTTGGGTTGGAGCGCTATCAGGCGTTCCATTCCGCCAGCTCTAAATTTCCGACGCGAGTTCATCGGCGCCCGCTGATCCACGGAGCCTGCGGGCTGGAAAGCGTAAGGGAGATCATGCAGGCCATCAAATTGGAAATGGAATACATCACAAAATCATCGAACGCTACCATCTATCGTCTCCACGACCGGCGGCGGACCAGGGCGAAAGGAACAAAATGACATGGCAAAAAATGTTCGTGGCCTGCGGAATCGTCATTATGGTATGCGGTATAAACGTCATAATGGTCAACATCCCCGTCGGTCTGGGAGTGATAGGAGTGGGGTATATTGTCGGCTGGTTCGGCAATGATTAATGCACCAATAACATCAACAAACCAAACAAAATGAAAATTGACATCACGTCAGAATCGGCCGCGTTTTCCTACCTCCGATCTCTTGATCCATCGACCGAAGTCGAGCTCCCGGGAGCCTATGAGGCGAAGCCGCACGGCGCCGTTGCCGATGCCGTCTCCGTCATCACTGGCGAACCCCCCAACGCATGGGCTACCTCCATGAATCGCTGGGAGTGGACTGCCGGGGAAATAATCGCGGCACTGGACCGCTGAACCCAACCCGCAACCCCCAAAGCCCCGAGCGCAACCCGCTTGGGGCTTTTGGCGTGTGGTCATCCGGCTTCCGTGCGCCTCGCTACGGGGTTTTCCGGACGCGAGTGGGACGTGGATGCCCGGGGCCAGTGCCGGGTTCTGCTAGGACCCGCCAATCAGGCCCTCGTTCAGGCGGTCCGCCCGCCCGCAAATGCCAGCGCTTACGCTAGGATTATTTTCGACTATTTTTCGGGCCTTGGAATCGCCGATTCCGCCCGCTCCCGGAAAAGCGTTTAGCCACTTCCAGAAAAGCGTTTAGCCGCTCCCGGAAAAGCGAATATCCGGATTCTTTGAACCATTACAAGGCGGGCCGATTTAACTTTTTTCGATTCCCGGTCACTTTTTGCTTGCGCCAAGGCGGGCGGTTGTGGATGTTTCGCCCATCCAACCGGATTAAACTGTCGGAAAAGAGCGAGTGGATATAATTTTTGACCACCCACTTGGGGAGTACCGCGAGGCTCCTAACCTTCTCTTTTAAGGCGTTTACAAGTGGGCGGTCTCTTCTTCTAGGGGATCTTCTGCGGGACAACCGGGCGGTTCGACAACCCGGTTCGCGGCGTCACAGCGACCGGACAGCAAAGAGTGCATCGGAACGCGGCAAAACTCGACGGGCAACGATTACGAGGGTATCGACCCGGCAAAGTCCACAAGGACGAGCGTCATGCCGCCCGCAAATGCAAATGGTCGCCATGAGACTGTGATTCCCCAAACCGGGGATAGGACGACCAGGGGAATGACAACATGACCGAGGTTCCCCTAGAGCAAGGCGGGCGGGCAACTGGATGAAAGTCCGGTCCCAAACTGCCAAAATTGCCGCCAAACCGCTCTCACTCCGATTTCAGCGATCCTCTCACCCGAGAACCGCAAGATCCCTCCTGCCATTAAGAAGTCGGGGAAAGAATCATGGGAATCGAGAGTTCAAAAGAGAGAAAACCACAAAAAAGTCCCGCGTTTGGGCTGATTTAATCCCGTCTCAACCGAGGCTCATATTCCCGCTGAATTTCCTTGAGACGGCGTTTATATCGTTCCGACGCCTCGCGCTTGGTGTCATTTGCCCTGGTTGACCCGGTAATATTCCGAAGTTCCCGTGTGGCCTGAGTTTGCTGTTCCCGGCGTTCAAACAAAAGATTTCGTTCGACTGTGCGCGGATTGATTTGTGCGATTCGGACACCGACGAGAGAAAGAGCGGCCCTGCCTGGGGTATATTGCCTGCCCGTGCGAGTGTCTTCGATGCCGCGACCGCCCTGATTATTGCGCGAGAACGATTTAATTAGTTCCTGGGAGCCATATCCACCTGCCAACGGGGGCGCCATGTTGCGAATGACGGTCTGGGCGGCGCCTTTCGCGTTTGGTTCGATGGGTTGACCGGAGAACAATTGTCGCCCCGCCATGAGCTCAGCGACTACGTTCAAGAGAGGCGTACTTCTCATACCGCCGACTGGATTATCTCCAATAATGGCGTCTAGATCCCGGTTCCAAAGATTGCGCAGTGTCTTGGTGTAGTCGCCGACGATGTTGAACGGGTCCGCGTTGATGAAATCGAATTTACCGGTCTTTTTGTTGCGCGAGAATGGAATGCGAAGTTGGGAACGCTCCATGGGACTGGACTGTCGGATCATCCGATCCCAATCCTTTTTGTCATCATCGGAAAGCATGGATGATTCCACGATTTTCTTAATGGCAAGAGGCGTGGTGACGAGCCCGGTAAGAATGGCCGCGCTGGTCATGCGCTCTTTGACGCTGAGAAGCGGGTTGCCAACATCTTCGGCCAGGTTCTTCATCACGCGAAACATCTGATAATTATAAGTGATAAATGGATTGACGAACGGGAGTTTGCTGGCGATTTGGATTCCCTTTGGTGATGTGCCGTAGTTATGGGTGTAACGATCAGTAAATCGGAGTGCCTGAGACTCGTTCATGCCGCGAAGGCGGGAATTACGATAAGTGACGAATCGGACGAATGAATCGGGTTGGCGATAGATTTTTTTTGCGAAGTCATCCGCCGCCTTGAAAGTTGCCAGCGCCTTTTTTACAGGTCGAACGCGACCGGAAATCTGATCGGCGACACTTTCGATAAATTCATGATCAACCTGGGTTGCGCCAAAGACGCCCAATCGATCCGCTTCATCGAAATACCCGGTTTTACTGCGCAAATCCTTGAGTGCAGCATGCCATTCGACCGGGTTGAAATTTCGTGCGGCGAGAAGAAACAAAGGGATGGTCGCGTAATTGCGGGAGACTGTTGCCGGGTTCCTGAGCGTGACATTCTGCTTCACCTGACTATTGATAAAGCCGATGCCGGAATCCCGAATAACTCGTTCAAACGCGGAATTGATGGGAACGACCACACCGATTCCACGGGCGACCTCTTGATGAACCCACTTATCAGCCAAAGGTCCAAAGGACAGGTTATCATCCAACTTAACGAACCGTTGCAAGACGGCCTTTTCCGCGTCGGTGGCGGCGTCAAGGTAGGCCGGAAAATTAATGGCACTCAATGCTGCCGGGACATTGTCCAAATGCAACTCATCGAACATCTTTAATGCCTTGGAATTGGCCGCACTGGTGATAATTTTTGCGCCCGTGCGAGCTGCAATTTCGACCGGGTTTAGACGCTCCCCATAAAGGCGGCGGCGCGCATCGGTCATTACCTTTGCGTCGGCAATTTCCTTTTGCTTGGTCGTGGCGATTTCCAATGTGTTCTCGGCATTACGAAGGGCGGTCCTGGTCTCTTTGGTGTTCGCGTTTTTATTTGCTTTTTTTGCCTGATCCAAATCGGAGTTCATTCCATCGATTTCCGTGGCAATCTGTCTCAACTTCATCCCCTTTTCGTCAGGGGTGAGCATCCGATGCTCATAAATAGATGATTTGATGGTCGTCTTACCACCTGAATCCGAACCGAACCGCTCTTCATTCCGAAGCTCGGAAAGATGCTGGCGGAGATCCATGGCAGCGGCTTCACGACTGCCGCCAAACTCCCCGACAAGCTCGCTCACAGTATCCTCGAACGCCTGCGGATCGCGCTTCCATTCCCTGCCATTGACAAAGATGTCATACTGTCGCGCCCGGTAAATTCCCTTGGTATTCTGGATTGCCTTGCGTCGAACGGGGTCGGACTCGCCTTGCAATAGAGCATCCTGTAACTGACCGATTGCGTAATCAGATTTGCGCTCCGCATCCTTGTAAGCCTGGGGAATATCGGGATGCGCGAAAAACTCATCATCACTGATTATTCCGTTGACGCGCTGACGGCCGATTTCCTGCTGTCGATCCGTTAATTTAGATGCCCATCCTGACGCTCCTTCGTAGGCGCGTTGGATCAGTTTATTGTAATAACCAAGATCGCCCTGTCGTCGGGTCAGAACCTCCTGAACGGCGGGATGAAACGCACTAAAATTCTCCGTGATCATGCGCGTGCCGCGAGCGACGAACCCAGCATCAGGCGCGTGTGTTGATCCATGAGCGGCCTGAGAAATCTTGCCGGTTGGCATTTTGGTCAACGGTCCTTCAAAGAACGCCTCGTTCGGGTCCATCTTGCCCGTGGCAACCGCATGTTCATGCTCGGCCTTGAACCTGCCAACGCCGTCCCCGGAATCATCTGCGCGCTTGTAATCTTCCTTGGCGACCAATCCCCGCACGCCGTTCCAGATATTCTCGATGTGCGCTTTGATGGACGGTCCAAACTCGCGAATCATATTTGATGACCATTGCGTGAATTGAACGCCCTTCTGATAGATCGTGCGCCCGAAATCCACGGCGCCCCTGAATACGTCGGCATCAATGAATGCGGCCTCGCCCTTGGCTTCGATCTTATCTTTGAGAGGTTTGAGTCGAACCGGGTCTGTGATGGGGGGTTCGGGAGCAACTGGTTGACCATTCGCATCAACCTTCGGTGCGCTTGCCTCGACAATCGGATGATTTTGATCCGGGGAAATGCCGGGGGCGACGATCTCAGGATCGGGTTTAGGTGACGGCGTGACGGCACTTTCGGAAATTGGGGGCGTCTCAACTGCCGGAATCGGGGCGGTTGGCGTCTCGACTGACGGGACTGTGGGGGGCGGTTCCACGATGTTCTCCGTAGCGTTTCGCGGATAGAATACGCGTTGACCGTCTCGTTGAAGCGGAGATGGTCGGTCCATTCCTGGCTCTACGTTGATGTATGGCTCGTGCAAGTCTTGTCGCGGATAGAACACGCGCCCATCTTGTTGAATCGGGGGTGATTGATCCATCCCCGGGTCTACGGCCCTCGACATGCGTTCGCGGGGATACCTCGCCCATGCAGAGAAAATCGTGTCGGTGGCAAGTTGAGTCATGCCCTCCCGGGTCATCACATCGTGCCCGTCAAGCGCCTGTGAGCCCGCTGACAGGGCGGCTCCCCCCAGAGCGCGCCCCGCCAACGGAAGCCCTTGTAGCGCTCCAAACGCCGCGAAAGTTGGTACGGACCATGGATTACCGGTTTGCGCCTGCTGGAATGCTCCAGCGGCCACGTTCCCGGCTAGGTCAGCTACGCGAACGCCAGCTCCCAAACCGGTCGCCATCTTGGCTGCGCCCACATACGGTATGGCAAGCGCGGCGACCTGCGGGGCAACGTCGCCGACTACGAAGTCAACGACTTTCCCGGGAACGGATTGAGCGCGTTCGAGATCCGGGAACACGTTGGTTCCGGCCCAGTCAATCGGTTCATAGCCGTCGCTGGACCCCGTTTGGCCCATGTGATCCAGCCGATCAAGTGCATTGACGTAGCTTTCAAACACTCGACCCGGGATCTGCGCAGTTCGCTGAAATGCTCGGGGAATAAACCCCGTTTCCTCTGGCGGTTGAGGTGGTTGCGACGCCAACGAATACTCACTGAGAAGTGAGTCGAAGATTGATTGTGCTTCCTCGTTGAGAGCCATGATTTCGTTAGTAGTCTGTTCCTAATACGTAGTTCGATGTGGCCGCTCCGACTTCCCGCAAAGCAACACCGGCCCCGAGACCTGTGCGTGTGACACCTCTTTCAAATCCAGATACAACTGCCTCGGCGTCCCCGCCAAGTGTCCGACGTTGGCTTGGCGCCTGAGTGGTTGAGCCTGCCGCCATGGCAGCTTCTGCCGCTTTTTTAAGCTCAAGATCGATCAGTTCTTTGATCATCTTTTTGCGAAACCCTGGAAATTTTGCGTCAGTGGCCAGAATTTTCGGCTCATCAACTTTTTTTGCGATTTGCAATTGGATGTGTTCGGGAAGTTGTTGGATCATGCCGATAGATTCGGAATCCCATCGTTCCGGGATCTCAAGCCCGGTTTCCTGCGCGACAAGTCGCCGTGCATAGTCAATAATTTCCAGGGGGATTTGCTTCACAGTGGGTTCCCCAAGCTCGCCGTTTGGTCCCTTATTTGGCATGACAAGAGCTTTCTTTTCTGGGTCGTAAAATCCAATCGCCTCAGCCGGTTGAATCCCGCCTGTCATTTCCGAAAACCGTTTCAGTTTATTGTCCAATTGCGATTGATTGTAGGCACGCTGATCATAATCTTCCTTGCGACGGTTTTGGTCCATGGTGGCCAGCCTCGCTCGATCTTCGATTGATATCGATGGTCCGGTCGGTAATCCAAACTGGTTCGCCATATTCACATACTGCGATTGAGCGATTGAAGCATCGAGTGTGTTCAATTTGGTATCATTTGCGGCCCCGAACGACTTGGAATACCCAAGGTTATAGTCTCGCATCTGCCGGACGCTCGGGACCTGATTTCCGTTCACGTCAAGATTCAAGTTCTCGATCTGTGATTGGTGACGCAAATCTTCGTCAATCGATCTGAGGTTGCTTTCCTGATAAACCTCCTGCATCTGCTGGGGACTCAAGCGGCTGAATCTCGGGTCGTTAATCAAACGCTTGTTTAACCCCGCCTGATCACGCCCCATTAATGCGCGTTCGAGTTGATTCCCAGAAGAAAACGATTCCTCGTTCTGCATTTGGTCATATTGCTGTTCCGTGAACGTGCCGTCCATGGCTTGCCCGTTTCTGAACACCTGACCGCCAGAATAGGAATACGGCCGTGATTGGGTGACTCCGTAATCCCTGACCAAACCCCTAGTAGACATTTCTTGTGCGGTGGGGGCGTTCGCCTGGATGTCAGCCTGGCGTCGGAGGTTATCTTGATACAAAAGTTGCGCCCGTTGGGCGATGGCCATATTCCATTCTTCGTCTTTCGCTCTTTGCATCTGCCAGTCATCCGGGATCATCGAATCCCCGGCCATTCTTTGAAAGTTCTGAGTGTAGTTCATGGGGTGTGGTGGGTTCGTGAATTAAATCGGGCTCCAGCCTGTAGCTCTGCGGGCGACATCCAGGTTGTAGCTTTGCGTTCTTTGCTGTTCGGTTTGCGCCGGTGGACCATATTGAGCCCCCGGTCTGCTCACGGTACGAGGTCTGGGCGTGGTTCCAAGTGAGAATGGATTGTAAGATGCGGGTCGGTTTTCCATAAACCTCTGCGTTGGCGTGACGCCCGGATTCCGATCCTGCCATGCCGCGAACTGCGTGGATGGGGTGAATCTGCTGTTCATATTTGAAGTAAAACCCGAATACCCACTAAAAACGTCTGCCTGATAGGCATTTGACGGGCCGCTACCGCCACCACCTGCCGGGGCACGAACAGGCGACGTTGCCCCGGACGAAAATGCACCGCTCGACCTGGTGAACTCGTTCTGTCGATTTGCCAATTCCGCCTGCCATTGGGCATTTTGGTTTTGGATTCCGAACATTCCTTGGTTGTAGCCAGCCAACATGGAACGATACGAGGTTTCGGCTTGGGAAATATCCTGGTTAATTCCGCGCTGATAGTTCGCCAACCCCGCCCGCTGAGACGCAGCGAACTCTTCCCCCTGCAATCGCAATTGACTGGCCTGCTGTAGACCGGGCATCATGGATAACGCCCGCGCAACACCCGCCCCGTAGCCGCTGGTGCCATTCCGATTTGCCTGTGCTGAGTATTGCCGAGCCGCTGCGTTCCCGGCGTTCATCCCCGCGCTGGTGACGAAGTTTGCCTGATTATTCACTGCCGCCATGTATGGCTTGTAAGCGAACGCATCGGGCGCGTTTCGTAGCGCCGTTCGGAACCCGCTCGTTGTCGCTCCGATGTCGGGCAAGTTTTGCGCCTTCAAATATTCGTTGAAGTTCGCCGGACCCACATTGTAGGCCGGTGATGTGCCGAATGAGCCGGATGAACCGGAGCCCCCGGAAAAACCGGGCATGGAAGATGATCCAAACATGTTGATAATTGCCTTTCGTTTTATGATGTCATGTCAACTGAACGCTATACACAGTTCCTGCGTCATTCCAAGCAAAATACCGGATCGGACCTGTCGAATTGTAGTGGAATCCGTAGTCTTGTGAGACCGGGTATTCGGTGGTCGTTGGGGCGGATGCGCTGCTGGTTCGCCCAAGAAAGTAATTGATTTTGGTCTTGTCAGCGGATGACAGGAACCCGGCAACGCTTGTTGTGGCGTCTGCGTGTAGGGTTCCGCCTCCTCTAGCGCCGTGCGTCGTGTCGTCCAGTGCCGTTACGGGGTGGGCATGGTCCGCTTTGCTGGCTGATGTGGACGAACCGGCTGACCCAGCCCCCGCGACGGTCACTGTGGCAGGAGTGGACGCTGAGAGCGGTGTATTCGTCGCTCCGGTCGCAATGCCGTCCAATTTGGTCTTGTCAGATGTCGATTCAAACCCCGCCTGGGATGTTGTGGCCACCGTGTGCAAGGCATTCCCGCCTGTCGTCACCCGCCCAAGCGCTCCATGCTGGTTTTCGGTGATCGACCCCGTGAACGAACCGAAATCGAAGTAAATCCACTGAACCCCATCGAACACCGCCACCCTTAAGCTGCCTGTCGAATAGTCATAGAGAATATCGTTCGGATTCGGTGCCAGAGGATACGGTGAATTGCTTCCCAACCGGGTGTAAGTCACGGTCTGGGAGTTCAGTTGATCGATCAAATCGCGCAAGTTGGATTCCAGCGCCGACCGGAACTCTTGCGGGTCTTCGATGTCAACCAGAGCCCTCGAAACGTGGATGCGGGATCCCATGTCGTATTTACGGGTTGGCCACGATCTTCAAGACCGTGTTGAAAAACCTCCATTGCTCGTAATTGCGGTTGATGATCTTGACACCAAAGGCCCGCGATTGTTCAGCCGGTATTTCTTTCTTTACGAACCATGTATCCGTCCCAGCGGTCGGTGTGGACAGGTAGGTCACTCTGGTTGGACTGATGCTTTTGATATATCCGGTTTCATCTCGATCACGATAGTATCGGACATAGGTTCCACCTGCGTTTCTCATATTCAGCCATTGTTCGATCACGTTCTTTGACGTGCTTGGCTTCTGTGCATCGAAGTATTTCGATATGGAACATTCGATCAGGCCGATGTAGAATAGCGCCCCCTGCACCGGCACCGGGTCGAACTGCGTTTCATTACCGCCACCCACGCACAGGTCAATGGTCAGGGTTGATGCCGACACAGCGCTGATCCGTGCCCACTGCTCGTTCTCTCCCGCTGAATCCGTTACCAAAACCCAATTCCCGATCATCCCGTCGTTCGCGGTGTCAAAGTTCGTTGCCCCGCTGCGGACGAGGGTCGTGGCAGTCGCGCTTGCCACCGTGCCCGTTGTCAATCCAGTGAGCTTATTCAGCCAGTCCGAGAACACCCCTGGGACCATGGCCGTGCCGTAAATTCCAGCCTGAGTTCCAGCCCCCGTCACTTTGGTATTCGCTGTCGTGTCGGACAAAGTGGCCGAGCAGAGCAAGTCATGATCCTCCCGAAGTGTGATCGCCCCCGACTTTGTATCCTCGAAGATGCCGAGGTCAACCAACATAACGGAATCGGCGGTGGTCACCCACATACAATTCGTTTGCGTGCGAGGATCGTAAACGCCATGCGCTAATTCCTGTCGGGACCGGGTGGATGTCAAATCGCGCAAGGTCGGTCCGATCTCTTGCATTACCGGCCACATACGGATTCCGTCGCACTGAACGATTTCCCCATTCTCGTAGTCCATGCCACGCAGGACGTTGGTTGCCCCCTGTCGAGCGGCGAATACGGATGCCTGATTCGTGAACGCATACACGTCCGAAATCAATCGCTTCGTAGAAAAGAAACTATCCTCTGCTGCCGCCCGAAGATTTAGCGAATACGTTTTGCTGGGGTATCGGGTGCAAAGCACCAACAATTCTTGGTTCGGCACCGTTGAAATCGACGTGCCATATCCTCCCCCGAGACGTTCTCCAAACTCGATTGGAAATTGCACGTCCGCAATTGCCTGGGTGTAGCCCCAACCGAATGGGTTGTTCAGCTTGCTCCTGTAAAGGGTCGTAGCCGGTCCCTGAATCGTCACCTGACCGCTACCGGTCGAGGGAAGCGCCACGGGTGAAGCGGAGGTGGTTGTGTAGACGGTGGCAGTCGTGGCCGTCAGCCATTTGAACCGGAACGTCCCCTGCCCGTCGTACCCCCCCGTGGTGATCCCAGCCAGTCGCACATTCATCCCATTCCTGCCATCGAACCACGTATCGCTCCCGGTCAGGGTGATCTTTCCGGTTGATCCGGTATGCGAATTGTCCCACGAAGCCGCCGCCGTGAACGTGTAGTTACCGAACCCCC
>Ga0163149_10007531_pt1 | contig 10957 bp, 9 predicted proteins | sample OliLakLV19MP5G1_FD_148604 | JGI IMG/M metagenome (GOLD analysis project Ga0163149, IMG submission 148604) | Freshwater microbial mat bacterial communities from Lake Vanda, McMurdo Dry Valleys, Antarctica - Oligotrophic Lake LV.19.MP5.G1 | ecosystem: Environmental > Aquatic > Freshwater > Lake >...
ATGCAACACGATATTATTTTTTTGTTTTATTTGTGTAATAACAGGCTGCGTTAGCACTAAACGTTATACAAATTTTACTAAAGAAAAAATCTCTAAATCTTCACTAACCTATCAAAAAGTAGATTATATTAAGGTAGTTGCGGATAGCTTGCCAGTTCAGGATAGTCTTGTTAAAATACAGAAGTTAAAGTCTTATGTTATTCCTGCAATATTGTTTTGGCGTGTAGAACATACATTGAAATGTGAAATTAAATCAATATATCCGGCAAAATTATTTGAAGGAGAAATTATACGCCTAGCAGATTCTTTGGATTTAAAATCAAAATTAAATGGCCGCAAAATAGAGTTATCCATTGTTCAAATACCTAACCAGTTTGTTTATACATTGAAGGAAAATGTTTTAATTTACATTGTGGGGTATGTGATAATTGGAACAGAAGCTATCTATCCAAACTATAAAAATTTTAAAGTAAATTATAAAATAACTGAGAATAATATAGTTAAAAAAGAAGGTGTTTTTCTTATTGAAAACATAGATCAGTCTATAAAAAATAACATAAAATCAACAAAAAAATTTACCTGGGCTTATCTCGACCAATATCAAAGGAATTTAAAGAGCATGAGCAGAATGATCTTTGAAAAATTGATGGAAGTGCTGTAAACTTAAGGTATGCAGTTCGGATTCAATATTCTCCTACTGCATAAATTGAGTTAAAAAATCTTTCAAGCTTTCTATTAAAACATGCTTGTTGCTTTTTTCATTTGCGGTTAACCAGTCGGAAGTTTTTTTCAGACTTTCTTTAATTATAGCAGGTTCAAAAGGTCCCTGCATTTCTTCGATCACAGTGAGGGCTTCAAGACAAACTTCATACGAATCACTAAGAGCGAGGTCAACAAAAAATGGCAAGTGATCTTTGCAATCAACGTTTGCTTCCCATATTGCTGCAACCAGCATGTGTTTTTTATGATGGTCCTTCGATTCCTTAATAGCATCAACAAGTAAATCCGCGGCTTTGTCTTGTTTTAATAATTTAAGAGCATCCTCCTTCAGATCTTTATTGGTTTCATTAGTAAGCAGATCAACAATTGTTGACTTCTTATCTTTTTTGTTTCCTTTTGTTTCCTCCTCATTTGCACCATCCGTTTTTATAATAACAGTATGGTAGTTTTTTTTATCAAAAAACTTTTTGCTATCGTCCTCGTTGCTCATTGTATCAGATTTGTACTATAAAATTACGAATTTCTACGGAAAATAAAGTGTACTACAAAATGTTCTTCGTTCGTTTCGAGGGCCTCAACGAACGGAATCCGTACCCTGAGGCTCTCGAAGGGTACACTTAAAATAACGTAATCAATTCATCTCTCCAAATTAATAATAATACTCCAATTACCGCAATTACAGCACCCGCCAGGGCTTGCCAGGTTATCTTTTCTTTATAAAAAAAGTAGCTTAAGGGTAAAGCAAAAACGGGTACAAGCGAAAATATTGTCTGAGCTACAGATGCATTTATGAGTGATACGGCGTACATGGAAAAACTTACTCCTAAAACAGGTCCGAAAACTGTTCCTGCAATCGCATATGGAATTCCATTGTCTTGATTTTTTATTATCGGTGCCATTAGTTTTTGCAAGCGGCCGGTAATAAATGAAAAAATAAAAATAATTGTTGTTCCTACTATCATTCGTATCCACGTTGCGTGCACAGGATTTAGATCTGCCCCTTCTATTTTTAATTTTAATCCTTTACTTGCCAGCACTAAACCAACTCCCTGGCATATAGCAGATAGTACTCCGAAAAATATTCCCTTGCTTAAACTTCCATGATGTAACAATGCTGTCGATGTATTTTTTTTACTTGACGATAGCCAGGCCACTCCAGCAATGGTAACGGCAATTCCTGTTATTCCGATAATGTTTAGCGTTTCATGAAGAAATGAATATCCCAGTATTAATGCTGCGCCAGGCGCTAGGGTTCCAAATAAACTTCCCATTCTTGCACCTAAAATGGAAAAGGATGTAAATCCAAAATAATCTCCTAGTGCAAGACCTATCAGGCCAGATAGGCCCAGCCATAACCAATGTTCTGGCAAGGGCAGGGTGAATAATTCAGTGAATGAAATTGAGAATAACAAAATGACTATTGCTGACAACATGATCACCGCAAGCAAGAGCCGGAGATGATTAACGGAATTGGCTCCTAATTTTCTTGCTGCTTCAGTAAATGGAAAAATTCCTATGCTCCAGCAAATGGTGGTACAAAAAGCAAGCTGTTCTCCACTCATATTATCTATGTCCGAATATAATACTGCCTACACGTATCATGTTGCTTCCTTCTTCAATAGCGCTGGTGTAGTCGCTGCTCATGCCCATGGAAAGAGTTGAAAGTTGAAAGTTAGAAGTTGGAAGATCGAAGTTGGAAGCTGGAAGTTGGGAGAGCGAAGTGTAAAAAGTGTGCAAGCTTTTGAATTCGTTACGCACAATATTCAGATCTTCCGTATTACTGGCCATTCCCATTAATCCCAGCACTTTAATATTTTTCAATTCTTTAAATTCGTTGGAATTGATTAATGCTTCTGCTTCTTCAAAACTTAATCCGAACTTCGTTTCTTCTTTTGCAATATAAATTTGTAACAGACAATTTATGACTCTATTATTTTTTGCAGCTTGTTTATCAATCTCTTTTAATAATTTAATGCTATCAACAGAGTGTATCAGCTCTACAAATGGTGCAATGTATTTTACTTTGTTGGTTTGTAAATGACCGATCAGGTGCCACTGAATATCTTTTGGCAGCGCTTCATATTTCGCAAGCATTTCCTGCACCTTGTTTTCACCAAATACTTTGTGCCCCGCATTGTATGCTTCCAAAACAACTTCAGGCGGATGAGTCTTTGTAACTGCTATTAATGTTACGTTACTAGGTAATGATAATTTAAACTGAAGAATATTTTCTTTAATATGCATCCCGGTTAGGTGAGACTGTAAATAGTAAGTCCGCTGCGTAATTTAGGTTCCACCCAGGTAGTTTTGGGTGGCATAATATTATTGGTATCAGAAATATTTTTTAACTGTTCCATGGTAACAGGATATAAACCAAATGCTGCTTTTGCTTTACCACTGTCCACTATCTTTTTTAATTCTTCCATTCCTTTTATGCCTGGTACAAATGCAATATGCGGGTTTGTTTTCAGATCGGTAATTTTCAGGATAGGACCCAGAATTTCATTTGATAAAATAGCAGCATCCAATATTCGTATTGGATCATTATCATGGCGAATTTCATTTTTTGCAGTTAACGAAAACCATTCACCTTCAATGTAAAGACTGAAGTTATGTAATTGGGTTGGTTTGTAAATTTCTTTCCCCTTTTTTTCTATTGTGAATTTTTTTCCGACCTGGAAAATAAATTCAGCAGAAGTTAGACCATTCAGGTCTTTAATGACCCGGTTGAAATCGAAAATTTTCAATTCGGTTTCAGGGAAAAAAGCGCCGAGGTAGAAATTAAATGGTTCTGTTCCCGTATAGTTTTTTGTCTGTTCCCGTCTTGATTTTCCAAGCAGGGCAGAGGAGGCCGAACGGTGATGCCCATCAGCAATGTATATTGCGGGGATCGAGGCAAATCTTTTTTCAATTAACTCGAGTTCCTCTTTTTTGTTCACCAGCCATAGTTTGTGATTTGAGCCATCTGTTGTTGTAAAATCATATTCGGGATTTGATTGTGTTGCTTTTTTTGTAAGCTCATCAATAATTGTATCATTGGGATAACAAAACAATACCGGTTCGGCATTAAAATCGCAGACCTCGAGGTAATGTTTTAATTTTTCTTCTCTTTCTGTGATCGTTTGTTCATGAATTTTTATAACTCCGTTAAAATAATCATCAATGGAAGCGCAAGCAATGATCCCCGTAAAACTTTGTTCTTTTTTTGTCTGACGATAGATGTAAAAGCAGTCAGCTGTGTCTTCGATCAAAAAGTTATTCTTTAAAAAATCGTTGTATTTGTTTTTTATTTTATTCAACCTTTCCATTGATCCTGCCTGGGTATTTTTCCCATCAGAAAAATCAGGATTAATAATATGCAGGAAAGAGTAAGGGTTGGAAGCTAATTTTTCGGAAAGTTCTTTTTGAGAATAAGTATCAACGGACCGTGATGCAATAAGATGGACTTTATCTTTTGCCGGCCTTATTGCTTTGAAGGGAAGAACCTTTGCCATCGACTATTTTCTGTTGAAATAGTTTATGATTTTCTCTGCCAACTCAACTCCAATACGTTCCTGTGCTTCGTTTGTTGCAGCTCCAATGTGTGGTGTTAACGAAATTTTTGGATGCGATAGAATTTCTTTAGCAGGAGTTGGTTCATTATTAAAAACATCAAGCGCAGCGTGAGCAACAGTTCCATCGTTCAATGCATCAATAAGATCCGTTTCGTTTATAACACCGCCACGCGCAGCATTAACAAGCGAAACTCCTTTTTTCATCATTGCGAATTCTTTCTTTGTAATCAGCGAGCCACCCGGAACATGAAGCGTAATAAAATCGCTTTGCTTTAGAAGTTCCTCTAATTCAACGGTTTTAATATTTACAGTTACAGCTTTTGTTCCGTTGATCTCAATATCCAATGCAGCTTCTTTTATAAATGGATCGTATGCAACAACTTTCATTCCTACTCCCAATGCAATTTTTCCAACGCTTTGTCCGATTCTTCCGAAACCAATAATTCCAATATTTTTTCCTTTTAATTCTGAACCTGCAGCGTAATTTTTTTTCAGTTTCCCAAAGTCTGTAATTCCCGTAACGGACATTTTTCTGTTGGAGTCATAGAGAAAACGAACCATTCCAAAGAGATGGGCCATCACCAGTTCCGCTACCGAATGTGATGAAGCAGCTGGTGTATTCACAACTTCAATTCCTTTTTGTTTAGCGTATTCAACATCTATATTGTCCATACCAACGCCCCCTCTTCCAATTAATTTAAGCGTAGGGCAGGAGTCGATCACATCTTTTCTAACTTGTGTTGCACTTCTCACAGTGAGTGCGGAAACGTTTTGGGCGTTAATAAATTCGATAAGTTTTTCCTGGGCCACCTTATCTGTAATTACGGTAAAACCACTTTTTTCAAGAATGGCTTTTCCTGTCTCATCAATGCCGTCGTTCGCAAGTAATTTCATACACTAAATGTTTTATGCAAAGTTATAAATATGCTTGGTAATGGGTTGGATGAAGGCAAAAAAAAACCTCCCTGTTTAAAGGAGGTTTTTATAAAAAATTGTTTGCATTTATTCAATTGATAAAAATTCAAAAGGAACTTCAATAAGTTTTGAGAATTCCTCTCCTGATTCTTTCATGTCTTCATCTAAAGAATCATAGCTCCATTTAATTTTTACCGGGCAGCCGTTTGAGTTACAAGTGTTTAATTGTTTAAGAATATCAAGTACATATTTAGCAGAAGAAGAGTTGAAATATTCAAATTTAAACTCAAATGTAATTCCGCTTTTAACAGAAGTGAGGTTCTGCTCCATCCATGCGATAAGTGGTTCATAGAATTTACCAGAGTTTTCCGGTCTGGATTCTCCGGAGATTTCGTATTTATTTGAACCGGGATCCAGAATAACTTTAGGTGTAAATTCTGTAGCTTCTAGTATTAATGCGCTCATATCGTTTATGCTAAGGGGTATTAAATTTTTGAAACCTGTACTTTGAAAATATAAAATGAAATATCGTTTTGAACAGGAACAAATTCGTATTCTATTTTGTTTTCCGATTTCATGGCAATATCTATTATTCCCAAACCAGCACCACCCTTGTCAGATATTTTTCCTTCGGAAAGTATCTCCCTGTATTTCTCTTTTATCTGATCTTTGTTCATGCTGTTTACTTGTTCCAGCACGCTCTTGATCGATTCAACTTGCGTTCCTAAAATGTAATTTCCGGTAATGATATAATAGCTATTTTCGTCACGGCCAAGCAGGAAAATAGATTGGCTGAGTTTCTTTTCTACCTTTTCAGAATGGCGGCAGATATTTTCAAGGCACTCTACAATTATTTTATAAACTTTCTTTTTGGTAGCAACCTCTTCATCAAACTTTGTATTATCATTCTTAATGGCCTTTAGCAAGGCGTTGGTAATGTCCGGAGTAATGTCGCCAAGGTAAGTGAGGATGATTTTTTGATCGGACATCATGTTGTAGATATCCGAAATAAAACTGGTATTTGCCGCCATAATCTACGAAGCTATTGTACATACAAATGTATATAAATATTTGATAAAACCTAATTTTAACCCCTTCTCTTACATTTGTATAAAAAAGTGAAAATAACTTGCATAACCAGTTTTTTTAAATATTTTTGGGGTTCGTAGTTCAAAATGATAATCCTGTCGAAAGTGAACAGAAGAGTACCGCTATTTTTATTTATTGTTTCATTATTTACAGGAGCAGGAACTACTTTGCTTGCGCAGGAGTTTCCTAATGCTTTAGAGATTACGGAGACTGTTGTAGATTATAATACAAAAGCCAAACTCGAAGGCGTATCTGTTCAGATCTTAGAAAAACGTGATGATGGAACGTTCGAGGAATATGCCAGGGATGTAACTACTAAAAAGGCATTTATCACCTCTCAGCTTTATCTTCAAAAAGAATACATTATAGTATTTCAGAAAAAAGGGTATATCAAAAAGAAAATTCTTATTGATACCAGGATGGATGGAATTGATGAGGATTTTTATGAGCATGACAACATTCTTTATTTAACGAATAAAATTGTTCTTGGAGAAGAAGATCCGTCCCTGTTGGATAAGCCAGTTGTAAGGGTTTATTTTTCCAAGATGGCCAAAGGTTTTGTTTTTGACTCTTTATACGTTGCGAAAATAAAAACAGAAATTGCTGCGATGCCCAAGGATTTATTAGAGGGCTTGGTAAAGGTACAGGAAAAAAATGCACAGGCTGAGGTGGTGAGCGATCCTCTTGAAGAGGCCAGGAGAAAAAAGGAAATGGATGATTTGATCGCAAAAGCGGCAGCCATTGCGCAGGCTAAAATAGACCAAGCTCGTTTGGACTCACTTAAACTGGTGCAGCAAGTTATTGATTCTATTGCCGCTGTAAATGCTCAGGTACTTGCGCAGCAAGTAGCAGACTCACTTAAAAATATAGCATTAGAGAATGCGAAAATAGCATTGGCAAAACGCATTAAAGATTCTACAGATCGTGCAAACAGACCTGTTGCGTCAATTATAACAAGAACAAATGTTCCTGGCGTAATAGCCCCTACTGTTGCACCTGGGCCTGGGGATGAATTGCTTATAGTAGGAAAGGTTCCGGAACTTATTATGAAGTTTCAGGATGAAGTTTTTACAGACAAAACTCAGACAATTTCAGAGTCAAATACAACCAAGGCTGTGAAGCTGGCAATAGAAAAAGAGAAGATGGACAACATGAATGCAAAGTATAAAACTGGAAGTCCATTCATAAGTCTGTTGGATGAAATAGATTTTTACGCGAAAGCACAAAAGAATAAAACCAGTAAACCGTAAAATTTCCTGGGTAAATAAGGTTTTTGAAATTTATGAAATAGCCATGTTTGCGAATAGCAAACACCCGCAGAAAAAATATAAAGATGGCGTATTCCATCTGACAACAGAAACGTAAAAATAATATATGCAGATGAAAATGATAAAAAGTTTCTCAAAATTCATTCTAACGTTTATCGCGCTCTTCACAACTGTGATCGGTGTGTCCCAAACGTTGAACCTGAACCAATTTGGTATTGAAGAAGGTCTGCCGCAATCAAGTGTTCACTCAATGATCCATGATGATAAGGGTAATATTTGGGTGGGTACAATGGCCGGTGTTTCAAAATACAATGGGTTGATGTTCGAAAATTTCAGTACAAAGAATGGATTGGCAGAGAACAGGGTATTGTCAAGCTTTCTTGATAAAGATGGAAACATTTGGTTCGGACATTGGGCCGGAGGTATTTCGGTGTATGTTGCAAAACAAAAAAAGTTTTATGAGGTTTCTACAGGTAAGTTAAATATTTATAAAAATGTTACGTCTATTATACGGGATTCAAAAGGTAATGTGTTGTTTGGAACTTCAGGTTTGGGTCTTTTAAAATACACACCTTCTGCCGATAGTATTCAAATTGGCAATATGAGCCAGTTAATGGCAAGCGATGGTTTGCCAAGTGATGTGGTAAATTCATTGGTGAATGATAAAAACGGAATTACATGGGTAGCCACAGAAAAAGGAGTAGTAAAATATGATGGCGATAAAACATTTACAGCAAGTGGATTGGCTAACACTTCTGTTAAAACTTTGTTTTATGATAGCAAAGGAAATCTCTGGATCGGCACTTACGATAAAGGTGTAACAATGGTAAATTCTTCCGGCGTTAGCAAAACGTATGATGTATCAAAAGGCTTATCGGCAAATGATGTGAGTTTGATATTCGAAAGCAGCAATGGAACAATATTCGTTGGTACTTATAGCGGCGGTGTTTCAAAATATTTACCTGCATTGGAAGCTAATGGTTACAAAGGACCATTGTTTCAAAAGATAAGTATTGAGCAGGGTTTGAGCAGCAGCAGGGTTTTATCAATGATTGAGGATAGGGAAAAAAATATCTGGATAGGAACTGCATTAAATCTTAACCAGTATTTCGATGAACAATTTGAAATTTACGGTGGACAGGAAGGATTAAAAAATAGTTTGATCTGGTCGGTTATCCAGGATAAAGCCGGTAATTATTGGTTAGGAAGTGAAGGCGGCTTGGTGAAATTTGTTTTGGGTGAGAATACCAACAAGAGCACATTTGTTAATTATACGAGCAAAGGAAACACTACTGCGTTATACGAGGATATAAATGGAAATATCTGGTTCTCCGATTTTACGAATGGCGTTTCAAAAATAAATCCTAGCACGCGTCAGGTTACAAACTACACGGTGAAAAATGGCAGTTTAAAGAGTGATGAGGTATACACCATTGCAGGAGATAATAACGGTAATGTATGGATAGGAACAAACAAAGGCGGAGTTTCTGTTTTTGATATTAAAACAAACAAGTTTCAAAATTATACAATAACTGATGGTCTTGGAAGTAACCAGGTATTTGTTATTTATAAAGACGGCAAAGGTAATATGTGGCTTGGCTCCCTTGGTGGAGAACTTACTATGCACGATGGTAAGAAGTTTTATAAATATACTAAAGTGGATGGCTACCCTGCAAAGTTCACGGTTTGTATTACTGAGGATAAAACAGGAAATATTTGGCTGGGAACATACGGCGATGGGTTATATAAATATGATAGCAAAGTAAAAGCATTCAAAAATTATTCTGTAAAAAGCGGTTTAAGTTCCGATGCCCCATTTATGTTAACTGCCGATGACAAAAACAATTTGTGGATAGGAACAGGTTTGGGTGTGGATAGATTTAATATCGAAAGTGAAACTTTTAAACATTATGGTAAGAACGATGGATTTTTAGGAGTTGAAATTAATCCGAATTCGGTTTGCAAAGATAACAGCGGCAATTTGTGGTTTGGATCTATCCTTGGTGTTGTGAGGTATAATGCGAGTAATGCAAAAACAAATGTGGCCGAGCCAATTACTATTGTAAAAGACCCACGTGTAAATTTTGAAACTGCAGAGATACCAACTGACCACATATTCAGCTATGGCCAAAATCACTTAACGTTTGATTTTGTTGGAGCAAGTTTAACTAACCCTAAGCGTGTGCGTTATAAATATATGCTGGAAGGATTGGATAAAGACTGGTCTCCGGTTGTAAAAGAAAATTATGTTACCTATCCTAACATCCCTCAGGGTAAATATACTTTCAAAGTTGTTTCAAGCAACAATGACGGGGTTTGGAACAAACAACCAGTTACCTATTCATTCGAAATTAAACCTCCGTTCTATAAAACATGGTATTTCTATTTGATTATTGGAGTGGTTGTAGTTCTTGTTGTGTTTACAATTATTAAAAATCGTGAGCGTGTTTTACGTGAAAGAAATTTAGAATTGGAGGGCAAGGTAAATCAGAGAACAGAAGAACTCAACTTGCAGAAAGTTGAAGTAGAGAAGAAAAATGCAAACATAACAGACAGTATTGACTACGCTAAACGAATTCAGGATGCTGTATTTGTCGCAAAGGAACAAATTTCGAAATGGCTGCCGCAATCCTTTATTTTGTTTAAACCAAAAGATATTGTGAGCGGAGATTTTTACTGGATGAATGAAAAGGACGGAAAAATTTTCTTTGCCGCTGTGGATTGTACTGGTCATGGTGTTCCGGGTGCATTCATGTCAATCATTGGTTATAACCTATTGAATACAATTGTTGATGAGAAGAAAATATACCAACCGGCACAAATTTTAAATGAATTGGACAGGTTGGTATTTGAAACATTAAGTTCTTCTTCTGAAAGTGGTAAAGTGAAAGAGGTTAAGGATGGCATGGACGTGGGTATTTGCGTTTATGATCCGAAGAATATGTCCCTGGAATATGCAGGAGCATATAACTCATTATATCATGTAAGAAAAGGAGAGTTAACAGAATATAAAGCGGATAAGCTGCCAATAGGTAAGTCTTCTATTCACACAGATGGACAGTTTACAAACTATTCAGTGAAACTTGAAAAAGGAGATATGTTGTATTTGTTCTCCGATGGTTATGCTGATCAAATTGGCGGGCCAAAGCGTAAGAAATTTTATTACGGACCATTTAAAGAGATGCTTTCAAATATCAGCGGCCAGTCTATGAATGATCAAAAAAATAAGCTGGATAAAACAATTGTTGATTGGTTAGGTAATAGGGAGCAGGTGGATGATATAATTGTGATGGGAGTGAAGGTGTAGGATCACCATACTTAAGGGAGGTTCTATTAATTGATTTTAACAAATGTAACCGTATTTTTTTTTAGATTTTAATTTTTGCGGAAATATTTTTGTCTGTTTTATCT